>VFSW01001801.1_pt1 | contig 32553 bp, 31 predicted proteins | sample 5358111 | NCBI WGS metagenome assembly VFSW01 (sample SAMN11554181, study PRJNA540505) | mine drainage metagenome | isolation source: sediment from site ElyBrook_90M | place: USA: Ely Copper Mine, Vershire, VT | collected 2017
GCTTAACATTTAGGCGTCAGATCGCCACCCCTAGTTCCTACTGAGTTCGGGACAAAGCCCGCACCAGCTCGCTGCGATCGACGATGGCGTCATCGACGGGGCAATAGATCTTCTGCTGGATGCGGCTTTTATCCTTGGCGTGGAGCAGATTGAAGCTGACCGACTTGGGCCGGGTTGCGGTGTAGAGCTTTACGGGGATGGAAACTAACCCGAAAGAGATTGAGCCTGCTGCTACTGGTCGTGCGGCCATACTGAGCTGCTCCTCTTAAGTATTCCCTGGAGTCCCTGCACTCTCGCCCTTTGAGGGTTTCTGCACTATCGGCCCGACTCCAGGCGAATAAGCCGCCAAGATGGCGGCATACCCGGCGTAGCCTATACGGAAGGACGGAGCTTCGCTAGATGGCAAAAGACGCCCCCCTTATGGACGTTTTCGCCATCGAGCGATGCCCTAATCAGTCTTTGTTCTTGCGCGGACGCCCGCGCCGGCGTTTAGGTTCCTCGCCAGTCGGCTCATCGATGGGTCCAAACGGATCCTCGGCGTGCGCGTCGGGCGTTTCGATTACGCCGTAGCTGTTCGGCTCTCGACTCTGACTCTCGGCCTCCATATCAGTTGGAGGCGTCCAGTTCTGGCTGTACGGCTCGATGGTCCCGCCGGCGCCCCATCGGCCTCGGCCGCTACCGCGTTTCTGCTGGCAGTCGACACACAGCAGCGCGAACGGCAGCGCCTTCAGCCGCTCCAGCGGGATGTCTTCGCCACATTCGCCGCAAGTGCCATAGGTGCCATTGTCGACGCGCGCGAGCGCCTGATCGATAAGTCGCAGCCGATCTTCCGAGCGCTCGATGAGGCTGGCATGCGCTTCCGCATCGGCAGTCGAGCGCGCCACGTCCATCTCATCGCCGGGCGAGGAGAGCATCTCCTGACCCTGGTCGCGACGGAAAACAGCGATCTTTTGATAAGTCTCGTCCCGCAGTTGCGCCAGGATATCGCGCAACTTGCCGTGACGATTCGAATTCCCTGTCATTGCGAGTCCCATCTTTTCCTCACTCATCCTTTGATCCGGTCACCGTGCAGAACTATTTACGCAGGTGCCTGCCACTTGGTTTCTCAAGTGACGCGAGGGGCTATCCGCCAACCCCGGAATCGCCGCCTCCAACCGCCGTCCTCTCAACATCACACGGATGTAGTGAGGGTTTGACGTATTTACCCCACGATTGCATTCAAGACGCCGAAGATAATTTTTTCGGGCCTGATTCGAAGGGCCGATCCCGCACGCATCCGCCAATCCGAGATTGCAAGTCCTCTGCCGTGTCTAAGCGCATCAGATCGCGACATTGTTAATGTTTTTTTCTCGCGACGATCATCTAAATCGGCCCATCCAACGTCTAATTTCCAATGTGGTTGAGGAGACGGGCCGTCCCATTTTGCCTCATGTAGCGGAAATTGGCGGCGAACCGGGGTGGTGGCTAGGAAAGTGACAGCGAAAGGATAGGTTCAATGAGTAACGCGGTACCGAGACGAACCGAAAAGCCCGTTACAATTCACCGACCCAAGTCTGGTAAGGCCAAAATCATCAAGTTTGACCGTCATGCCGGCGTCATCGTGATCGATAAGGCCGAGCCGACCTCGAAAATCCAGTGTCTTAAGGCATTGGTGCGTAAATTGCTTGGAATGCTGAAACGCAGCGGGCCCGCCCCGCGAGCGATCAAGCGGACCCGGGTCACTAAGGTTCGAATGAAGCGCAGATAAAAGGGGAGACCGGTGACGAATTTCGATTGGTTTGCCGGAATGATAAGCGCGCTACTGATTGCGGCCGCCCTGTGGGCAGCAATCGCGTTCGCCTAGAAAACCTGGTCGCGAGCCGCGCGCTATGGTCCAGCCTTCCGAGGGCGCACGATAACTGCCGTCCCAAACGCCGCGATTTCGCTCATCAGATCCGCGATCTCGTTGCAATCGAAGCGCATCGCCAAAACGGCATTCCCGCCGCGCTCGCGCGTGGCAGTCCGGAGCCGCTCGATGGCCTGATTGCGGCTGTCGGTCAGTAGCGTGGTATAGCCACCGACCTCGCCTCCGAACAGCGTGCGCAGGCTGGCGCCGAAGTTCGAAAACACATTGCGCGCCCTGACGATAAGCCCGAAAACTTCGCCCAGCACCTGCACGACCTCATAGCCGGGGATATCGTTGGTGGTGACGATGATGACGTTGTCGTCGGAATCGCTCATTCGCCTCACCTCATCTGTAGCTGAAGCCCCGCGGCCTCATAGGGCCGATGTCGGCCGCTTCGGAAACACGCGCGAAGCCGTTTTGAAGAAGATGTCGTCCAGCGCGGCGCGCGGAAGATAAAGTCCCGGCATCACTTTCTCGGAGCGAAAGCTCGAGAAGTATTTGGTCTCGAGGAGGTTGCGCTCGCATTCGAGGATTTCATCCAGACTCGGGTCGGTGCCGAGCTGGTCCTCATAGACGCTGTCGCTGGCGAACATGATTCGGTCGCTGTGCGCGATGTAAAACGCCCGGAATCTTTCCGGAGAGAGTACCGCGAACGCTCCCACCCGATGCCATGGCCCGCCGTCAGTGAACAAATTCGGATGCGCCGCGAGCATCGCGCCGAGGACCTCGAGACTGCTCTGCACGCCGCATAGATGCGGACATACGAAGGTGACGCGCGGGAAATCGTTCAGTACGCGCTCGAACTCACGCCGCTCGGCCGCGACCATCGCCTCGACATGGATAATCACCGGCAGGCCGCGTTCGCTCGCCACCGAGTATGCGGCGTACATCGCGCGGCTGTCGATGGAACCGAGCTCGTCGCGCAGCATCAGCAATCCATTGTAGAACTTGAAGCCATCGATGCCCTGCTTAACCAGCCGCGCCGCCTTGCTGGGGCCGTCAACATCGCTCGCAGGATAGGTATAGAAGACGCGAAACCGATCGGGATACTGCCGCTTCATCGCCAGCTGGCGAGTTACCGTTTCATCATAGCCCTCGAATGCGGCATCGGTGTCGAAGGTCACATCCGGCGAGTCGAGCAGGAACATCGTGGCGATGCCGCGACGCTCCATCACATCGATGAGCGATTTGGTTTGCGATACCGGCAGCACGATGTGCTCATGAACATCGACGATGCCCGGCGTCGGCGGACTAGCATCCGCCCTGCGACCACCAAGTCCGAACGCGGCGATCACCAGCAATATCGCCGCTGCTCCGCCGCGCGGCGAGGTTCCCTTACTTGGTCGACGAGCCAGCTTCGTCAAAATGAACCGCGGTGCCGCTACATTCGAAGTGGCCCTCACTCGAACCGGGCTCTTGCTCCATCGAGGCACTATTGCCGACGACGAAATATCCGTAGGCGTTGGTTATGCCGTTTACCTTGTCGCCGTAATTGCGAATGGCGGCCTCGCGCAGATTCTCCTGGGCGAAGGTTTCTTGCCCGGTCGGATCGTTACCGCATCGCCCCTTAACCGGTCCGAGGTCGGTAACCTTGGGATGCCCGTCAATCGTGGTTGAACGGGTCACGATGAGCTTTTGCGCCGCCGCATCCATAGTAGCGTCGCGGGCTTGAATCTTAGCTTCCTCTTTCTTGGCAAACGGACCGCATCCGGCAATCGCAAGCATCAGACCGAGCAACACCAGCTTCTTCACTTCATTCGCCTCCGCCATCAGGAGCTACGGGAATAAATGACGACTTACAAGCGGGGAAATTTTGGTCTCGACCCGACGTCTGCGAAGCTATTTGCCCGCTCGCCTTGCGTGATCGGCAATCACCTTGGCAACGCAGCAGGTCAGGCGCTTGCCGGTCGGGATGTGCAGAAACTCGTTGGGTCCATGCGCATTCGCATGAGGTCCCAGCACGCCGGTGATGAGGAACTGCGCCTTCGGAAAGCGCTCACCGAGCATCGCCATGAACGGGATGGTGCCACCCTCGCCCATGAACGCGATCGGCTTGCCAAAAAATGCGTTGGAGGAATCCTCCAGCGACTTCTCCAGCCATGGCGCAAGCTCGGGAGCATCCCATCCGGTCGCGCCCCAGTTCGCCTCGAAGTTCACTTTCGCGCCTGAGGGCGGATCGTCTTCCATCAGCTCCTTGAGCGCGCGCGACGCGATCTTGGCGTCGCAGGTCGGCGGAATGCGCAAGGAAAGCTTCAGCGCCGTGATCGGACGCAGCACGTTCCCCGCATTGCCTGCGGCCGGAAGACCATCGGCGCCGATTACCGCGAGGGCCGGGCGCCATGCGCGATTGAGAATCAGCTCGGTCGGATCGGTGCTAACCGGCTGCGTTCCCGGCGTAAAGGGAAACCGTCGGTACATATCGGCGCCGAGGATGGTGGCGGTCGCGGCGGCCTGCTTCAGCCGCGCCTTCGGAATCTCGGTGTGGAAAACCTCCGGAATGATGCGCCCTGTTCCCTCATCCTCGATGCGACTGATGAGCTGGCGCGCGAGCCGAAAGCTGTCCGGCACCACCCCGCCCGCATCGCCCGAATGCGCACCTTCGGTGAGCACCTCGATGGTGAGGGTTCCGCCGACCAAGCCGCGCAGCGAGGTCGTACACCATAGCTGCTCGTAATTGCCGCATCCGGAATCGAGCGCGATGACGAGGCTCGGCTGGCCAATGCGCGGCGCCAGATGCTCGATATAGGCGGGAAGATCGAAGCTGCCGCTCTCCTCGCATGCCTCGATGACCACGACGCATCGCGCGTGAGGAATCCCCTGCTCTTCCAGCGCGCCAATCGAACTCAGACAGGCAAACATCGCATAGCCGTCATCGGCCGCGCCGCGACCATACAATTTGTCGCCCTCGAGTTTCGGCGTCCACGCATCGAGGCCCTCGCGCCATCCAGCCATCTCGGGCTGCTTATCCATGTGGCCATACAGAAGGATGCAATCGCCATTCAGATTTGGGCTCTGGCCGGGAATTTCCATGAACAGCAGCGGCGTGCGCTTCGGCAGCCGCACCACCTCGATAGTCGCGCCTTTGGGCGCATGCTCACGCGCCCATTTGTCGAAGCGCGCTACGACCTTGTCCATGTGGCCATGCGCCTGCCATTCGGGATCGAACGCGACCGATTTGTTGGGGATGCGAATATACTCCGTCAGCTCCGGAACAATCGACGAGTCCCAGATCCGGTTGATGTAGCTCTGCGTCTTTGCGTGGTCCATCACTTATCCGGCGCGAAGAACACCAGCGTGCGAACCTCGATACTTTCGCGCGCGGGCGCGTTCGGCGGACTCGTTGGGTCATCAAATGACGAATGCGCGGTGAAGCGCGCGCGATGCGCATCGGAGTCGTAGCACTTCAGCAGCATCACCTCGTTCTTCAGCATATGCGGAAAATAGAACCATCGATGCGCGGGGTTGTAAGCCAGCACATACACTTCGCCGACCCGATCGCGATAAATCAGATCATTGGTCACCAGGTCCTTCGGCGCGATCGTCTGGGCGTCGCAAACCGCCAGCGGGTTTTCCTCTACCGGACCGCGAATCGGACGCCATACGTTGATGACCGCGAAGCGATTCCTGAGCAGCTCGTCGGCCTCCTCGGGAAGGAGCTCGCGAACCCTCTGCGGACCCGATTTCACCGTGTAGTCGTTATGCGCGACTTTCACCGGACCTGAGACGCCGGCTTTCCCGGCTTTCGACATTGCCTTGTTTCGCACGTTGTGATCGAAGACGTGAACCTTGGTGGCGCCGGTAAGTTCCTTCACCAAGCGCTCGACTTCGGGATAGTAGACACGGCGGACCTCGTCGGAATCGTAAAAGTTGATGACCTTCGATTCCTGCGATGCGAGAATGACTCCTTCCTTGTCCAGCGAAAGCTGCGCGAGGATCGAGCGCCCGTCGTGAATCGGGACCGTGAATTTGGCGTATTGCCCACTCCTGGCGGGAACACCTTCGGGTGGACGATAGGTGTAAGAGACCGGCTTCTGATTGGGATCCTCGAGGTAGTTCATCGGTGCATTCACGGTTTCCATGATGCGAGACTACAACGAGACGCGATAATCGCGCCAGATTACAGTACGACGCTGGTCCCCCTCCTGACCGGCCTTGATCTGCGGCTGCCACGCGCGTACGACACTTCATCATGGGCAAAGTCGATCTCTTTAGCGGCGCCGAAGGCAAAAAGCGCCTCGCCGCGGCTCTCAAGCAGCATGACGTCATCGGCAACCATGCCGCATTGGCGCGCAAGTTCGCCGAGCAGGCCGAAGTGGAAGAATTTTCCGCCGGGCAAACTTTGCTCAAACAGAATGCCACCGACCAGGACGTCTATCTGATCATCGAGGGCGACGTATCGATCGAGATCAACGGCAAGCGCGTCGCGACCAGCGGCCCCGGCGCGCCCATCGGAGAGATGGCCGTACTCGATCCATACGGCGTCCGCTCCGCCTCGGTGGTCGCGATCACTGACACCGTTGTCGCGCACGTCAAGCACGCGCGCTTCGAGGCGCTCGCAAAAGAGTATCCGCAGATCTGGCGCGCCATCGCGCAGGAACTCGCGCGGCGTGTTCGCCGCTACAACTCGAGCATCTAGGGCGAACCCGATACATCCGTTCACTATTTTCCCGTTCAACGCGATGGTGTTGGGGAATCCGCAAGCATCAGAATGACAAACATCGAGGGCAAGCCCGCCTGATCCGCGCTGTAGTATATGGACCGTTAGCGCGTCGGAAACACTTCATAGCCGTTGAATCTGCACGAGGCTACGTCCATTTCATCGATCACTGTGCGGTTCGGCGTTTTGCGGAAAGTTGTCCCACGGCCAGCGGCCCTCAATCTCCACCACCGTTGACCAACTGAGAAACGTACGGACCAAAACGAGCATTCCGAGTACCACCACATTTTCCAAAGTGGGCTGCAAAGCAACCGTCCTTACAACGTCAGCGGCAACCAGCAGTTGCAATCCCAATAGTAGCGACTTCCCCAGTTGGGCTCGGTAGTGCTCGTAAGACTCAGGCACCCGGCTGAGAAAATGGACTACGTATCGTAAGGTGCCGAAGATGGTCGCGGACAGAATCACGAGGACCGCAAGCACCTCGATGATCAAAACCGCCATCTCGACCAGGTATCGTGTCGTTTCCAATCAGATCTCCAACCCACTCATTAAAAGACGCTCTTGACGCGCCTGACCTTCCGTTCCGGCTCCCTATATCCCCTGGGCGTCTGGCGCTTCGGCAACTCCACCTTGTCTCGGGGAATCTTTTTATACGGAATGAGGCTCAAGAAATGCGAGATGCAATTGAGCCGCGCGCGACGCTTATCGTCAGCCTCGACGACGTACCATGGGACTATCTCCGTATCAGTCGCCGCCATCATCTCATCGCGGGCGCGAGAGTAGTCGTACCAACGGCGATGAGATTCCAGATCCATAGGACTAAGTTTCCAGGTTTTGCGCCCATCATTGATCCTCGACCGGAACCGACGCGTCTGCTCCTCCTGGCCAACCTCGAACCAGTACTTGATCAGGGTGATTCCCGAATGAACGAATGCTTCCTCGATCGCGGGGCAATTCTTCAGGAAATATTTCGCCTGATCCTCGGTGCAAAAGCCCATGACTCGCTCGACCAGCGCGCGGTTGTACCAACTACGATCGAAGATCACTATCTCGCCGGCCGCTGGAAGATCCGCGACATATCGCTGGATGTAGATCTGGGATTTTTCCCGTTCGGTGGGAGCAGGCAGGGCTACAACCCTGAAGACGCGAGGGCTTACTCGTTCGGTGATGCGTTTGATCACTCCGCCTTTGCCGGCCGCATCGCGACCTTCGAACAGGATGACAATCTTCGCTCCCGAATGCTTCACCCACTCCTGAAGTTTCACCAATTCGATCTGGGGCTTTTCCAATTCGCGCTCGAACTTCGAGCGTTTTAGCTTGCCGAGGTCTGAAGACATAGCCATTCACCCTCCCTCGATCCAGGAGGCCTTATCGACAACTGGCGGTCCGAATACTGTTGGACTTCTGTTCGAGCTCCCGCTCCTCAGAATTCAGCTGTGTTCGGGATGCTATCGGAGGCCGAAGCACCTAAAAATGGGACTTTAGTCACATCGGCGAGGCAGGTAGTTCCTCGTCGTGACGCGGGCGTTATAGCAGAATTTCTATCAGCTTCTAGCGGGGGACTTCGAGCCACAGTACCCCGAGCGGAGCAAGTCTCAGAGTGAGCGAAAATGCCATCCCATGCGAGGGCGAATTGTCCGCCATCACTGCGCCGGCGTTGCCGACGTTGCTGCCGCCATACATCTGCGCATCGGTGTTGAGAATCTCGCGATAGAGGCCGCCGACGGGCACGCCGATTCGATAGCCCTCCCTAACCACCGGCGCAAAGTTGCACAAGCATACGATGCGGCGTCCCGAGGTCGGCGCGATGCGGATGAAAGCGATCACGTTTTCGTCGGCATTGTTGGCATCGATCCACTGAAAGCCCGCAGCGTCGCTGTCGCCTTCCCATAGCGCGGGCTCGGCGCGATAGAGCCGGTTGAGATCGCGCACCAGCGACTGCAACCCGCGATGGTCCGCTTCTTCAAGCAGATTCCAATCGAGACTCGAGTCGTGATTCCACTCGCGCCATTGGCCGAACTCACCGCCCATGAAGAGCAGCTTCTTGCCCGAGCGCGCCCACATGTAGGCATAGAGGGCGCGGAGATTGGCGAACTTGCGCCACCTGTCCCCCGGCATCTTGTCCAGCAGTGAGCGCTTCCCGTACACGACCTCATCGTGCGAGAGCGGCAGGACGAAATTCTCGCTGAATGCGTACATCAGGCCGAAGGTGAGATCGCGATGGTGATAGCGGCGAAAAACGGGATCGAGGCTAAAGTAATTGAGCGTGTCATGCATCCAGCCCATATCCCATTTGAAGCCGAAACCGAGACCGCCGACGTAGACAGGGCGACTAACCGCGGGCCACGCGGTCGATTCTTCCGCTATCATCAAGACCCCGTGATGAAGGCGATAGGCCTGCTTGTTCAGCTCCTGCAGAAATGAAATCGCGTCGAGATTTTCGCGTCCACCGTGCTCGTTGGCAATCCATTCGCCGGGGCGACGACCGTAGTCGAGATAGAGCATCGAGGAAACCGCGTCCACGCGCAGTCCATCGGCATGATACTCAGACAACCAGTTGTGAGCGCTCGCGAGGAGAAAGGTGCGGACCTCGTCGCGCGCAAAATTGAAAACGTAGGTATTCCACTCGGGCTGAAATCCCGAGCGCGGATCGAGATGCTCATAGAGCGCGGTGCCATCGAAGCGGCCGAGGCTGAAGGCGTCGGTGGGGAAATGCGCCGGCACCCAATCGAGGATGACGCCGATGCCGCGGTTGTGCAGCGAATCAATCAAGTAGCGAAAATCGTCAGGCGTGCCGAAGCGCGCGGTCGGAGCGAAATAGCCAGTGACCTGGTATCCCCAGGAACCGGCGAAGGGATGCTCCATCACCGGCATCAGTTCGACATGGGTGAACCCGAGGTCTGCCACATAGTCGCCCAGTTCATGCGCCATCTCGCGATAAGTGAGGGAACGATTGCCCTCGGCGGGAACGCGCCGCCATGAGCCGAGGTGAACTTCGTAGATCGACATCGGCGAGCGGAGTTGTTCGCGAGTCGCGCGCTCCTTCATCCATCCGTCGTCGGTAAAAGGCTGCGAGGTTTTGAAGACCACCGATGCTGTACCCGGCGGAACTTCCATCCATGTGGCGAAGGGATCGGTTTTGAGCATCAGCGCGCCGTCGCGGGTGCGGATCTCATACTTGTAGCGCGTGCCCGGCGCGAGGTCAGGAACGAAGATTTCCCAGATGCCCGAGGCGCCCAGCATCCGCATCATGTTGAGGCGCCCGTCCCATCCGTTGAAATCACCAACCACGCTGACGCCCGCGGCATTCGGCGCCCAGACCGCAAACCCGACGCCGGCGATGCCCTGCACCTCGCGCACGTGCGCACCGAGCTTTTCGTGCGCATGCTCATGCTTCTGCTCGCCGAGCAGGTACACGTCGAGCTCACCGAGCGTCGGCAAGAACGCGTATGCTGACCGCGCGGTGATCGCCTGGCCGGAGGGAAAATGTACTTCCAGACGATAAGGAAATACCTCGCGCGTGTTTTCTACGAGGATCTCAAACAGTCCCGGCTCGGGTCGCGCGTGCATCGGGAGCGATGGCCCACCCTCGATGAGCAGGTTGACGCTCTCCGCGCCGGGACGAAACGCGCGAACGATCACGCCGCGCTGTGTCAGATGCGCTCCAAGTATCGAATGCGGATCGCTATGACGCAGAGTGAGCAAGCGAGTCAGGTCGTCTTTCGGGATTTTCGAAAGTCCGTCGCTCACGGCCGTCACGGGAGTGGTAGATTCATTCAGCTCGCTTGGCATCATGCTCCGGGTTGTGATGGCGCGGCGATGCCGGCGATTTGCGAAATTCCGTGAATCGGGATGAAGACCCAGTTGGGACGATTGTCGAGCTCGTAACCGAGTTCATAGATGGCTTTTTCGAGCACGAACGCATCCAGCAGAATTTTCAGCTCCTCGCGGCCTTTGGGCAGAATCGCGGTGGCATTGGCCGTTTCGAGGTAGCCACGCAAAAATGCCCACGAACACCAGGTCTGCCAAAACCGCGCCCATGGCTCCATGGTAGCAAAATCCGCCTTGCCGAGTGCGCCGCCCCGAAGCTGATTGGTCATCTCCGAAAGAGAAGCATAGCCGAAGGACCGAAGCATCCCGCCGACGTCGCGCAACGCGGAGCGCTTGCGGCGTCTTTCAGTTAGCGGTCGCGCGGGCTCGCCCTCGAAATCGATGATGACGAAATCCTTGCCGTTATAGAGCATCTGACCGAGATGCAAATCGCCATGAGTTCGCTGACGCACCACCGACAGACGATGCTTCAGGAACGCATCGAAACGCGCGCCGACCTGGTCTTTATGATCGAGCACCGCCTGCGCGCCGGGCTGCAACTCCTTCGGGAGCGCGCGCATTCGGCTTGCGAGTAGACGCATCACGCGGCCCAGCAGGTTGCGCATCGACTGATAGACCGAGCGCTGGTAGAGCGCCGAGTAAGGCTCGGGCGCGAAGTCGGGATCTTTCTGATCTACCAGCAGCGCAAGATGAAGCTCGGCGACGCGCCGCCCCATCATCCGCGCGGCATCGAGGTATGCGCCGATCATCTCGGTCGCGAGCGGGTCCGCTTCCGTCTGATCGCTCAGCTCGATGAGGTGCTGGTCGCTCAGCACGGGCTGTTCCGTTCGCGTCGCCGCATGCTCAAAGTACCGTTGCAGCTCGGCCAGCGTGAATTGCCACGCATCGCCCTGATTGGGCACGAAGCCCTGCAGAATCGCGAGATTGCGGCGTTCGGAACGCCCGACCTTGTAATCGATCCATCCGGCCAGCGGCGGCGTATGCGGAAAGTGTGCGGTCTCGGTCAGGAACCGCCCGATCTCGATGTCGGGATTGAGGCCCGACTCGAGTTTGCGAAACATCTTCAGGACGAAGCGGTCGCCGAACATGATTGAGGTGTTACTCTGTTCGGCTTTCAACATTCGGGGTTCAGGCATGTCGCCAGTGCGGTAAATCTCGTGGAACGCGTCGGTTGCGTGCGCGGCGAATTCCGACGCCTGACCCTTACCGCGCCGATGCCGCTCGATCAGCGCGAGCATCTCGCGCCCGAAATTCGGATCCACGGCCGCATCGTAGAGCACGCCGTCAGCGCTGCCGTTGTTGGAGGCACCGTCAGCGGATGCTCCCGCTCCGTTGCCGTTGCGCGGCAGCGTCACATCGGCGATGACATGTTCGGGCCAATTCGAACGCACCGCTTGCGCATGCTCGCCACTCGCGATCGCCAGCGGAAGCACATAGGTCTCGGGCTCCGCGTTGGCGTATTCGAGGTTCACGAATGCGAGGTGATAAGCATTTTCGCCTTCGGACAGCGGTATCAGATCCCCGATATCCGCACTCTTGATGGTGCGCGCTTTACTCCGGAACCAGCGGCATCGCGGCAGATAGTCGGGAAGGATGCGGCTCAGTGCCTGGCGGGTCTGCGCGCGCATCATGCCGTCGGTGGCCGAGGTGAGCTGGATTCGCGGCGTGATGTAATCCGAAAGATCGGCGACTACACCGGCGCGCGGCTGCTCGATCGAAAACCAGATGAAGCCGTGCGGCCCCAGCGTCAACAGGTACGGCAGGTCGCCGATTTGCGGAAACGGCGAATGGCTGAACAACTCGACCGGCGCCATCCCCTTGAAGCGTGAGAGGTCGAGCTCGACGTATTGCACGAAGCGCGAAAGATTCGCGACCACCAGGATGCGCTCGTTCTCGAACGATCGCACATACGCAATCACGCGCGGATTCTCGGGGCTGAGGAATTCCATGGTGCCGCGCCCGAAAGCCTTGTACTGGCGGCGCAATGCGATCAACCGGCGCATCCACCAAAGGAGCGAGTGCAAATTGGCTTCCTGCGCCGCCACGTTCACGGTCTGGTAGTGGTACTCGTAGTCGATCACGACCGGCAGGATAAGGCGCTGCGGATTGGCGCTGGAGAATCCCGCGTTGCGATCGCCGCTCCATTGCATCGGAGTGCGAACCCCGTCGCGGTCGCCGAGGTAGACATTGTCGCCCATCCCGATCTCGTCGCCATAGTAGAGGACCGGCGTCCCGGGCAGCGAGAAAAGCAATCCGTTAATGAGCTCGACGGCGCGCCGATTGTTTCCCAGCAACGGACACAGCCGCCGCCGGATGCCGAGGTTAATGCGCATCCGCGACTCCTGCGCGAAGGCGCGATACATGTAGTCGCGCTCCTCGTCGGTCACCATTTCCAGGGTCAGCTCGTCATGATTGCGCACGAACAAGGCCCATTGGCAGGTCGGCCCGATAGGCGGAGTTTGCGCCCAAATGTCGGTAAGCGGAAATCGATCTTCCATTCGCACCGACATGAACATGCGCGGCATGATCGGGAAGTGAAATGCCATCTGGCATTCCTTGCCTTCTTCGAGATAAGCGACCGCGTCCTCGGGCCATTGATTGGCCTCGGCGAGGAGCATGCGGTTGGAAAAATTCTTGTCGATGTGGCTGCGCAACTCGCGCAGAAACTCATGAGTCTCAGGCAGATTTTCGCAGTTGGTACCCTCGCGCTCGAAGAGGTAGGGGACCGCATCCAGACGTAAGCCGTCGACGCCGAGGCCGAGCCAGAAATCCACCACCCGCAGCATTTCCTTGCGCACCGCGGGATTATCGAAGTTCAGATCCGGCTGATGCGAAAAGAAGCGATGGAAGTAGTACGCCTTCGCAACCGGTTCCCACGACCAGTTCGACGGCTCGAAATCCTGGAAGATGACGCGCGCATCCTTGTAACACTCGGCATTGTCGCGCCAAACATAGAAATCGCGCTCCTTCGATCCCGCGGCGGAGCGTCGTGCGCGCTGAAACCATTGGTGCTGATCGGAGGTGTGATTCAGCACCAGCTCGGTCACCACATGCAGGCCGCGCCGATGCGCCTCGCGCAGGAACGCCCTGAACTCCTGCAGCGTGCCGCAATCCGGATGAACCTCGGTGTAACTGGAAATGTCGTAACCGTCGTCCCGCATCGGCGAGGGATAGAACGGCAGCAGCCACAGCGTGGTGACTCCGAGCGATACCAAATAGTCGAGCTTCTGGGTCAGGCCTGGAAAATCGCCGACCCCATCGCCATTGCTGTCGTAAAATGAGCGGACGCGAAGCTCGTAGAAGATCGCATCTTTATACCAGAGCGGATCGTTGGGTCCGCTTTCTTTTCGCTTCATAGAAGCTTTCCCACCCGCAGGATATGCGCCGGCTGGACCGAAGGATCGAGCCGGACGTAGTTGCGATCAGACCAAATGTAACTTGCACCGGTCAGAAGATCCGTCACTTCGTAGGGTTGGCCGGGTGCGGCGCCAATCAGATCCGGAGACACCACGGCCGTGCAATAGTGCGCGCTCAATGGATCGAGGTTCACCGCAATGATGATGACGTTCCCACGGTCCGGCGACCATTTCGCATAGCAGAGGATGTCGTCGCTGTCAGTTTCGAGGAAGCGCAGATTTAGAAAATCCTGCAGGGCGACGTTTTCGCGACGAATCTGATTCACGCGTGCGATGAACTCGCGGATGTTGCCTGGCTTATGCCAATCGCGAACCTTGATCTCATACTTCTCGGAGTTGAGATACTCCTCGGTTCCCGGGACCGCCTCATTTTCGCATAGCTCGTAGCCGCTGTAGATCCCGTACGAAGATGAGAGCGTGGCTGCCAGCACCAGGCGCATTCGGAATGTGGGCGGACCGCCCTGCTGCAGAATCGGCGGCAGGATATCCGGCGTGTTAGTGAAAAAATTCGGGCGAAAATATTCCCGCATTGGGGTCCGGGTGAGCTCAGTCAAATAGTCAGTCAGCTCATACTTGGTGTTGCGCCAGGTGAAGAAAGTATACGACTGGGTAAAGCCGGCCTTTGCCAGCACCTTCATCATCTTGGGACGGGTGAAGGCTTCGGCGAGAAAAATCACCTCCGGATGCGAGGCCTGAACCGATCCGATTAACCACTCCCACAACGCGACCGGCTTGGTGTGCGGATTGTCCACCCGGAAAATTTTGACGCCGCGATCGATCCATAGCTTCACCACCCGCAGCAGCTCATTCATCAAACCGCGCTGATTGGAGCTGTCGAAATCGATCGGAAAGATGTCCTGATATTCCTTCGGCGGATTCTCTGCGTACTTGATGCTTCCGTCGGGTCGATGGCTGAACCATTCCGGATGCTCGCGCACCCATGGATGGTCGGGCGATGATTGCACCGCAAAATCGATCGCGGTTTCGATTCCGAGCGTGGCCGCAGTCGCGACGAAGTGCTCAAAATCCGCGACGGTGCCCAGTGCTGGATCAACCGCATCATGGCCGCCGGCTTCGTTTCCAATCGCCCACGGACTGCCCGGGCTATTATCGCTGCCGTTTAGAGAATTGTTGGGACCTTTCCGATTCGTCACTCCGATCGGATGAATCGGCGGCAGGTAAACGACATCGAATCCCATATCTGCGATGCCCGAGAGGCGCCGCTCCGCTTCCCGAAACGTCGTCGGTCTTTTCGGATCGGTTCCTTGCGAGCGCGGGAACATCTCATACCAGGCGCTGAACCGCGCCTTCGGGCGATCCACGATCAATTCGAAGTAGGGTTCATAGCGCAGCATCCCGTGGCGCTCGCCGACCCGTTCTGCCACCTCAATCAAGCGCGGCTCCTCAACAATTTTCAGCGCGGTGGCGAAGCCATTTTGCGCGGCACGCAATTGACCCAGACAACGCCCCAGGATGTCACGATCCGGCGCGGGGGCGCTTCGCAGCGTTTTTTCGATCAGCGCGACGCCTTCGAGCAAATCGGAACGCACGTCGCGACCGGCAATCACTTTCTTTCTGAAATCCACCAGCCACGAGGCGAACAGGTCCGTCCATGCCTCGATAGTATAGAGGTAGCGTGCGTTCTCGTTGGGAATGAATTCGCCGCGCCAGCGATCGTTGTCGAGCGGCACCATCGGTGATTCGGCGAAGCTCTCATCGCACTTGCGGCGATACTTAAGCGCCGCGCGAATGATCTGATGGCCCTCGCGGAAGATGTCTGCTTCGACCACACAGGGTTCGCCGACGATGCGTTTGGCCGGGTAGTGCCCACCGTCGATCGCGGGTTCCACCGCTTCGATGATGATGTGTCCGAGGCTCGGCCGTTGCGTTGCCAGCTCGCCCGGAAGTTTTGACTGCGCAGACTGAAGCATGATGTGACACCTGTTTCGCTTCGGAGGTCTGCCCTGGATTGGGCGCGTTCCGCGCCGGAGGATAAAAATTTCCGGCGCGAAATCTGCGGAACTACGCAATTATACAGGATGCGAGCGAGGTCGATGCAACTATGCCCTCGGAAAACGCATGCTGTGGAAAATTTCTAACTAGGGTTTTTCGAGGGGTCGACCGAGTTGTAATCGTGCTCGATTGCGCTATCGATCTGGCGCGCGGCTTCCTCTTTCAAACCGAGCTTGGGTCCCAGATAGCTGCCCCATGAAATGGAGACGCGCTCGCCCCAGCTCTCGGGACGCCATAGCTGCGATCGAATGAAGGCCTTGGCGCAGTGGAAGAAGCATTCGTGGATTTTGACCCGAATCGCGAGCAGCGCGGGCGCTCCGCGCGCCGTCAGGTTGCCGAGCAACTCGGGATCGGCGGTTAGCTCCGCCGTACCGTTGACGCGAAAAGTCTCGCCGGTGCCGGGCAGCATAAACACCATAGCAACATGCGGATTCGCGAGAATATTTTGCAAACCGAACAGCAGCTTGTTGCCCTTGCGCTCGGGGATCACGATGGTCGATGAGTTCTCGACCAGCACGAACCCCGGATGATCGCCTTTTGGCGAGGCATCCTGATTGCCTTCCGCATCGGCGGTCGAGAGCACGAAGAACGGCGACCGCTTGATGAAATCGATCGCGAAGTCGTCGAGCTCGGTCAGCACCTTCATGCGCACCATCGCGTTGGGCTCGCTGATCAGGCTCCTAAGCTGGGTTACTGAGGTGATGCGATGATCATTCGTGGTCGCCATTCGCTGTTCCTCCGCTTTCGTACGTCGCGATGCTAGTTCTTTTCGAGGTGACCGCCGAACTCATAGCGCATCGCGGAAAGCAGCTTGTCGGCAAACTCGTCAGCGCCACGCGAAGCGAACCGTTGATAGAGCGCCGCGGTCAGCACGTTGGCAGGAACGCCTTCGTCGATCGCGGCATCGATGGTCCAGCGGCCCTCGCCGGAGTCGGAAACTTTACCTGCAAACTTCGCCAGCTTGGGGTCTTCCACCAAGGCGGTCGCTATCAAATCCAGCAACCATGACGAAATGACACTGCCGCGACGCCAGACTTCGGCGACATCGGTAAGGTTGAAATCGTATTGATAGAGCTCCGGATGGCGTAGTGGAGTAGTTTCGGCATCGACGGTGTGCGTCTGCTTGCCGACGTTGGCGTTGCGCAGGATGTTCATCCCCTCGGCGTAGGCAGCCATGATGCCGTATTCCATTCCGTTGTGAACCATCTTCACGAAATGACCGGCGCCGTTGGCTCCGCAATGTAGGTAGCCATTCTCGGCGGTGCTGCCCTGGATTTTTTCGCGGCCGGGGGTACGCGGAACCGCTCCGTCATCGCGTCCGGGAGCCAGAGCGGAGAAAATCGGATCGAGATGCTTCACCACCCCCGTCTCGCCGCCGATCATCTGGCAGTAACCGCGCTCGAGGCCGAACACGCCGCCGCTGGTTCCCGAATCCACGTAATGAATTCCTTTTGGCTTCAGTGCGTTGGCGCGCCGGATGTCATCGATGTAGTAGGAATTGCCCGCATCGACGATGATGTCGCCCTTCTCGAAGCGGCTGGAAAGCTGCGCCAGCGTCTCTTCAACCACCGCCGCCGGGACCATCATGAACGCGACGCGCGGTTTGTTGAGCTTCGCGACGAAATCGTCAAGCGTCGCACTTGCGATCGCGCCTTCCTTAGCGAGATCCTTCGCGGCTTGAGGATTGACGTCGAAGGCCACGCATTCGTGCCCTTTGCGGATCAGACGGCGAACCATGTTGGCGCCCATGCGCCCTAAGCCGACCATTCCCATTTGCATGTTACTACTCCTTTTGGCGCGCCTTTTTCGGGGATGTTGTATGAAGTAATACTGGTGACCGTGATTTCGCAATGGCCCCTTCGATGAACTCTTCGCCACGGCCGCGCCAACTCATCATCGGTCTCGATGCGATGGAGTGGGACCTGGTTCACCAGTGGGCCGCCGCCGGCAAGCTGCCAACCTTTCGGCGTATCATGCAGGAAGGCATCCAGGCGGAGCTGTCCGGTCCCGCCGACTGCCTGCCGGATACGGTGTGGAGTTGTCTGTCCTCTGGCCTAAATCCCGCGCACCTCACGCGTTACTTTTACGTGCAGCACGATCCAGCCACAGGCGGAATTCGCTACCTGCCGGATGGTTCTTTCGAAATGAATTATTTGTGGGATTACCTCAGCGAAGCAGGACGGCAGGTCGCTGTGGTAGATGCACCACACGTCAGCCCGAGCAAGCGGCTCAACGGATTCCATATTTCGTGGGGAACCCACGGATCGCAAGGGCCCCGATTTTCCACGCCGGATATGCTACTTCGCGAGGTCGACCACCGCTTCGGCCGGCATCCTGTCGGAGAATGCGACTCCGCGGTTTCGGAGCGCGACCGCAAGCAGTTGCATCGGCGGCTGCTCGATGGGGTGAAGGTGCATGGCGAGCTGTTTCGCGATTGCATCGCCCATCGCGACTGGGAGGTGATGGTCGCGGTGTTCAGTGAGACGCATTGTGCGGGGCACTTCTTCTGGCAAAGCTCCGATCCCCCGACTTCTCTGCACAGACCTCTCGAGGAAGTCTATCGCGCGATCGATCGCGAAGTCGGCGCCATGATCGATGCTGCGGGTCCGGGCGTGCGCATCTACGCGGTATCGGCGCATGGGATGGGGCCGCTTCGCCACGCGTCGTGGAATCTTCCTGAGATGCTCGACTATTGGGGATACGGCAGCAAATCGAATAAGACGCTCGACAGCAACGCGGTGCGCGACGGGAGCGTCAATTTCTGGCGGGCTCTCAGAATGATGGTTCCCGGAAAGCTGCAATACGCGGCTTATTCGGTGCTTCCTCAGCGTCTCCAGAACGAACTGGTCTTTCGCTTCTACCGGGGAAATCGAACCTGGGAACGATGCCGTGCGTTCGCGGTACCCAACAACGACTCCGTCGGCGCGATTCGCATCAACCTGAAAGGCCGTGATCACAATGGCATGGTGGAACCGGCGGACTACGATCAGATATGCGACGATATCTGTGCCGCCCTCGATGAATTGACGGATCCGTTCAGCGGAAAGCCTGTCATCCAAAAGATCTCGCGCGTCCAGCGCGAACTACACGGACCACATCTCGGTCAGTTACCGGACCTTACCGTGCTATGGGATCCATCGTTCGCATGGTCGTCGGTTCATTCACCGCGCTTCGGTACAATCGAGCTGCCTGAGCAGGACTCGCGTTCCGGTTCGCATAGTCCCCATGGATTTCTGCTGGCCATGGGCGATGGAATTCCTCGAGCTAAGACAATCTTCGGCGCATCGATCTACGACCTCGTGCCGACGGTCATGAATACTGCCGACGTGCCTGCTCCCGCCGCATGCGAGGGTCGGGCGCTCTTTTGCGCAACCAATACTAACGAAAGGATGATGGCGTGATCAGAGAAGCGGTGATTTGGGATTTCGGCGGAGTCTTCACCACCTCGCCATTCGAGGCGTTCAACCGCTACGAGCTCAGTCGCGGCCTGCCGAAAGATCTCATCCGAAGGGTGAACGCCACCAATTCCGATTCCAACGCATGGGCGCTTTTCGAGCGTGGCGAGATCGATCGCGCCGCCTTCGATCAGAAATTCCTCGAAGAGTCTACCGCCCTTGGTCATCCGGTGCGTGGCGCCGATATCCTACCGCTGCTGTCCGGCGAAATCAGGCCGCGCATGGTCGCGGCGTTGCTGATGTGCAAACGGCATTTCAAGATCGGATGCATCACCAACAATATGCTCCAAGGGCACGGACCGAGCATGGCTACCGACCCCAAGCGCGCATCGCGCGCGAGCGAAATCATGGCGCATTTCCATGCCATCATCGAAAGCTCCAAGGCGGGCGTGCGCAAGCCCGATCCACGCATCTATCTGATGATGTGTGAGTTGCTCGGCGTCGATGCGAAAGCGTGTGTCTATCTCGACGATTTGGGCATCAACTGCAAGCCGGCGGCGCAATTGGGTATGGCTGCCATCAAGGTCGTTTCGGAGGAGCAGACCTTGGCCGACCTCGAGCGCGCCACCGGCCTAACCTTCTCGAAGTAGCATCGGCGAGTCGGTTCGCGAGTCCATTCGAGAGATGCCGGGGGCGGGACTCGAACCCGCACGGAATCGATGTTGCGGGTCCGGTAGTTAGAAAGTCGCCTGTGGCCGGTGCAACTCGCTGGCAGCTTGATTCAAACCGCACAGACAGGAATTTGGCAGGAGTTAGAAGATGGCTACCGAGAAAACTTCCGTAGAAGATACGAAGAAGACCTCAGACGATTCCGCGCCAAATGGGTCCAAGGCAGACACGACTAAGTCAAAGGAGTCGAAGCCAGGCGTGGATGAGACTCGCGAGCGCGCCTACGAAATATTCCAGGCGCGCCACGGCGGACCCGGAAGTGAGCTCGGCGACTGGCACGAGGCAGAGGCCGCAGCTTCCGCAAATACGCCCAAGGCTGACGCTCCCAAGGCTGACATCTCTAAGGCCGATGCACCCAAGACTGATGCGCTGAAAGCAGATGCGCCTAAGGCAGATGCGTCCAAAGGTTTGAAGGTGCCAACTGATACCGGGACCATCCAGGAGGCGCTCACCAAGTTCCATTCGAGTATCGAGCACGGACTGACCCAAGAGGAAGCGTCGGGCCAGCTCAAGAAGGATGGCCCCAATGCCATCGAAGAAAAGCGCATCAGCCCGCTCAAGCGCTTACTGGCGTTCCTTTGGGGACCTATCCCGTGGATGATCGAAATCGCCGCTGTACTATCCGCAGCAGTTCGGCATTGGGAAGACTTTATAATCATCGTTTTCATGTTGGCGCTGAATGCGATGGTCGGCTTCTGGGAGGAATTCAAAGCCGACAACGAGATCGAGGCGCTGAAGAAAAATCTCGCCCTGCATTCACGCGTGCTGCGCGACAGCAAGTGGAGTGACGTTGAGGCCAAGACCCTGGTAAGCGGCGACATTGTCATGGTCAAACTCGGCAATGTCATCCCCGCCGACCTGAAGCTGGTCGATGGCGACTACCTCAGCATCGATCAATCGGCGCTGACGGGCGAGTCGCTGCCGGTCGACAAGAAGAAAAACGACATCGCGTATTCAGGATCGATCGTGCGAATGGGCCAGATGAATGGGCTGGTCGTCGCGACCGGAATGAACACGCTCTTCGGCCGCACCGCCCGGCTGGTCGAGAGCGTTCAGACGGTTTCTCACTTTCAGAAGGCGGTGCTCAAGATCGGCAATTTCCTCATTCTGATCACGCTCGGCCTCGTCGCTTTGATCCTGACGGTCGCGCTATTTCGCGGCGACCCGATTATCGAAACCCTGCTCTTCGCACTGATTCTTACAGTAGCCGCAATCCCGGTCGCATTGCCGGCCGTCTTGTCTGTCACGATGGCCGTCGGTGCAACCGTGCTTGCCAGGATGAAAGCTATAGTCTCCCGCCTTGTCGCAATTGAAGAGATGGCCGGCATGGACATTCTTTGCTCGGACAAGACCGGCACGCTCACTAAGAACGAACTTAAGTTGGGCAGCCCCGTCGTTGCCTAGGCGAGCAACGAACAGGACCTGATCCTGGGCGGGGCGTTGGCGTCGCGCAGGGAGGGCGGCGACGGAATCGACGAGGCTGTCCTCAAAGGTCTCAGCGACCAATCGGCCTTAAAGACCTATCAAATCACTCATTTCACCCCATTCGATCCGGTCAGCAAGCGAACCGAGGCCGAGGTCAAACACGACAACGTTACTTTCAAAGTCTCGAAGGGCGCCCCGCAAGTGATTCTGGATCTGGTCCATCCCGACGCGGACGCGCGAAAAAAAGCTGAAGGGCAGGTTAACGAGCTGGCAGCCAAAGGCTTTCGCACCCTTGGTGTCGCGCGCACCGATGTGCAGGGAAAATGGGAATTTCTGGGACTACTGTCCTTGTCCGATCCGCCGCGCGATGATTCAGCTTCTACCATCGCTACCGCGCGAAAGATGGGACTGCAGGTTCGCATGGTAACCGGCGACAACCTTGCAATTGCCCGCGAGGTGTCGCTCGAACTCAAGCTGGGCCCCAACATAGCCGTAGCCGGCGATCTTTTTCCCGATGGTAAGGCTGACGATAGTGACAAGATCGACGCGGCCGATGGTTACGCACAGGTTTTTCCGGAGCATAAGTTCAAAATCGTCAAGGCCCTCCAGGCGAGTGGGCATATCGTCGGAATGACGGGCGACGGCGTCAACGACGCTCCTGCGCTCAAACAGGCCGATTGCGGAATCGCGGTAAGCGGCGCGACCGACGCTGCTCGTGCGGCCGCCGATCTGGTGCTTACTGCGACGGGACTCTCTGTTATCACCACGGCCATCGCGGAAGCACGCAAGATATTCGAGCGTATGAACAGCTATGCAATCTACCGGATATCCGAAACCATCCGTGTACTGCTCTTCATGACCCTCGCGATTGTGGTGTTCAACTTCTACCCGGTGACCGCAGTCATGATAGTGCTCATCGCGGTCCTCAACGACTTTCCGATCATGATGATCGCCTACGACAACACCATCGTGGCCCCACGCCCCGTGCGCTGGGATATGGAACGCGTGCTCACCGTTAGCTCGGTTCTCGGCGTGATGGGAGTTATCTCAGCATTCGGCCTTTTCTGGATCGCAGAGAAATACCTTCACCTGCCCCGGCCCATCATTCAGAGTCTCATATTTCTCAAGCTCCTCGTCGCTGGGCATCTCACCATTTACATCACGCGAAGCGCCGGTGCGTTCTGGAGCCGACCATGGCCCAATTGGCGCCTGGTCGTTGCCACCGAGACAACGCAAGTCATCGGAACCATTGCCGCGGTCTACGGATGGGGCATGACGCCACTGGGATGGAAATACGCACTGGCAGTGTGGGGCTATGCGCTCGTCTGGTTCTTCATCAACGACATGGTGAAGGTCGAGGTGCACCGCCTGTTGCATCTGGGGACGGCACGCCATCAGCGCCACCTGGCAAGAGTCAACGCCACCCTTCATCCGGCCCCCGTCGTCGCCAAAGGAGCAACTCCACCCGCTAAAAAGGTAGCCTAGCCGACGAAGTTCAATTTGCAGGAAGGAAACCCTCAAAGCACGGGTTCGCCAACTACCGCACCGCACGCCGGATAAATAGTGCAGAGGCGGTGAACCGGTCGCTTGGACCGCAGGTCCCGGCACCCCCTCGCGGGTCAACAGCGAAGCTATAGGAGATCTCGCAAGGATGAACTACCAGAAGAGATTCGTCGTCGAACCCGGCGCAAAGGTCCGGCTCGGCAAGATTAACCCGGCATTCGAAGACAAGCACGACTCGAAGGACAAGGCGACGCTGAAGCTCCAGAAACATGTCGAGCGCCTGGCCAAGGCGCAGTATCTACTGTACGCCGACGCCAACAAGTCATTGCTGGTGGTCCTGCAGGCGCTGGACGCCGGTGGCAAGGACGGCGTGGTGCGCCACGTATTCAACGCCATGAACCCGCAGGGGACGTCGGTCTTTAGCTTCAAGCAGCCGAGTAAGTTCGAAGCCGCCCACGACTTCCTCTGGCGCGCCCACCGCCGCACGCCTGGCAAAGGGGAAGTCGTGATCTTTAACCGGTCGCACTATGAGGACGTACTGGTGGTGCGCGTGCACAAGTTGGTCCCCAAGGCGGTGTGGTCGAAACGCTACGAGCTGATCAACGACTTCGAGAAGATCCTCAGCGAGAACGGTACGCGCATTCTCAAGTTCTATCTCCACATCAGCCCAGACGAGCAGCTCGAGCGCTTCGAGCAGCGGCTCGATGACCCGCTACGGCACTGGAAAATCAGCGATGCCGACTACTCGGAGCGCAAGCTGTGGCCGGCCTATATCGAGGCGTATGAGGATGCCATGGAAAGGACGAGCACCGAGGACGCCCCCTGGTACGTGATCCCGTCCAACCACAAGTGGTTCCGCAACCTGGCCATCTCCGAGATCCTGGCCGACGCACTGGAAGACATGGAGTTGAAGCTGCCGCCGACGCAGGTGGACATTGCGGAGATTCGCCGCAAGTATCACGCCGCGGCGGCGCGGCGCGGTCACAAGCCTCCGAAGGCGTAGCGCAAGAAGTACTCACGCCCCAACCTGGGAGCTGGAGCGGGACACCATTAATGGTACTAGATAGCGAGCACTGCCTGTGGCTCTTTCGCGGCATCAGGCCCGTTAACACTGCCGGAGCGGTGCACGAATCCTAAACAAGCGACCGAATCTATGAAGCGCCCTTGGGGACTCTCTCAAAACCTTCCGGCGTTGTCCCGAACTCAGTAGGAACTAGGGGTGGCGATCTGACGCCTAAATGTTAAGCGGCCTTTCCTTCATTCGCACCGGCGAAGGGACGAATGCAAGCGGGAGAAGATGCCGTGCAGAGATGGCAAGAGCGGTGCGTTACCGTTGCTCCATCTGCGAGAGGGCGGCTCGCATACCGGCGAGGTACGCAGCATGAAGCGCCTTGCGGATCGACCACACGGCGAGAACGTGAAAGTCCAAGTCGCTGGAGTGGCGGGCGCGCAGGGTCGGGATGCTCAAGTGCTCTCTCGCGATTTGCGTGATGGTCTCCTGCGGCGTCATGACCGGTCTCCGGTCTGGAAGTCGTGCACGATGCCGTCATGGTCGCATTGGGGGCAGATGCAATAACTACCGCCGTCATATTCGATATCGCCGAAGTCTTCCGTGCCGTCATCGTGGATCGTGAACAGCGCGGTGGCGGAGATTTTGAAAGGGCCGGTCGATTGGCAGTGAGGGCATTGCATGCCGGCCAGACAGTTGGTGTTGGGAATGTCGGTCATGGTTGCCTCCCTCACCAACTCGCCTGGTAGTGGATGGATTTGAAGACGCCCTTTTCCGGGGCGCGCAGCCAGGCCAAGGCGGCTGAGAATATTTTCAGGTCCTCGTCTTTTTCCGTGCCATCGCTGGCGCCGAAGAAAAATCCTTCTGTGTGCGGGAGGGTTTCGGCGGTGATGGCTGCAATGATTTCCTCGATCTGATGTTCGTCGAGGAAAATGGGTTCGCAGTTGTCGAAGCCTTTGGCGTAGTTGTCGACGATATAGCCGTGCAGGTTCGGATGCTTGCGCCAGTAACCAAGGCGCAGCATGTGGCTTCGGACCTCGAAGCCATGCTCCTGCGGGATGCAGGCTTCCTCGGGCGGGTAGGCGCAGAAGTATTTTTCGCCGGTAAGATACATATCAAGTCCCATATCGTTCTCCTTTTCGTTTCGGTTGTGGGTCAGTGCGCCAGGGAGAAACGCCGGACGGAGAAGCGGGACTGTCACCGAAAGGGAAACGGGCAACCCGGTTGATTGGTGCGGGCCGCCCGTTGACAGCCCCGCGCGTCCGGCGAGACTGGCGTTGATGCTGACCCGAGCCGAAACGGGGAGAACGCGGACATGCGGCAAGGACTGCGGCGGCTTATGCGAGAGCCTTCGCGTTGTGTGGGGCTGCGCGTCTGCCGCTTGCGAGCAGGTCAAGGTTACGGCGGCGAATTTGAACAACGCGCTGCGGGCAGCAAGACAGAATGTTTCTAAGAGCGAGGCAGATTGCCGTAAGAACGAATGTAATTTTCTGAAAAGCTGAAAAATTCGACGTGGAAAGGTTCTGGAGACTGTCGGTCAAATATGAAGAAGGCCATGCGGGCGTCGCATGCCGGCCAGACAGTTCGTATTGGGGATGTCGGTCATGGCGCGCTCCGCAGGCTGCTGATAAAGAGGCGCATCGCCGCTTTGAAATCGCCGAACCGCTCGTCGATGTCGGTGAGGGTACCGATCGAGGCAAGGTCGTTGCCGGTGCCGAGATAATCTTCGGCTTCCTTCAGGCGGACGATCAGGTTGTCGAGCGCGACATCGAAAGCGCGTCTGAAAGTTTCGGTTTCGTGGCTGCTGGTCATATGCGTCTCCTTGCGGTTTTGAGGGTGGCTTCGAAGGTTTCGAGTTGTCCCGCCGCCTCGGCGTAGATGGTCTCGATCTCGCAGGACTCGAGGGCGGTCACGGGTTCGCCGTTTTCGTAGTGAGCGATGGCGGCGATGCGCCTGAGAGCGGCGATCGCCTCGCCAAGGGCGGCGGCGAGCCGGAAGGCCGGGTCCTCCTCCACTTCGGCGGCGTAGTGCATTTCGGCGCGGTCGAGGCAGGTTTTGAAGGCTATGTTCTCCCGGTCGGCGTAGTGGCGCAGGTCGCAAAGCATGTCGGTCAGCACGGTGTCGGCATCGTCGTAGAGCCCGCCTGGGCCTTCCTTGCCGGCGGAGTATTCGGCAACGGCGTGAGCGGCCCATCCGGCGCGCTGTTCGTTGGTGATGTCGGTCATTGCTGCCCCCGCGCTTTCTTCAGTGCGGCCTGGCGCAATGCGCGGGCGCGGTCGAAATAGCCCTTCCGGCGCGCAGCCTCGGGGTCGTATTCGGCCATCTCCTGCGCTGCGAGGGCGTCGAACATTTCCCCGGCCGCATCGATCTTGAGGCGCAAGCCGTCGTCGGCCCGGCTCAGCACGTAGTCATCAAGGGGCACATCGACGGCGATAAGTCTGCCCTCGGGGTCCTCGAGGTGAACGATACGTTTACAGATCGTGTTGTTCCAGTCGGGGTCATCGGTTTCGAATGTTCCCGCTTTCGCCTTCGCGATGGCCTCGGCGTCGTTTTCCGCCTCGATCTCCGCGGTCCCGTAATGGGGCACGTCCTCGGCGTAGAGCACTGCGTAGATTTTCATGTCCGTTCTCCTTTGTTGCGGTTTCGTCAACGCGCGGAGAACAGCCGGGCGGATAGGACGCGGCGGTCACCCGCTAGGGGAAACGGCCTACACGGGATCTTGGCGCGGGCCGGCCGTTGACCGCGCGGCAGCGTCCGGCAAAAGCGCGATGATGCTGGCGAAACCGCAAAGGAGAACGAGGCCCGCCGTACCGGTGCAAGGGCGCACGGGTGAGGGGGCTTGCGGCAGCGGCGTGATCAGCTACCGTCGGCCAGAAGGGAGAGGGGGGCGGAAGATGGTCGATAGACTCTCAGCGCGCGACAAAGACGTGGCGCTAACACCTGGCGGCGGGCATCTCCAACAAGGAAATTGCGAGAGCCCTCGGCGTCGAAGTGGTGACGGTCAAGAAGCACGTGGGGAGCATCCTCCGGAAGCTCGGCGCGCGGAACAGGACGCACGCGGCCGTCCTGTTGGCGGAGTGGAAAGGCGCGGCGGGCGATCAGTCTTCGGGCGGAATGTAACCGATGGGGGTTTTCTTCGGCGGGATAGGCGGAGCGAGGATCTTTTGCACGGCATCAATGAGTAGACGAATAGGTTAGATCGCAATCGCACTCAGTTCTTGGAGCTGGAGAAAGCGAAGAAGAGGCTTACGGCAAAGCTGAAGCAGCGCGCCGACCGTGAACGCAAGGACAAGGCGGTCACGTTCGAGGAACTGGGCGTCGATCAACTCTTCGTCGATGAGGCCGACGCCTACAAGAATCTGTTCTACACGACGAAGATGAACCGCATCGCGGGCCTGCCGAATTCCGACAGCAACCGCGCGTTCGATATGTATATGAAAACCCGCTACCTGCAGGACATGGGCGGCGGACGCGGCGTGGTGTTCGCGACCGGCACGCCGATCTCCAACACCATGGCGGAGATGTACACGATGCTCCGCTACCTGGGACCAGATCTTCTGGAAGAACGGGGGGTCGCGCATTTCGACGCCTGGGCGGCCAATTTCGCGGAAAGCGTCACATCGCTCGAACTGGCGCCCGACGGCTCCGGCTACCGCATGCACACCCGCTTCGCGAAATTCATCAACCTGCCTGAGCTGCTCTCGATGTTCCGCTCGGTGTCCGACGTGCAGACGGCGGACATGCTGAAGCTCCCGCGTCCGGCCGTCGTCAACGGCAAGCCGCAGGTCGAAGCCGCGAGCGCGAGCGAGGCTCTTAAGGCTTACATCAAGACGCTCACCGAGCGGGCGGAGCAGTTGCGCAGCCGCCGGGTCGACCCTTCGGTCGACAATATGCTCAAGATCACAGGCGACGGACGCAAGGCCGCGCTCGATATGCGTCTGGTCGACGCTTTCGCGGCGGCGCATGGCGACACCAAGGTCGGGCGGGCGATCGATCGCATCCGCACCATATGGGAAACGACGCAGAGGGAGCGGCTGACGCAATTGGTGTTCTGCGACCTCTCGACGCCGGACCGGTCGCGCTTTAACGTCTACGAGGAAGTGCGCTCCCGCCTGGTGGCTGCTGGGATTTCTAGAAACGAGATCGCTTTTATCCATGACGCGGAGAGCGACGCGGCGAAGCTGAACCTGTTCAATGCCGTGAACGCCGGGCGCGTGCGCATCCTCATCGGTTCCACCGAAAAGATGGGCGCCGGGACGAACGTGCAGCGCCGCTTGCGGGCGGTGCATCATCTCGACGCGCCGTGGCGGCCGCGCGATATCGAGCAGCGCGAGGGGAGGATCCTGCGGCAGGGAAATCTCAATGCGGAAGTCGAGATTTACCGTTATGTCACGGAAGGCTCGTTCGACGCCTATATGTGGCAGACGCTCGAAACAAAGGCCCGCTTCATCCAGCAGGTGATGAGCGGGCAGACTTCCGTGCGCACAGCCGAGGACCTGGAGGGCGGCGCGCTCACCTACGCGGAGATCAAGGCGATTGCTTCCGGCAATCCCGCGGTAATCGAAAAAGTGAAAGTGGATACGGAAGTGCGCAGGCTCGACCAGTTGCGCGCGGTTCATCTGAACCAGCAGCACAGTATCCGCTGGCAGTTGCGGAACCTTCCGGAAAAAATCGACGAAGCAAAGAATAACCTGGCGCGGCTTGGTGCTGATGTCTCGACGCGCGACGCGCACGGCGGAGAGGAATTGGTCATGGCCGTGGGCGGTCGGGTGTTTTCCGGAAAAGGAGCCAGAGAGGAAGCGGCGGGAGCCCTCACGCGCGCAGCTCTCGCGTGCCGGGTCGAATCGGGGGCACGTAGCCTCGGGTCGTTCCGGGGATTCGAAATTATCTGTCGGGCGAAATTGACGGGGCCGCCGGACTTGTTCATTCGCGGCTCGGGCAGCTACGCAGCAAATCTGAATGCCGACAATCCGCTCGGGACTATACAGAGCGTCGAGCATGTAGTGCGCTCGCTGGATCGCATCGCGGAAAAAGAGCGCGAGCATCTGGCGCGATTGGAAAAAAGCCTTGCCGATTTCCAGGCTGAGGCGGGACGGCCATTCGAGCATGAGGCCAAGCTCAAGGAGCTGCTGGCGCGACAAGCTGAACTCAATGCCGCGCTCGATCTGGATAAAAGCGAGCGGCAGGCGGCACCGCCAGCCGGCGGCGAGGCTGAAGAAGGGGGTGAAAAGAACGACTCGATGCTTGGACGAGATGCAAAAAGGCGCTCACAAAGGGCTGTGCCATGCGCAGGCGGATTGCAGCCGAATACCGGCTACGAGCCAGATGATGAGGACGAATTGGAGGGTCGGCCGAGGCTAGGAAGTGGACCGAAGATGGAGCGTTAAGCCTAGGTCATCCCTAGATAGCGTGAACGGCCACGAATCAACAGGGGGCGGAGGCGGGCAGCGTTTGCGCTTCCTAAATGTCGGCTTTCGGCGACATTTGGCAAAGTATGTGATCGGCGACATTTTTAGCTTGTCAGCGTTCGATGACATTGTTAAAATGTATGTGAACGGCGACAAAGGTTCAGGGAGATATCCCATTATGCTAATTCGAACCCCGGCCGATCTGGGAGCTGTGATCCGTGATTATCGCCGTAAGCGGGGTCTGGATCAGTTGGGCCTCGCGAGAAAAATCGGCGTCAGCCGCCAATGGGTGGTCGAAATCGAGAAAGGAAAGGCGCGGGCCGAGGTGGGGCTCATCCTGCGCGCCTTGGACGCGCTCGGTATTCCCCTTTCGGTTGGGAGTTCCAAAAATCTGAGCGGCAAGGAGGAGCTTTCGGGCAGCGATATTGACCGGATCGTTGAGAACGCACGGAGGCCGGAGCGATGACCGCTGAACTCATCGCTTTGCTCAACGGTCGTGAGGTAGGTCGCGTCCGCCGCGACAAGGGTGGCCGGCTGTCTTTCACTTACGATGACGACTGGCGAAACGCTCTCGGAGCCTATCCCCTGTCGATATCGATGCCAATCGCGGCAGCAGAGCACGGACATGCTCTGATCGACGCATTCTTATGGGGGTTACTGCCCGACAACGAGTCGATTCTGGATCGCTGGGCGCGTAAATTCCATGTGTCCGCGCGAAATGCTTTCGCGTTAATAGCAGAGGTCGGAGAGGACTGTGCCGGAGCGGTGCAATTCGTCCGGCCGGAGCGGCTCGAAGCTTGTCTCAACGCGGGTGCTGAGACAGTGGAGTGGCTGGATGAGCACGAGGTGGCCGAACGTCTCAAACTCCTTCGGGCCGACAATTCAGCCTGGCGCACGGAGCGTGACACGGGGCAGTTCAGCCTCGCAGGCGCCCAACCCAAGACCGCTCTTCTTCTTGAGGATGGAAAATGGGGCGTACCCTCAGGGCGGACGCCAACGACACACATACTGAAGCCCCCGACAGGAGCCTTCGACGGCCACGCCGAGAATGAACACTTTTGTCTTGTTCTTGCGCGGCGGCTTGGTCTGCCAACAGCCTCGTCAAGCGTCATGCATTTTGAGGGTGAAACGGCGATCGTGATTGAACGCTATGACCGCCACAGGACGGACGGTGGACTTGTGCGGGTCCATCAGGAAGATGTCTGTCAGGCTCTCGGTGTGCCGCCAACAAGGAAGTACGAGAATGAAGGGGGACCGGGTGCGCAGGCTATTGTGGATCTGCTGCGTACCTATTCCGGGGAGAGAGAACAGGATATCGGCACGTTCTTGGATGCGCTTGCATTCAACTGGATAGCGGCAGGCACGGATGGCCACGCGAAGAATTACTCTCTGCTGATCGGCGCCGGCGGGCGCGTGCGCCTTGCACCGCTTTACGATCTGGCGAGCGCTTTGCCATACGACGAAATGGTTTTCCAGAAACTCAAGCTGGCTATGCGGGTCGGCAAAGACTATCGGCTGCGCGACATCGGCGGACGGGAATGGCGACGGCTCGCAGGAGATGTTGGCATGGAGCCGGAGAGACTTCTGCGAAGAATCGTGGAACTAGCCGACAGGTTTCCCGACGAGGCGACGGTTGTTCGTGATCGTATGCGCGAGCAGGGACTGGAGCACGCCGTCATAGCGCGCTTGCGCGACCGCATTTCAGCGAACGCTGTGAGATGCAGCAAGATTCTCAAAGGCGAGTTGACAACCTGATCCTACGAGTCGTCGACGAAAAGGATAACGGACAGTGGTCATGCAGTCTGCTGATAAAGTCATAGGTTTCGTTGACATAATTGGATTTAAAGCGCTCGTGCAGGCGGCGGAAGAGGGCCGAGGCTTGACCCTCATCGAGCTCTCACAGGCTGTAGAAGCCTTGGGCATGGACGCCGATGTTGAACGTTTCAAACAATACGGCCCAACCATTTGCCCGAAGGCACCCTGCATTCGGAGGGACATGGATTTTCAGTTAACGCGAGCTTCAGATTGCGTCATCGTTTCTGCGGAGGTCTCTCCGGCTGGGGTAATCAACCTCATATCTCATTGCTGGACCGCTCAATTCAAGCTTCTCAGGATGGGTGTTATGTGTCGCGGCTATATCAAGCGAGGACGCATCTACCATACAAAGGATCACCAGATTGGCACTGGTCTAAACGATGCGGTTTTAAGGGAAAAGGAAGTTTCAGTCTTCAAGCAGGATGCTGATGAACGGGGTACTCCATTTGTTGAAATCGGACCTGAGGTCGTTAAGTACGTCGAAGAGCAGCCTAACAAGTGTGTCAAGGAAATGTTCTCGCGCCACACAAAAAACGATGGCGAATTGACGGCACTTTTCCCGTTCAAGAGGCTCAATCACTCCTTCGCGATTGGCCGCGGCATAACATTTGATCCGGAAAAAGAAAAACAGTCCGTAGATGTAGTTCGTGGGTGGATCCGAAAGATGAAGGAGGCGGTGTCGAAGCACCTAAACGAATCGGATCCTAAGGCCGTCCAGAAAGGAGGGCACTACATTCGAATGCTCGATCAGCAGTTAGAGGCATGCAACAAGACCGAAGAAGCTATTGATCGTTTGATGCAACCAATATCGCTTCGAAGATTCTGACGCGCCGGTCGAGCTGACAGGGGGTTTCCGCAAGTATTCTTATCAGGCTCGGTGGACGAAACCTCGCTACAAATCGACTTCGACATTTCGATACGATTCGACGTATTCCTCCCCGTTGCAGCCATAGTATGCGACCGTTCGCGCGGTGAGATCGACGTCGTACCTCATAACGCCGGCGCGCCACGAAGCCGCCAGGAATTCGGGGAACGTGCTTTCCCCGGCCTGATCCGTCCGCAACGCCGGGCTCCGTAAGAACGGCTAGAAATTGACGGCGGAGACGATGACGCCGGATCGCCGGCGAATTCCAACATCCTTGATAAGGATGAGGATGTTGCGGCCCGTGTCGAAAGCTTCGGCAAGGCAAATCCTCTCGTCGCTGTTCCGGTCGGTAAGCACGATTTCGTGGTCGAAGGTCATCCGCTTGCGCGGGATTACCGGCCCGAGCACATGAGACCGTGTGAGGGTGCTGGTTAGACCTTTTGCGTCATAGATTTTTTCGAAAGACTTGTTCATCACCACGCGCCGCACTTCCGCGGAAAAGCTGCCGTCGAGGTGGCGGACAGCTGACTCGAGCACAACGACGCAGCATGCGTTGCTGCTAGTGGCCTGTAACATTGATAATGGTATCGCCTTAGTGTAGC
>VFSW01001802.1_pt1 | contig 32534 bp, 27 predicted proteins | sample 5358111 | NCBI WGS metagenome assembly VFSW01 (sample SAMN11554181, study PRJNA540505) | mine drainage metagenome | isolation source: sediment from site ElyBrook_90M | place: USA: Ely Copper Mine, Vershire, VT | collected 2017
ATGGTGACCATCGCGATGATCCTGCTCTGGTTGTAGCTTTGCAAACACGCCCTAGCAATCTTCCCCCGGCGATCTGTCATCATCCGTGCTGGCGCTCATGATGTCATATCATGAGCATGGTGGCGCATCTCACACAAAGTGAGTGATTGATGCCATCTCTAATCCGTTTTGACTAAAGACATAGAAGTCATGCACGCTTTAGTCTTTTCGTGAGTTTTTTTCTCGCACGGCACGCACACACCGTTCGCCTGCCCAGGCAGACGATAGGCGCGAGTGGCGTGCGCACAGGGGGAAAGGTGGACGTTCTTTTTATATGCTGAACGATGTGAGCAATGCTGACGCGGCTTTGCTGGCCAAAACTGATTTGTACGATGCGCAGAAGAAGCGTATCGTCAACATTTATTCCGGCAAGCTGCTGGCGACTCTGGGCCTGACTGGCGTGATCGCGGTCACTCTGACCGCCTTTCTGGGATATCCCACCGATCACGGCTTCGCCGCATTGCCTCTCTTTCACAAGCCGGTGGCGCTTTTCGCCTGGCTGTGCGCGCTGATTTATGTGCTCCAGTGGGCCATCTTGCGCCATCCGCTCTTGCGCCAGCTGCGCAATGCGACCTGGGTGGTCACGACGATCTCGATTCTGATCGTCGCCGCCATTGACCTGCACTGGCTCGACTTCCTCAGACAGTTGCCACACGGGTTCTTGAACAGCCTGATTCAATTGGTTGGCCAGGGCATTCCTTATGCCGTCGTCAACTACGGCATTCTAGGGCTGGTGCTGGTGGATTCGATTCGTCGCTGGATCTTGTGCTGGCAAAAAAAGCCAATCACCCTCAACATCGACATCGGCGGATCCCGGCGCGAGGTAACAGCCACCAAATCTGAGGCGATTCCCGCGTTGGGAGATTTGATCTCGGGCGATCTCATTGTTTTTGGCGCGCTCGCGCTCATCTTTTCAGAGATCTTCGCGCCCACGTCCCTCAACCTGCTGCACAGAGTGGGAGTCGCCACGCAGCAATCTTGCTCGCAAACGCTCTTTGCGCTTGGGCCGTGCCTGGCGCAGGGGCAGCACCTATTCGACGTGCCCAGCCTGTCGTTGGAAGATCTGGTCGCTGGTCTCGTCGCGCTGCTCATCGGACTCGTCTGGCTGGGGCTGTCGGCAGTGGTCATCGCCATTCAGCACGGCGGGAGCACGCAAGAAGTGGTGCGCGAAGTCTTTCGTGCGCTGAGTGAGGGGCTGAATAAGCGCATCAACTTGGGATTGCAAAACATGGGCGCGACGCTGCGCCACCCGATCTGGTGTGTGCTCGTTTTCGGCGGTGTGGGCGGCGCCGCGCTGGCGGCACATTATAGCCAGAGCTATTTACAAGCGGTCAGCGATAATTCCGATTGCCACAAAGTGCAATCGTTCTTCAGTTCGCAGTGTTTGACGAGCGGCACTCTCGCCTCTGGCACCAACTCGTTGATCATCGTCGTTTTGAGCATGGTGACGGCGGCGGTGTGCATCGCGCTGGCGGCGGCGCTGCTGCTCACAAAGACACATGTGGCGTCCAATTCGCTGCGCTTCATCTGGCAGGTGATCAAAGATGTCGCGGTGGGATTCTGGCTGTTGTCGCTCGGCTTTTCCGTGTTGAATTTGCTGATCTACGTGATCTCGCACGCCTTCGTGATGAATCCTCAGGTGCGCGGGCCTTTCCCCCAGCCCAGCCCGCTGACGTTGCTGTCGCTGGCGCTTTTCGCCGTGATCGCGATACGCTTGCCGCGCAATCCCGGTGAAGCGGAGCCGCAGGTGCCTGCCGTTGCCAGGCTGATCGGCCCATTGACGGGCGGGCGCCGCAAGCCGCCGGTCCCAACGCCCCCCCCAACCTCGACGACCGCCAACAGCGCGTGAGGTGAAGATGGAGGTGCCGTCACATGTGCGAGACCTCCACCAGCAGCGCCTGAGCCACCACCTCGGCCACGGTCTCGGCTTCCGTCACGCCGGCGGCGCGCAACACGGTGGCCCCGCGCGTCGCCTCGCAGCGATGGGAGCCGCTCGCCGCCTGTGGTGACGCGCTCGCCGCCGAACCTATGAGAGATGCCGCCCAACCCTGGCGCGGCGTCGTGATCGGCCCACCCGCTGGCGTCGAGCCGTCGGTCATCGTCTCGATCGTCGTGACGCGATAGCCGTGGGCGCGCAGCCATGCTTTGAGCTGGCCCGCCGAGGGCAGCCAAAGCGCGTCGGCGGTGGCGATGCGCGCTGGCGGCCACATCGCGACGGCGTCGCTGACCGTCGCCCAGCCCACGTCGGCGTCGGCGGCGATGACCAGCCACAGCCCACCCTCGTCGTGCCGCGTCACGCCGTCGAGCAGCGCGCACCAATCCCCCACCTGAGCGCGCCAGACCAGGCCCGCCTGACGCAATCGTCGCGCCGTGCTCGTCAGGATAAGATCGTCGCGCATAGCATCATGTCATTTCTCTGGCAGCGGCTCGGCCACCCACTGGCCCGCGCGGCGCACCCAAATCTCGCGGTGGCCGGCGGCGGTGAGCTGTGCCACCGCGCGATCGTGGTCGGCGGTCAGGTGATCGGGGCGATGCGCGTCCGTGTTGATCGTCATGCGAATGCCCAATTCGTGACAGCGCCGGCAGATCCACGGGCTGGGAAAGGCCGCGCCCGTCGGCGTGCGCCAACCGGCGGTGTTCAGCTCGACAATCGTGCCCGTCTTGGCGAAGGCCGCCAGCGCCCCCTCGACTGCCTCGCGATACCAGGGATCGTCCTCGCTGAAATAGCGGCCGTTGTAGTTGAAGCGCTTGATGCGGTCGAAGTGCCCGACGATGGCGATGCCGGGGATGAACGTCGCCGCCGTGCCCGCGATAGTGTAAAAATTCGTCACCAGGCGGCGTATGTCGCGCTCGTACCAGCCCTCATAGCCGCGCGCGAAGGAGTCCGGCCCGGCGTCGAATTCCCAAGGGACGCCAGCGGGATCGTTGCCGACGAAATGCACCGAGCCGATGAAATAATCGAAGCCGCGCGGCAAAAGGGTGCGGGTGAAATGCTCTTCCAGACCAGGAATAACATCGACCTCAAGCCCCATCGCGATCTCGATCTGGCCGGCATAGGCCGCCGCCGCCCGGCGCACGTCACCGCAATAGCTGTCGAGCGCTTCGGGCTTGACGGCATAGCTGTTGGCGAAGGGCACCGGCGCGTGCCCCGACATGCCGATAGAAGTGAGGCCGTCGGCGATTGCCGCCTGAGCATAGTCGTCGATCTCGCGCTGCCCGTCGTCATAACGCGAGTGCATGTGATAATTGGTGGTCACCATATTGTAGCGGCGTCCTTTGGCTCACGGCGCCGGAGCGTCGATGCCCAGCGAGGCCAGCATCTCGCGCCAGGCGGGGGTGGTCGTGTCGATCAGGTGCAGGTCATAGCGCGACAATTGCAGCGGAATGCCGGCGAACGGTCCTTCCCACTTGCGGGCGGCAGCGGCCAGCGCATCGAGGGTGGCCTGCGCCTCGCGCTGTATGTCGGGTGGGTAGTGCATGTCGATAACCGCCTGATCGAATTCGTCTTCGTCGTGGATGGCGATGCGGCCGTTCGGCTCGGCGTGCAGATCGAGCTCGAGGTCGATGAAGCTGACATTGGTGTCGCCAGGCGCAGGTGGCTGCCAGGGCGCGATGATGTCGCAATAGCAGTGGTGCAGCAAACCCTCGGTCTTGTAATTGGCGGCGATGGCGTACCAGCGGCCGGGGTAAAAGAAGCGAATGTGGTCGTTGCGCATCGTCCAGCCGGAGTGCCGGTTGATGCGCGTGCCGCGTGGCTGCCAATACACCACGCGCTCCGGTGTCGCGCTGAGCACATACATGCTGAATGTGCCCCACAGACTGCCGTCATATTTGCGCTTGTAGATCTGCACGCGCTGGGGCGTGTTGGCCGCTCGATGATGTCCGTGTGTCGGCATAGTCACCACCCCACGCTCCACTGGCGCTGGCGCGCTTCACCAAACGCGGCGCTCAGCGGATCGAGATCGTGCCAGTCAGCGCGCACGATGCGCTCGCCGATGGGGGCGAACGGTCCCGACCAGGCTCGCGCGTGCTCGGCCAGCCCCTCAAGCTCGGCAAAGGCGCGCTCGCGCAAGGCGGCGAGATGGGGGTGCGCCCGCTCGGCGCGGCGATAGACCTCTTCATCTTTGGTGCTGACGCTGCGATCGGCGCCCACCACGACATCCACATAGAGATCGAGGTAGCTCGCCTCAGCGGCGTCGGAGGCGAGCGGCGGATTGGGTGTCACGATGTCGCAATAGCAGCCGGCAAAGCGCCGATCGTCGTCGTAATAGGCGTGAATGACGTACCAGCGATCGGGCCACAGAAAGGTAATCGTATTCCTGGCCCGCCAGGTGGCATAGCGCCAGTGCATCTCTGAGCCAGCGGGCGTCCAGATCGTCGGACAGCTCGCGCTGACCGGCAGGTGAAAGCCTCGCCAATGCGCCCACTCCGAGCCGTCGGGCACCATTTTATGGACCGTGACCGGCTGCAACATATCCATTTTCCCCTCTCGTTGCGCTGCTCTCATCGTATGCAAGAAAACGCCCGCCGTCAACTAATAACGAACAGGAGACAGGACCAAAAAAGAAAGCTCCATGCCGATCAGTGCCGGCGGATTCAAGAGCCGCCAGCCGCGTCTCAGCCCGGAGAGTGGTATGCTTTCTCGTGATGCCCAATGTTACACAAAGATTCGAGCGAGGATCATTCCTATGTCACACCTGCCCGCCGTCCGTGATAGCGAGTTGACCACCACGTCCGGTGGAATCCGCGTCCGTGTCGAGACGCCCGCTCGCCCGCGCAGGCGGGTCGCACCGGTCGCACCGGTCGCACCGGCTTCGTGAACCCAGGCGCGGCTTCCATGCGCCGGCGCCCGACGCGTCCATGTCCGGTGTCCATTGTCAGAGATCCTCAACCGTCCGCGTGCGCTGACGTCACTCGCGGCTCGTGGTCACGGCCTGACGCCCGCCGTGGCGCTTCGCGCCATCCGCCGCTTGCGGGGCCGGATCGAGCGCGTGCTCGATTACCTCGCTGGCGTCGCTGACGGGAATGAAGCGCATCTCGGCACGCAACTCTTTGGGGAAGTCTTCGATGTCAGGCTCGTTGCCGGCGGGACAGATGATCGTCTTGATGCCCATGCGGTGCGCGGCGAGCGCCTTGTCGCGCAACCCGCCGATGGGCAGCACTTTGCCGCGCAGAGAGATCTCGCCCGTCATGGCGACGTCGGCCCGCGCTTTGCGCCCAGTGGCGAGCGAGACGATCGCCGTCATCATCGTAATGCCCGCCGAGGGGCCGTCCTTGGGGATGGCGCCCGCCGGCACGTGAATGTGCACGCTCTTGCCCTCGAAGACTTTGGCGTCCACACCGAGTGTCGCGGCGTTGGAGCGGACGTACGTGAGAGCGGTTTGAGCCGACTCGCGCATCACCTCGCCGAGCTGGCCTGTGAGCACCAGGCGGTCCTCAGGGCCGGGCATCATCGCCGCCTCGACGAAGAGCATCTCGCCACCATAGTTGGTGACCGAGAGTCCCGCCACCACGCCGGGACGATCGATGCGCTCGAGCGCCTCGTCGGGGGCGATCGGCTGGCCCAGCAGCTCGCGCAGCCGCTCGTGCGTCACAATGAATGGAGCCGTCTGGCCCTCGGCGATGTTTTTGGCGACCTTGCGGCAGATGTCGGCCACGCGCCGCTCAAGCCCGCGCACGCCGGCCTCGCGCGTATAGTCGCGCACCACGTGCAGCAGCGCGTCATCCTCGAAGGTGATCTCCTCTGGCCTGAGCGCGGCGGCGGTGATCTGCTTGGGCACCAGATAGCGCCGCGCGATGTGCAGCTTTTGGTCCTCGGTATAGCCCGACAGCTGCAAGACCTCCATGCGGTCCAAGAGCGCGGGGGGAACCGGCTCGAGCGAGTTAGCCGTCGCGATGAACATCACCTGAGACAGGTCGAAGGGCAGGTCGAGATAATTGTCGCGAAAGGTGTTGTTTTGCTCGGGGTCTAGCACTTCGAGCAGCGCCGACGAGGGATCGCCGCGCCAATCCGCGCCGACCTTATCGACCTCGTCGAGCATGAAGACGGGGTTGCGCGTGCCCGCACGCCGCAGCGACTGAATGACGCGCCCCGGCATGGCGCCGATATACGTGCGCCGGTGCCCGCGAATCTCGGCCTCGTCGCGAATGCCGCCCAGCGACATGCGCACGAATTCACGGCCCAACGCCCGCGCGATCGACTGCCCCAGGGAGGTTTTGCCCACCCCCGGCGGCCCGACGAAGCACAAGATCGGCTCGCGCATCAGCGACGGCGTCGCGCCGTCCACGCTCTGGCGCTGCTCGCGCAGCTTGCGCACGGCGAGGTATTCGAGAATCCGGTCCTTGATCTTTTCCAGGTCGTAATGATCTTCGTCGAGCACTTCGCGCGTGTGGGCGATGTCGATCGTGCGGTCGCTCAGCTTATTCCACGGCAGCGAGACGAGCAGATCGAGATAGGTGCGAATGATGGAATATTCGGGTGACGCCGCCGGCATCTTTTCGAGCCGCGACAACTCGCGCCGGGCGTCTTTGAGCGCCTCCTCCGGCATTTGCGCTGACTCGATGCGATCGCGCAAATCGTTGATCGCGGCGGCGTCTTCGTTTTCTTCGCCCAGCTCCTTTTGAATAGCCTTGAGCTGCTCGCGCAGGAAATATTCGCGCTGCGCTTTGCCCATCTCTTCTTGCGCCTGGTTCTGAATGCGCTTGCCCAGCTCGAGCACCTCCAGCTCGCGCGTCAAAAAGGCGTTCACGCGCTCGAGCTTGGCCCGCACTGAGTCCAGCTCTAATATCTCCTGGCGCAAGCTGACATCCATGCGGGCGGTCGAAGCGATCAGATAGACCACCTGGCGCGGATCGTCGATATTCAACGCGGCCATCGACAGCTCGTCGGGCAGATATTGCACCAGGCTCACCAGCCGCTGAAACATCTCGACCGCGTTGCGCTGGAGGGCCTCGATCTCGACGCCGTGCTCGACCGTCTCAGGCGAGAGGTGCACCCGCGCCTTGAGATAAGGCGTCAGCTGGGTATATTCGTCGATGGCGAAGCGCTCGAGGCCCTGCACGATGATCTGCATGGTGTCGTTGGGCAGGCGCAAGAGCTTGGCGATGCGCGCCACCGTGCCGATGCGAAAGGTGTCGTCGGGGCCGCCTTGCTCGACCTCGGAATCTTTTTGCGCCGCCAGCCCGATCAGCCGGTCGCCGCGCATGGCGTCGTCGATGAGCTTGAGTGATCGCTCCTGGCCGACGCCCAGGGGAATGACCGCGAAGGGGAAAACGACCAGCCCCCGCAGCGGCACGATCGGCAGCACGTCGGGAATCTTGGGCAGCTCGCCCTCGCTGTTCTTTTCGCCCTCGCTGTCGCTCTCGACGTCGTCAAGCTGGCGAACGATGCCCTCGATCACATCGTCTGTGGGCAGCTCGCCCACGTCCGAAAAATAGAGTTTGCCGTCCCTCACGCATCATCTCCTTCACTCGGCGGAGCTTCCGTCCCGGCGGGTGCGTCGATCCTGGAGTCGTCCGCCGCGACCGGCGGCTCTTCGATGGCGCGCCCCGGCTTCACCGGCAAGCGGTCAGGCGCTCTTTTGGGCAGCCGCAAATAAAGAAAGCCGTTGTCATAGCGGGCTTCGGCGCAGTCGCGATCGATGGGTGAAGGCAGCGGTGCCGCCGCCTGAAACTGGCCATAGCGGATCTGCGCTTCGTGAAAGCTCAATCCTTCTTCCTGAAACAGCTCGTTTTCGCGCGTGCCGCTGACGACGACGGCGTCGGCATAGAGCGTGACCTCGATGTCCTCCTCAGACATGCCAGCCAGCTCGACTTTGATGATGTAGGCGTCGCGCGACTCGTGGATGTCCATCGGCGGTCGCCAGGCCACCGAGCGGCGCGTGATGGTGTGAGCCGCCTGGGCCTGTCGCAAAAACTCGTCGATGAGGTCCTGGTAGTGGTGGCGCAAGCCCACGCCATCATCGATCTGGTACAAAACCGTGCGATATCGCAAGCGCATAGCGGATCCTCACCAATCGAACGCTAATTCTCGACGGGCAAATCAGTCTCGCCCGCCGCCAGTGCCTCGTGGCACTCATGGCAGAGATATTCGAACTCGGAGTGACTTTCAGAGAGGGTGTCAGCCGAAACGATCCGCGCTGTCGCGCGCGGGACCATAGCGCCGCAGCGCACACACTGGACGAAGATGCGCGCTGGCTCGATGGTGCGGCGCGTGCCCAGCTCGTCTTCTTGCATGGTGATGGCTCCTCTCGTCGCGATTCCTGTCGCTTGCGCCGGCGCGTGTCACGGCTGGCGGGCGTCGCGGGCAAGCATCATGCGTGGCAGTGCTCGTTGTTGCCGGCACTGCCCACCCTAGATTATGCCACTGGCAATCCGGTCGCCGCAAGCCAGCGTAGGGAGATCGCGGCTCTCAGTCGCGCATGATCTCCACCAATCACGCTTTTGGCGCTCGCCTGCCCGAAATCATGACGGCCATCCGCTGTCGCCAGCTTCTATTGATTCTATCGCTCATTTGGGCTATACTGCGAGAAATCAGACGGGCAATCAATCTCCCAGGCAGATGATACGGAAAACGGATCGAGATGGAGCCAGAGCAGCAAGCACGCCAGCAGATCGACGCCATGCTCGAAGCCGCCGGCTGGGTGGTGCAAGATCGCAAAAAGCTCAACCTCAGCGCGGCGCGTGGTGTTGACCGACAACGGGCGCGAGTTCTGTGGGACACCGGCGCATCCGTACGAGTTGTACCTGACGCTCAACGCCATCACTCACAAGCGCGCGAAGGACAACCATCCCTACACCAACGGGTTTGTCGAGCGCTTTCACCGCACCGTTAAAGACGAGTTCTTCGCCGTGGCCTTGCGCGAACGCTTCTACGAAGCGGTCGATCCCTTACAAAGCGATCTGGAGGCCTGGCTGACCTTTTACAACACCGAGCGCCCCCATCGCGGCTATCGCAATCGGGGAAAGCGCCCGATGGATACCGTCAACGACTACTTGAGCTCTGTGCGTCAAGAAGGTTAACTGCACAGCCTGAATGCCTGGTTTCACACAACTCCTTGAACTCTGGTGAACTGGTATCATGCACAATATCAGCAGACAATCTCTTTGCGCTGGTTGTTGAGGCACTCTATAGTCTGTAGCAGAGCCAGCGCGCTAGCTTTTCGGGGCTTCAAGCGGCGCGACAGCGACACCGGCAACGCACTCCGGTTCCCTCACGCATTCATCAAGGAGCGCATCGGTTATGACTATTCTCATCACTGGCGCGACTGGCTTCGTCGGGCGGGCGCTCGTGTCGCGCCTGGTCGCCGACGGCCAGCGCCCCCGCTGCCTGGTGCGCGACCGCGCCACCGCTAGTCTGACGTTGCCTGCCGATCAAGCGGATCTCGTCGCGGGGAACATCTTGCGACCTGAGACGCTCGCCGCCGCGTGTGAGGGCATCGACACGCTGGTCGATTCCTCATTCATGACGGCGGAGCGCAAGCAGCACGGCGACGAGACGTACCAAAATGTCAACGTCGCCGGCACCAGCAACCTCATCGACGCCGCCAAGCGCGCCGGCGTCACGCGCGTCATCGCCATCAGCGGCCTGGGCACCAGGCCCGACAAGCCCGGCACCTATATGCAGGGCCGCTATCTCGCCGAGGAATGCATCAAAGAGAGCGGCCTGGGCTGGTCCATCTTGCAGCCGTCCATACAATTCGGCGCGGGCGCGGCGTTTTTCCAGGGGCTGGCGGATCTCATTCGCCGGGTGCCGCTCGTCGTGCCCGTCGCTGGCAGCGGCAATGAGACGTTTCAGCCCATCTGGGTCGAGGATGTCGTCACGTGCCTGACGAAGCTGATCGACGAGCCGGCGCGTGACGGCCAGACCTTCGCCGTCGGCGGCCCTGAGATTCTGACCTACGGGCAGATTCTCGATATGTTGATGGCCACGCTGCACACGCGGCGCGTCAAGCTTCCTGGTCCCCGGCCTCTCGTCGCCCTGGGCGCCGGCCTGATGGAGGCGGTCTTGCCAAAACCGCCGATCACCCGCGCCGCGCTCGAGCTTTTTAAGTTCCCCAACACTACCGATCTCGACTCAGTGCCCAGGCACTTTGGCTTCGAGCCGCTGAGCCTGGGCACCTACCTTGCGCGGCACGGCCTCGACTGAAGAGCGGCGCCGCATGGGTTGTGATCTTCACCCTGTGACGAAGGTTGGCTCGATGACGACCTCGCATGTGACCGAGCTGGCGATGAAACAGTCGTGGTGGGCGCGCTCGACCAGCGCGCGCGCTTTTTCCGCGTCGGAGCCGGCAGCGAGAGTGATGGTCGGGCGCAGCGTCACGCGCGTCATGCGCAGGCGGCCATCTTTGACGCTCAGCTCCCCTTCGGCGTTGTCGGCATAGGCTGTGACGGCCACGCCGTTGCGGGCGGCGGCATAGAGATACGTCAGCATTTGGCATGTCGAGAGCGACGCGGTGAATAGCTCTTCGGGGTTGACGCGCGTGGGATCACCCTGATAGTCCGGCGCGGAGGATCCCTCGATGGGCGGCCGTCCGGGGAAAGTCACGCGCAGATCGCGGCTGAATGTCTTGGTGTCGAGCGTGGGGCCGCGCGCCGCGCCGGTCCATTCGGTGGCGCAGTGATACAAGCTGGTGTTGGGCATGTGGTGACTCCTTTGATGTGGGCGAGCGCGCGAATCAGCGCGTCACTCTTGGTGAATGCATCACAATTATGACGCACATCGACCCCGGGGCGCTAGCGCCGTCGTCCGATAGGTGGTATGATGGCGACAAGCAGGGATTGCGGTCGCAGGCCCATCTCAGCGGTTGCGACATTGACAGAATGCGTGTATCATTGTGGCGCTCATCGAAGGAGACATGACATGCCCGATCAGCCGCCGACATCCCCAGAACGTCCAGCCCCTTGGGCGCCGCGCCCGCAGTCGCCATCCAACAGCTATTCGTCGCTGCGCCAGCTGCGCGAGCAGATCGAGACCGAGCGCCGCTCGCGCACCGGCGAGACACCCATCGTCGCCAGCGCGGCTGACGACGGGGCTACGGCCCAGCGCCCAGCCGTCCCTCAGCGCTCCGCGCCGCTGCCCCAGCCCGGCACACCACTGTTTGGCCCGCGCGGCATCGTGAGCCACCCGATCGCAGCGCCGCCAGCGCCGCCCGCGAGTGAGCCGCCGGCTGAGGTCGCGCCGCGCGTCTCGCGCCCGCGCGCCATGCCGCCGGAGCCACCCGCGCCGGAGCCGACGCTGGATGACGGCTCGCCCTCTTTCGCGCATCTTTTTGGGGATGGGCATGCCACGCCCGCGACGCCCCCCGTGCTGGCGCGCCAGATCTTGCCGGCGATGCCCCGGCCAAAGCCAGCTCCAGCGAACAAAGGCCGGTCTGGCTCCTTCACGCACGTTAGCCGCATTGTCACGATCGTCGTCGGCGTCATCGCCATCGCGGTGATCGTCGGGCGTCCGCTCTTGGGACTGGCGCAAGCGCATCAGCGCGGCAACACTAGTTTCAGCGGCACGGCTCTGGGTCAGCCGCAGCCAGGCGCCACCGACACCACGTTCACGCCTGCGCCGCTCGATACGACCCACCCGCCGCCTGTGCTGTGGGCTGAGTCTGCCTATCTGCTCGATGAAACCAACGGCGCCGTGCTCTATGCCAAGAATCCTTATGAAGAGCTGCCGATGGCGAGCACGACCAAGCTGATGACGGCGGTCGTGGCCCTGGCTCACGCTAGCCCGAACCAAACGATCACCGTCACGGCTGACGCGGCGAATACCTTTTGCACCTGCGTGGGGCTGCGCGCGGGCGAGCGCTATTCGCTGCACGACCTGCTTTTTGGCATGCTGATGATCTCAGGCAACGACGCCGCCACCGCCATCGCCGAAGGTCTGACCGGCAACGAGCAAACTTTCATCAAATGGATGAACGACACTGCCGCCGCGCTCGGCCTCGATCACACGCATTACGTCAATCCGCACGGGCTGGACGACAACGGGCACTATTCCTCGGCGCGCGATCTGGCGGTGCTGGGCCGCTATGCGCTGAGCCTGCCGCTCATCCACCAGATCTTGCAGACGCGCACCTATACCATTCCCGCGACGGCGAGCCATCCCCGCCACGATCTGGTCAATCAGCACCAGCCGCTGTGGTGGTACCCCGACGCCGACGGCGGCAAGCCCGGCTGGACCGGCGCCGCGCAGTTCGTGGACATCCTCTCGGCGGAGCGCGACGGCCACCACCTGATCGCCGTCGTCATGCACAGCGAGAACGACTGGGTGACGGACATCCGCGATCTGCTCAATTGGGGCTTCGACGACTTCACCTGGGTCAGCCCGCACGACGTGCTGCAACACACCTACATCCCGTTTGCCGCCGCGTACAATAATTTCGACTGGGACGTGCCCAGCCGCACGCTGACGGACGGCACGCGGACCTATTTCATCTACACGGGCTTCTCGGTATCGGGCGCGTTCCTCACCTATTTCAACAAGAACGGCGGCCTGGGCACCTTCGGCTATCCGGAGGGCATGCCCGCGCCCAACACGGCGGGGCAGCTCGCGCAGCGCTTCGACAAATCGACCATCGCCTGCGTCATCGCCACTGGCCAGTGCCAGACCGTCGCCAACGGCAAATAATGCGAGCGATCTCTCAGCTCGTTCGGGTCGGCGCTCCTCGCGCGAATCCCGTATCCCGAACTCACGCTATCCTTGAGAGACCCTGGGGAGTGCCACTTGTGTCAGGCTGGCCAGCTCGCCCTATAGTCTTAACCAGAGCGCGCCGCTGGGGCAAGCGGCATTTCTTGGCGAGAGGGGGTGGTGGACGACATGAGCGAAGCGAGCGCACAGGCTGTGACGCACGGCCCGACGACGCTGAAGCGCGCCCGCCTGATCGTGAATCCCGCCGCGTTTGGCGGCGCGAGCCAGCACTCGATTGAACACGTCATTGAGCGGCTCCGCGCAAATGGCATAATAGCCGATCTAGCGCTCGTCACCGAAGATGTCAGCGGAACGGATCTCGCGAAAGCCGCCGTGGCCGATCACGTCGATCTGGTGGTCTCAGCCGGGGGTGACGGCACTGTGCACTTGGTGGCGAGCGGCCTCATCGGCACAAGGGTGCCGCTGGCGATTTTGCCGATGGGCACGATGAATAATCTCGCGCACAGCCTCAACATCCCCGACGATCTCGACGCCGCGTGCGCTGTCATCGCGGCGGGCGAGCAGCGCGCCGTCGATGTCGGCTTGGTGAATGGGCGGCCGTTTTTCGAGGTGGTGAGCGTCGGGGCCGAGGCGGCCTTTATGCCGCTGGCCGAGCGGATGCGCCATCACGGCGTATGGGGCGCCGTGCGCGCGGTGGTCACAGGGACGCTGATGCTGGCGCGCATGCAGATGCAGGCGATGACCCTCGAGATCAACAATGGCCGGCGTCGCAAAACCCACGCCTGGCAAGTCACGGTCTGCAACACCCCCACCTATGGATTGCACTTCGAGGCCGCCCCTGCCGCTCGCATGGATGACGGCCTGGTCGATCTCGTCGTCGCGCGCTACCCTCAGCGGTGGGGCCTCATCCGCCACTATCGCTCGATCATGAGCGGCGAGCGCCCGACCAACATGCACACCAGGATTCGCCAGGCGCGCCGCGTGCGCATCTCCGCGCCAACACCTCTGCCCGTCGCCGTCGACGGCGAAGCGGCAGGCACGACCCCCGTCAGCATCACGGTCGCTCCACACGCGCTGGTCGTGCTGGCTCCGCTCCCCTCAAGCGCCGCGCCGCGTGAGCCACGCTCCTCGCCGGTCGCCGCCATGCTGCGCTCCATCGCTGGGCCAGAGATGGACGACGACCCACAGGTCTTCTCGCCGGAGGAGACCGTGCGGCGGATCAACACTATCACGCGCGCCTATTTCCTGGTGGCGCCCATAGTGGGCGCTGTGGCGTGGCTGGCGCACCAACTCGGCTGGTGGCCTTTCGCCACGCGGCGCGCTGAGCTACGCTCTACGGCGTCGCCCACGCCCTTTGCCGCGAACATCTTGGCCTCGACAGCCGCGTCGGCTGGTTTGGTCGCCATCTATAGCCGCCTGCGAATGATTCCAGAAACGCTGGGATTCCTGGCGACCGCGCTTTTGGGACCAGTGGCGTGGGTCGGGCGTCAGATCGAGCGTCGCTGGCCGCGCGTCGTCGCCCCTGACGAAGCCACGGCTCGCGCGGTCGCCAGCACCGGCGTGCTCGCGGCGGGCTTAATCGCCAGCCGCCGCCCGTCGCTGCGCCGCCATCTTTTCGTCGCGGCGCTTGCCGGCATCGGCATGTGGCTGGCCGGCACCGGTCGCCAGCCTGGCGAGCCAGGCGAGCGCCGTCGCGCGTCGATCGCGCTGGGCGCGGGCCTGGGCGCCGTCTGGCTGGGCGGGTCGCTCGCGTTGCTCGCGCGGGCGCGCCGAGCGCTCTATGTCGTGACCCATTCCACCACTGCAGGCGATCACTCTGCCAGCGCGTCTGAGCCTGAGCATCTTCCCATGCTGGCGGCTGACGGGCGGGGACCGATCCCCATCGCGGTCGCCACCCCGCTCGAGCGCGGCGACATTCTGCTCTTTGGTCCAGACGGCACTATCGGCGCGCGGATGATCGAGATCCTCACGCAGTCGCGCTATCACCATATCGCTCTCTATGACGGCGACGGCTTTGTCATCGAGGCGATGCCTCAAGGCGTGCGCCGCGTGCCGCTGGGCGGTCGCACAGTGACGGGCGTGCGCCCGACGGCCCACCCCGAGCAGCGCCGCGCCGCCGCTGATTGGGCGCGCAAGCGTGTCGGCGGCCATTATGACGCGCAGGGGCTGGCGCTCATCGCCTTCGATCGCCTCTTCCCTGGCTTGCGTCTGGGTGGGGCCTCGACGAATCGTTTCAGCTGCGCGGTCTTTATCGCCGACGCCTACGTGCACGCGGGGGTGGATCTCTTGCCGGGACAGCGCTGGCAAGATCTCGTCCCCGGCGATTTCGTGACGTTGTTGGAAACGGGCAAGTGATGCGCGTGCTGCCACCGCGCCCCAGGCGGCGCGCGATCTGGCTGCCACTGGTGGCGCTGCTCGCGCTGGCGGGCTGCGGCGTGCCCGGCGTCGTCCCCGGCGGGCATCCGCTCGCGCCGGCCTCAAGCGCCAGCCCCACTGTGGCGCCGCTGCCGCCAATCCGCTTCCCACAAGACGAGGCGCCCCACGGCGATCTCACCGAATGGTGGTATTACACCGGCCACCTGCAAGGGACCGACCCCGCTGGCCAGCAGCACAGTTATGGCTTCGAGCTGACGTTCTTTCAGGTCTCGCGCGGCGATCTCGCGCCGATCTATATCGGGCATTTCGCCGTGACCGATCTGACGACGGGGCAGTTTCATTATGATCAGCGCAGCCAGGGCGGACCCCTCCAGAGCAGCGCGAGCGGCTTTCACCTGAGCATTGGCGACTGGACGATGCAGGGACTCAACGGCTCTGACCAGCTCGCGGCGTCGATGCCGGGCTATGCCGTCACGCTCGATCTCGGCAGCCAAAAGCCGGCCGCCCTGCACAACGGCGACGGCATCATCACCTATGGGCTGATCGGCTTTTCCTATTACTATTCGCGGACGCACATGGCCGTGACGGGCACCGTCACCGACCACGGCACGCCCATCGCCGTCACCGGCCTGGCGTGGATGGACCACCAATGGGGCAATTTCCTCACCTCGGCGGGCACCGGCTGGGATTGGTTCAGCGTGCAGCTGGCCAACGACACCGAATACATGATTTATTTCATTCGCGGCCCCGACGGGCGCGCCGCCTCGGTCGTCGGCAGCGAGATCGACGCCCAGGGCCAGACGCATCAGCTCGCCGCGAGCCAGCTCGCCGAGCGCGCCACCGGCCAGTGGCGCAGCACCGCGACGGGCATCACGTATCCTTCCGGCTGGGTGCTCTCGCTGCCGGGCGGCCAGCTCACCATCACGCCACTCGTGCGGAATCAGGAATTGATCACGGTCGCGACCACCGGCACGATCTATTGGGAGGGCGCGTGCGCCGTCAGCGGCACGATCGCCGGTCAGCCGGTCAGCGGCGAGGGCTACACCGAGCTGACGGGCTATTGATGGGCGACGCACCCCGCCGGCTGAGACGAATCGGGACTCATTGATGGGAGGAAGCCATGAAACTGAAACTCGACAAAGAGAACGATGCGCTCTACTTCCGGCTCGATGAGACAATTATCGTCGAATCGGAGGAAGTGCAGCCAGGCGTCATCTTAGATTTCGACGCCGATGGTAAGGTAGTCGGAATTGAGCTGCTCAATCTGAGCAGCCGGGTCGCGGCTGATCGCCTCAACATCCTGCAATTCGAGACCGCATAGAAAGAGTAGTACAGGTGCGCCACGGCTGATCTCCGCCGTACAATCAGAAGGTGGAGGGGGCAACGACACCTATGGATCTGCTCGTGGACCAATATAGCCGGCGCATCAAGAGCATGCGCATCTCGATCACCGACCGCTGCAATTTTCGCTGCCGCTATTGCATGCCCGCCGATGGGCTGCCCTGGCTGCCCAAAGCGGACATCCTCACTTATGAAGAGATCGCGCGCATCGCTCGCGTGGCCGCCGCGATCGGCGTCGAGCAGATCCGCGTCACCGGCGGCGAGCCGCTGGTGCGCGCCGATGTGCCCGTGCTCATCGCCATGCTGCGCGACCTGCCGGGCCTCAAGAGCCTGAGCCTGACCACTAACGGCACGCGGCTGCCCAAGCTCGTCAAGCCATTGGCTGAGGCGGGCCTGACACGCATCAACGTCAGCCTCGACTCGCTCGTGCCACACAAATTCTTTCAGATCACGCGACGCGACGCTCTCGACAGCGTGCTCGCCGGGCTGGACGCGCTCGAAGCATACCCCGCCATCCGCCCGATCAAGGTCAACGCTGTCGCCATGCGCGATTTTAGCGAGGAGGAAGTGCTCGATTTCGCCGCGTTGGCCCGCCGCAAGTCCTACGTCGTCCGCTGGATCGAGTTTATGCCGCTCGACGCGGATCAGATCTGGCGCAAAGAGGACATTCTGACCGGCGGCGAGATCCGCGCGATCATCGAGGGCGCGTATGGTCCGCTCGTGCCCGTCACGACCGGCGACAAATCTGAGACGGCGCGGCGCTTCACCTTTGCCGACGGCGTGGGTGAGGTCGGCTTCATCAACCCCGTCAGCGAGCCGTTTTGCGCTGAATGCGACCGCATTCGCCTGACAGCGGAGGGAGGGCTGCGCACGTGCTTGTTTTCGCAAGAGGAAACAGATCTGCGCGCCATCCTGCGCGGCGGCGGCAGCGACGCCGATCTCGCGGCGACGATGCGAGAGGCGGTGTGGCACAAAGAGCTGAAGCACTATATCGGCGACACCCGCTTCCGGCGAAGCAAGCGCTCGATGTCGATGATCGGCGGGTGAGGGCGAGGCCAGTCAAAGACTGGCCTCACTTGTTTGTCCGGACAGGCCGGGGATGCACCTGACCGCTCGTTCGGCAGGACGGTCAGATGCTTGCCATTCGGTTCCTTCCTTCTGGGTTAGGAACGAGAGCGGCTAATGCCCGTCATGATCTCCATCGCTGCCATGTCCGGCGCCAGGCTGGCTCATTTTCTGCGAGAGATCTTGAGCCTTTTCTGAAATGGATATGGTGGCCGACGGCGTTTGCGCGGCAGCCGTGGACTGCGCCGCTTGCGCGGGGCGAGTTGGGGTTGGCGCGCTGGCGGCGGCTACTGCCGCTGCCTGTGCTGGGCTAATCTCCATGCTATGTTCCTCCTGAACAAGGATGCGTAAACGCTCAGCGCTTACTCACCCAGCATAGCAGAGGAGCAAAAAAGTGTCCTGATTGCACACCAAATTGCACCGGCGAAGAATGTGGTCAGCAGCCGTCAACCCCTGGAATCCGCGTATGCGATTTAGCGCGCCAAGCCACCGCCGTCTGCCCAACGCGCAGGATCGACACATTGCGAAACCGACACGCTTGGGCTATCATGGCTCTAACGTGGCGAGGGTGAGCTGGCTTGAGAGCGGCTGGTCGCCCCAGGCTGACGGCGGCGGTGTCGTGTTCGCTCAACCTGTTTCATCTGCGAGGTGCGCGCGAATGGCCAATTATGGGAATCTGCGACAATATCACCTCGGCGAGATCTTGCGGATCATTGGCGACGGGCTGCGGCGCGGGCGGCTGGTGGTCGAGCGTGGCGGGCTGCGTGCCGATTTGTATTGCGAAAACGGCTACCTCGTCTATATCTGGCGCAGCGGGCCAATGCCGCCGCTGGCGCAGCGCTGGGTCAGCACCGGCTTCATCGCGCCCGGCTTGCTCGCGCAGGTGGCTGCGGAAACTGGCATCGATCCCGCTCTGATGGAAGAGCCGCGTCTCGCACAAGAGATCGTCGATCGCGGCTTCGTCACCCGCGACGAAATCGCCGAGTGGTCGATGAATGACGCCATGAATTTGCTCGGGGTGATCTTTGCCTGGCGTGACGGTGATTATCGCTTCGAGGACGGCATGACGGCGCCTCCCTCCGCGCTGCGGGTGCCACTGGCGATCCCTCTGCTGCTCAATCGCGTGGTGCAGCGTGGCGGACCCTGGCAAAATACGCCGCCGACGGTCTCGGTGTCGCTCACGGATGTGCTCGATTTCGCCGACATTCGCCCCGACGAGCAGCGCTCGATCCAGATCACGCGAGATCAGTGGCGCGTGCTGACGCTCCTCGCTGGGCAGGTCACGTTGGAGCAGATCGCGCAACAGCTTATCTCACAGCCGGAAAACTCAGCGGTGCTCGATCCGCAGCGCTATGCGCTCGAGTTGCGGCGCTCTGAGGAAGGCGTGCTGCGCCTGGCCGGCGAGCTGATCGGCGATGGCGTCGCCGTCGCGATCGATCCCGTCACGGGCGAAGCCACCGGCCATACGTGGCGCGGCCCGGCCCGCTGACACGAGACGGGAGTGCGCACGACGCGCCACTCTCACGCGCAAAGGAGTGCCGATGACTCTCGCTCGCTCGACCGCTCCCGTCGAGATCCCACCAAGCCTGCCGACGCTGACCCCAGACGTGGATCTCTTGGTGGGCGAGACACCGGCCATGCGCCAGGTCGCTGCGCACGTCATGGCCGTCGCCCGCGCGGATCGCACCAGCGCGCTCATTCTAGGCGAGACAGGCACCGGCAAGGATCTCGCCGCCCAGGCAGTGCACCGGCTGAGCCGCCGCGCGTCGCACCCGTTCATCCCCTTGAATTGTGGCGCCATCTCACCGGCGCTGGCCGAGTCAGAGCTGTTTGGGTCCGATCGCGGCGCCTTCACCGACGCGCGCTCGCGGCGCGGCGCGGTCGAGCAGGCGCAGGCGGGCACGCTCTTTTTGGATGAGATCGGTGAATTGCCGCTGCCGCCGCAACGCATGCTCTTGCGCTTTTTAGAGACGCGGCATTACCGGCGCCTGGGTGGTGAGCGGGCGCACCAGGCGGATGTGCGCGTCATCGCCGCGACCAGCCGCGACCTGAGCGAGGCCGTCAAGAGCGGCGCCTTTCGCTCGGATCTGTTCTTTCGCCTGAATGTCTTTGTCATTACGCTGCCACCATTGCGCGAGCGGCGGGTGGATCTGCCGGCTCTCATCGCGGCGTTTCTGCGCGAGCGATCGCGGGCGACGCGGCTGGGCTTTGCGCCGACGGGCGACGCCGAGGCGACGGCGCTGCTCGCGGCCTATGATTGGCCGGGCAACATGCGCGAACTGCGCAATGTGATCGAGCGCGCGCTCATCCTCAGCCAGGGCGGCACCATCACCCCCGATCACCTGCCGCGCCAAGTGCGCGAGCCACGCCCGCCCGCCACGCCCGCCGGTCCATCGCTGGCTGAAGCGATCGCGGCGCTGCGTCTGCCCGCCGAGGGCGCGAGCCTGCCCGATCTCGTGCGCCTGCTCGAAGGGACGCTCATCGCCCAGGCCATGCGGCGCGCGGCGGGCAACCAGTCGCGCGCGGCGGCCATCACCAGCCTGACCCGCGACCAGCTGCGCCAGCGCCTCAAGCGGTGAGGGGATATGAGACACGAAGGCCACGAAGAGGTACGATGAGCACGAAAGATGTCGCGAAAGCAACGAACACAACATGGGATAGCCAAGCGCTTGATGCGATTGTGTGCTATTCTGCTGCCGGCAAGCTTTGCTCTCGTGGCTATCATAACGCTCGCTCAAGACTATCCCTTATATGCCGCCAATGACCCACTGATGCTTGTGGGCAATTTGCTGCGCGTCGAGCCAGGCAGATATTGGTGTGTGATTCGGAGACACCATTTCTTTACCTGCTTGTCTAGGCCTTGTGGCGAGAAAGTGTTAGCTAGTCGCTGAACCCCACGGCGGCCCTCGCGGGGCTGCTGCACAAACATCGGGTAGAGCATCCCTGGCTAGCTCCGGCAACCGAATTTTGCTGGCGCGCCATCGAAGCCATCGAGGAAACGAGCGCCTATGAGTTGCGCTCCATCCTGCCATTTCTGGAAAACGCGCGCGATCGCGATCGCGCGCAAAATGTATTCCAGCGCATCGGGCCGAAAATCATCGAGCAAGGGCTGGTAGCTTTGACGCCCTTGCCGGAGGGTGACGCGCACTCGCCGCTCAATTTCGCTCCCCGGCTCTTCGCGGACGGCGTGATCGACGCCTAGCTCGATGCTCCTGCTCACGCTCAAGGCGACGACGGTGGCTGGACGTTCGATTGACTGGCCTGGAATCCCCTGGCGGCGCAAGAGTGGCGCGGCTTCGCCACGATTGATGCACTGCTGACTTTGCGCGCCTATGGTCGCCTGGCGTGAGAGTGTGAGAGCCTACTCTACTCTCCCTCTATTCCGATGGAGAGGGAGAGACGGGGGCCTGATCGGCGCCCTATAATCAGTCTATGAAATCAAATCCGGTCGAACATTGTTTTTGTAATGCCTCTGCTCCGCCGCAGTGGAGAGGGAGCTGGGGTCGGGGTCTGCCCCGTCGCGCGTGAGGAGGATGACTGAATGGCGCAGAAGCATCAATTCGACGAGCCGGGCGGGGTCGCCCTCGACGACATTCCCACCGACAGCACCGGCGGTGTCAGTCATGACAAAGCGATTGCCAAAACCGCTAAAATCGAGCAGCGCCTCTTGCGCCTGCAAGAATTGCTCTACGCCGCCGATAGGCACAGCGTGCTCATCGTGCTGCAAGGGCTTGACACCGCCGGCAAAGACGGCACTATCTCTCACGTCATGGCGCAAGTGAACCCCAGTGGCTGCCAGGTACACAACTTCAAAGTGCCGACCGAGGAGGAGTTGCGCCACGATTTCCTCTGGCGCGTGCATCAGCGCACCCCCGCGCGTGGCGCGATCGCCATCTGGAATCGCTCGCATTATGAGGACGTGCTGGTGGCGCGCGTGCACGATCTCGTGCCTCACCACGTGTGGGAAGCGCGCTATGAGGAGATCAACCATTTCGAGCATCTGCTGGCCGAGAGCGGCGCGATCATCCTTAAATTCATGCTGCACATCTCGAAGCAAGAGCAGAAAGAACGGCTAGAAGCGCGCATGGACGATCCCACTAAACAATGGAAGCTGTCGGCTGGCGATTGGCATGAGCGCGAATTTTGGCGCGACTATCAACGGGCGTATGAAGCCGTTCTGAGCCGGTGCTCCACCAAATGGGCGCCGTGGCACGTCATCCCCGCCGACAAGAAATGGTATCGCAACTATGCCGTCGCCAGCGCTATCGTCGATCGCCTGTCAGCGTATGAAAAGGAGTGGGAAGCAGCGGTGCTCGCGCGCGGCAAAACCGCTCTGGCCGAAGCGCAAGCCGCACGCGAGGCACACGCGAATGTATAGCGGGGAAATTTCTGACTCCTTCTTGCTTTTTGTGCTTTCTTGCCTGCGCTTGTGGCTGGCGCGCCGCCCTATTCGTCACAAAATAGGACGGGTGACGAACCGGTCGGCGCTCGAGCGGCTGGCCGGATGTGCCGATGCTGGTCATCGAAACGCCCCACTCGCCGATCAACGCGGCAATTCGTTTCAACACAGTGGGAGTAGTCTTCCACTTTCGGCTCCCATCCAGGCAGCGCGCCGCTTCGCGCGAATATGACAGAGCCGCCGTTGATGATCAAGACGAGCACAATGAGGAGATTGCCCGTGACCGCACATCACCAGGCACCAGCCCGTGGGCTGAACCGGCACGGCATGACCGCCGCGGGGGCGACACGCATGGCCACGACGACCGCGCCACTGACCAAGCCAGGAAAATTCGAGCGCTATTTGCCGCATCGCCTGGGGGAGATCATCGCCGCGTTTGCGGGCAAGCGGATATTGGTCCTGGGTGACATGATCGCCGACGAATACATCATCGGGGCGGCGACGCGCCTGTCACGCGAGGCGCCGATTCCGGTGATCGCTCAGCGTGAGCGCTTCATTGTGCCGGGGGGTGCCCTCAACCCCGCCGTCAACGCCCGCGCGCTGGGCGCCCAGGTGATGGTGGCCGGCGTCATCGGCAACGACGAGGCGGGCCGGCGCGTGCGCCAGCGCCTGAATGAGCTGGACATCGACCACGATCTGCTCGTCACCGAATCGAATCGGCCCACCAGCACCAAGACGCGCATTCTGGCCGGCGGGGCGCAGGGTCCGATGCAGCATATCGCGCGCGTGGATAGCATCGACACCACACCGCCCGACGCCGCGACCGTGCGCCGGCTCGTCGACGCGCTGGGGTTGCTCATCCCTACGCTCGACGCGGTAATTCTGTCGGATTATGACATCGGCCTGCTGGTCTTGCCGATCATCGACGCGACGCTGCGCCACACCTGCGAGGTTGGATGCGTCACCGTCGCCGACGCGCATGGCGCGCTCAGCCGCTTCCAAGAGGTGGTCGCCGTCACGCCCAATCTGGCTGAGGCTGAGGCCGCGACAGGCATCGCCATTCGCGATCACGCCAGCCTCGACATGGCGGGACGCCAACTGCTCGCCGACACCGGCGCGCGCGGCGTGCTCATCACGCGCGGCAACGAGGGCATGAGCCTTTTCGAGCGCGACAGCCAGATCACGCACATTCCCGTCTATCCCTCTGAGGTGCGCGATACCACGGGCGCCGGCGACACGGTGGCGGCCACCTTCGCGCTGGGGCTGGCGACGGGCGCCACGATGGCCGACGCGGCCACCATCGCCAACGTCGCGGCGGGTCTCGTCGTGCGCCGGCTGGGCTGCGCCACCACCTCGCCTGACGAATTGCTGCACGCCGTCGCCAGCTTCGAGGTCGCGTGGTGATGGGTCGCGTCGTGCCGCTCGATGCCCTGGATGACACGCTCGCGCCGCTTCGCGCCGCCGGTGCGAGCATCGTTTGCACCAACGGCGTCTTCGATCTGATGCACATCGGCCACCTGCGCTATCTCGCCGCCGCGCGTCAACTGGGCGACGTGCTCGTCGTCGGAGTGAATACGGACGCCTCGACGCGGCGCATCAAGGGAGCGTCACGCCCCTTCGTGCCCGAGGACGAGCGCGCGGAGATGCTTGCCGCTCTCTCATGCGTCGATCTCGTGACGATCTTTGCCCACGACACCGCCGAAGAGCTGGTGCGCATCGCGCGTCCCGCCGTCTATGTCAAGGGTGGCGATTATCAGATCGCGAAGCAAGCCGAGACTGGCGCCGGCGATGCGACACCGCACGCCAAGCCGCTGCCCGAGGCCGCCGTCGCTCGCTCGCTGGGCGGTCGCGTCGTGCTGTTGCCCTATCTCGTAGGGCATTCCACGACAGAGTTGATCCGCCGAATCGTCGCCGCAAGCACGGCAGGCTAGAGCCTGTTAGGGACCTGATCTAGAATCCTGTCCTGGACAAGAATCACGGCAAGATACTATGAAGTTGCCTGTATGCTGAGATTCAGCTCTACGAGCTAAATCCTTGTGTTTGTCCTTAACAGTCTCTAAGCGGGACAGCAGAAATTTTGGACTACCTGAAGGCAAAGCAGCCAGGTTTAGCACAGTCAGTGATAGAGGCGGTTTTCTTGCTCGGTTGATAGTCTTTTGTCTGGTCCGAAACTTTTGCCAATCCGCTTAGGAATTATTTACTACCCATCGTCGAAAATTTCTTACAGGATGTCGGCATCTCTTGCCGGCAGGGACACCTCATCAAGAAGGGATGAACGCCGATGCCGTCTCTACCGTGTCGTCGGCATGATCTACAGCGCTTTCGAGGCGCGCGGATTGCTCAAAGAGCGGCGATGGCCACCAATTCCACTTGCCGAGCAGAACGACAACCGAAGGCACCAGCAGGGTGCGTACCAGGAAGGTATCCATCAACACCCCCGCGGCGATGCCGAACCCGATTTGTTGCACCTGCCCTCCATTGGCGCTGCCACCGCCGGCAATGGCGAGCACGGCAAAGGTCCCGGCCAGGATTGTGCCCGCCGTCGTCACTGTGGCGCCCGTGACGCTCATCGCGTCATTGACCGCCTGGCGCACCGGCTTCGTGTGCGCTTCCTCGCGGATGCGCGTCATTACGAGAATGTTGTAGTCCGAGCCGAGCGCCATCAAGAAGACGAACAGCAAGAAGGGCAAGATGAACTGGATGCCGTCTTGCCCGCCCAGACGCACGAAGACGATGGCCACCAGTCCCAGGGTGGCGAGATACGACAGGACGACACTCACCACCAAATAGAGCGGCGCGATCAGGCTGCGCATCACGATCGCCAGCAAGAGCGCGATGAGAACGACCACCAGCGGAATGATACGGCCGAGATCGCTCGACGAGATCTGCTCGACATCAAACGCGTACTCGTTGAGGCCAAAGACGCCATTTTGCACGGCCCCCGCCGCCTGCGCGGCCTGATTGACGGAAGCGCGCAAGCCCGGCACGGCGCTAATCTCCGCCGATCCGCTCCCGCTGTCTTTCAGCACCGTGACGAACGCGATGGTTTGGCTGTCCAAGCTGATGTATTGGGCCGTGCCGCGATAGGCGTTATACAGCGCCGTGGGCAATTTGCCCTGGAGCGCGGCCGGCTCTTCAGTTGGCAGCCGTTGCGGTGCTCCCAGTTTTTGATGCAAGAGGGTCAGCTGCGCCACCGTGAGCGGGATGCCATTGGGCGTCAACGGACCAAGAACGGCGCGCACGGCTGGTATGGCGCTCAGGCGTTGCTGCGCCGCAGCCAGCACGGAGGGGTTGCTCCACACGGGCTGCGCGAAGCGAAAGATCGCCTCTGTCGGGTTGCTCGTGGCGCTCGGATAGTGCGCGGCGATGAGTGCCGTGCCTGCCGTCGAGTCCGCGCCGCTGGGGCCGCTGCCACGGTCGCTAAAGCCACTAAGCGGGCTGTTGATCGTGCCCAGCGCCAGACTGCCAAAGAGCACCACACCCGCGATCAGGGGCAAAATCGGGCGCTGCACGAGATTGCTCGTCAGGCGACCCCACAATCCAACCGGCTGGCTGCCTACCTGTTCCGTTGAGATGGGCCAGAAGACCGCCAGACCGAGTATCGCCAGCAAGGCGGGCAACAGCGTGAGACCCGCCAGCAGCATCAAAAAGATGCCGATGGCCAGCGACGGGCCGAGGCTTTGATAGATGCCGAACTGAGCGATGATCAGGCTCATCAATGCGGCAATCACGGTAAATGCCGAAAAAGTGATCGTCTCGCCTACCGTGCTGACGGCTTTCACGACTGCTTCGTGCGGCGTCAAGCCACGCCGCAGCTCCTCGCGGACGCGATAGATCAGAAACAGCGCATAGTCGGTTCCGGCGCCGAGCACCAGCACAATCAGAATGAGCTGGGTGATCGATGAGACCGAAACGCTAAAGTGATTGGCGGCGCCCGTGATGACCGGACCGGCAAGCACCAAGACCAAGCCCGCCGGAATAAGCGTGACCAGAGGCGCTAGCGGGGCGCGGAAAACGAGCAGCAACAAGATGATGATGAAGAGAATGGTGTATTTCGTGATATTTCTCTGCGATGACTTCGTGCTGGCGTTAGCATCCACCGACTGCGCCAGCGATCCGGTGAGGTGCATCGTCAATCCACTCGAGGCGCTCACGGTGCCAAGCTCGGCGCGGATATTCCCCACAAGCTGATCAGCCGCGCTGTTGTTCCCCATATTACCACCGCCGACGATCGAGCTGTCAACTTGAATGGCGGCTTGCCGGGCGGCGCCATCCTGTGAAACACCAAGATCGCGCACCAGCGTGACGTGAGAAAGCGCGCGAATATCGCTTTCGACCTGATCGATGGCGGCCTGATCTGATGCCGTGAGTGGTCCGTTGGCGCGGGCGGCAATGAGCGTCAAGGACGCGAGCCTGCCGTTCTGGAGCGGAGCGGCCAGCTGAGACGCTACGACGCTGGGGGTTCCTTTAGCCAAAAACGCGCTGTTGCTGCTCTGGCTGATGCTGTTCAAGCCGGGAAACAGGCGCGTGGTGAATAACGTGATGACGATCCACGCCACCACGATCACCCAACGGAACCGTACCGAGAACTGGCCGATCTTGACGAACACCTGATGCATGGTTCTGGACTCACTTCCTCGATATGTGGAATGATAGAGCACAGGCTCTATGACGTAGTTGTGTCACTGATGCCGGTCGCATCGCCGAGATCCGCCATGATGGGCGCTTTCACCGCGCTGAAATGGTGAGCGATGTTGATGGATCACTCCTGGCTTGCTTCCTCGAAAAAGGTATCGCCTTGCACCCTGGATGCGGCATCCAGCAACATGGTAAACGTCTCGATCAAGACGGTCAGGTGCGTATCATCGAGCGATTGCAGCCATTCATACATGCGTCGTCGTGGCGCTCGCCTGCGTCCGATGAGATCCTCGCCATCCGCCGATAGGCGCACGATCGCCCGGCGGCGATCGGCCGGATCGTCTGCCCGGTCGGCCAGATGTGTCTGAACCAGCCGATCTGCTACGTGACTGGCGGCGGATTGGCCGATATGGAGATATTCGGCAATCTGTCCGATGGTGAGCGGTCCAGCACGCGCCAGGGCGAAGAGCAGCTTGATCTGGGAGAGGCTGAGGTCGTGGGTGGCCCAGACAGTGACGATCTGCCCAAACATCTGATGGATGAATTGATGAAGGAGCTTCAGCGCCTGTTCGGCTTGCTCATCGTGGGTCATGGTTATTCTCCCGTGATCGCAAATATCATGCCCGTTCATTATATCGATGATGTCAATATAGCCGATGCTATGGATAGAATGTGGACGCCTCGCTGTTGTTGCGCGGTCACCTGAGTGCTACGATGGAGGGCGTCAGCCGTGACGCTCGCGGAGAGCGCTTGCCTGACCCGGCAGCGTCATGGAGATGCCGTCGCTGGCGCGCGTGCCGCCAATCGAGGATGTAGACACCTATGCGCGATCGCTTCTCTTTTCGACTCGTGTTGCCCTGCGCCGTACTTCTGATCGTAAGCGCGCAGATCCTCGCCGGGTGCGGCCCGCGCGCGGCGCAAGCGATAGGCGGCTCATCCGCTAGCGGCCTCGTCGCCGCCCAGGACCTTGATCTGACCTACGTCGCCATCGGCGCCTCTGACGCCTATGGCATCGGGACTGACTCCCCGGCGGTTGAAAATTGGCCCTCCGTCCTCGCTGCCCAGCTGGGCGGTCCGGTGCATCTGATCAATCTGGGCATTCCTGGTGAGACTGTGGCGGGCGCTTTGACCGCTGAAGCACCCATCGCCCTCGATGCCAGGCCGGATCTCATCACGATCTGGCTGGCCGTCAACGATCTGGAGAACAACGTGCCGCTCGCCACCTATCGTGCGCGATTGTACACGCTGCTGGCAACGTTACGGCAGGGAACGGCAGCGCGGATTTTCGTCGGGAACCTGCCCGATTTGACGCTCTTGCCCTATTTCTCCGACACGGATCCCGTGGCTCTGACGGCGACCGTGCGCGCGTGGAACGCCGCGATCGCCGCCGACTGCGCCGCCACCGGGGCGCATCTGGTCGATCTTTACGCGGATTGGAGCGATCTGGCGCAACACCCGGAATATATCAGCGCGGATGGGCTGCATCCCTCGACGCTTGGCGCGGCGCGTCTCGCCGCCATCTTTGCCGCCGCCATCAAGAGCGCCAGTCTGCCATGACAGTGGGGACGCATGAATAACATTCTCGAATTTTCTTCCTCGTCGCTCACGCCGCCTTTTGTCGTGGCGGGCATCTGCGCGGTCGTGATCCTGGTCGCGCTGGCATGGCGCAGCCCGCACCTGGCGCGCATCGCTCTGCGCAACGTCCCGCGCCGGCCCATGCGCACCGCCCTGATCGTGTTTGGGCTGATGTTCGCAACCATGTTCGTCGCCGCGTCGCTTGCGCTGGATGACACGATCTCGCTCGCCGTGCGAAATGTGGCCGTCTTCAACCTGGGGCGCGTGGACGAGGATGTCTATGGCGGCCAGGGGCCGCTGTCACTCTATGCCGCCGGCTTTGGCGACCGCGTGGCGCGGCGGCTCGCCGGCAATCCCCAGGTGGCGGGTGTCGCGCCCGCCCTGGTGGTGCCCAACGCGCTGATCGCCGACGTGAGCACGCGCCAGGTGCGTGACGCCGTCTCAGCCATCGGGATGTCCATCGACGCGGCAGGCCCGCTCGCCGCGCTGCAAACGCTCGATGGCCACAGCGCCTCGATCGCTAACCTCGCGCCTGGTGAAATCTACCTCAATCGCAATAGTGGCTTACTGCTTTCCGCTCGACCCGGCGATGAGATTCAGCTCACATCCAGCTATGCGATCGGCCAGCGCGCCCTGTTTCGCGTCAAGGGAATCGTGACGGGCGGGCCGCTCGGCGACAGCCCGGCGATCGTCGTGCCGCTGGCGACGTTGCAGGCTTTCGTCGGCGCGACCGGCGAGATCAACCACATCTATGTCGCGAATGCTGGCAATGGCCTCAGCGGCGTCGGTTACAGCCAGAAGGCGGCGCATCTGATGCGCGAAGTGCTGCCGCGCGGATTTCTGCACGTTGACACCGTCAAGCTGGATGGCGTCAATTTCGCGTTGCGCGCGCAAGAGCTATTCGGGCGCATTCTCACGCTGTATACGCTGTTCGCGCTGGCGATCGGCTTGCTGCTCATCTTCTTGATCTTCGTCTTGCTCGCGGCGGAGCGCCGGGCAGAGCTGGGCATGACGCGCGCCATCGGCTTGCGGCGCAGCGGCGTGACCACCTTGCTGCTCTTCGAGGGCGCGGCCTATGATGCCGCCGCCGCCGCGCTGGGCATTCTGTTGGGACTCCTGCTGGGCGTGGTAATCATCGAGGTTGTCAGCCCGACCATCGCGCGCATCGGCTATCCTCTCAGCTTCAACATGCAACCACAGAGCATGATCCTGGCTTTTTGCCTGGGCTTGATATTCACGCTCGTGACCATCTGGCTGGCCGCGTGGAGCGTCAGCCGCATGACGGTGGCGGCTGCGCTGCGCGATCTGCCTGAGCCGCCAGCGCCCGATCCGTCGCTGCTGGTGCTGTTGCGGGGGATCAGCGACGGCCTGCGCGAGTGCCTCGACCGGCCTGGTGCGCCGCTCGCCGCGCTTGTCGCATTGCTCTGGGGGCTGGTAGCGCGCGGCATAGCCCCCACCGTCGCCGGCTGGCTCTTGCTCGCGCAAGGCGCGGCGCGGTCCAATGCGCTGACCTTCTCGCTGGGTCTGTCGCTCCTTGCGCTGGGCGCGTCCTTGCTGGCGCGCTGGGCGGCCCTCGCGGGGTATGGCGCGTGGCTCGCCCGGCGGCGATCGGATGACGCGGCGGTGCGGCTGGCACGCGCGCGGGCAATAGCGGGGCGCCTGGTAGCGGTCGCGCTTGGCGGGGCGCTGGCGCTCTATTGGTCGCTGCCTTTCGACGCTCTGGCGCCGCTCGGGTTGCCACGCTTCAGCGGCGCGGGCATCCAGATCTTTTTCATCGCGGGGGTGATGATGGTCGCGGGCGCGGTGTGGATCATCACACCCAATCTTGACATCGCGCTGGCGCCGTTGCGCTGGCTGCTGGCGAGGATGGGCCGCTTGCGCCACGTGACGCGCATCGCGCTGATCTATCCCGCGTTCCAGCGCTTGCGCACCGGCATCGGGCTGGCGATGTTTTCACTGGTCTGCTTCACGATGGTGGTGATGGCGTGCATCGCCGCTTCGACGACGAATACGTATGACAACCTGCCGGCACAGGCGGCAAGCTATGACATCGTGGGCCAGCCGCTGTTTGCTCCCGTCGGGAGCGTCGCGAGCGTGAATGCGGCCCTGCGCGGCGCGTCACCCCAGAGCGCCGCCGGCCTCGACGCCGTCAGCAGCGCCACACCGTTGCTGCTGGGCATGATTCAGCCCGGCGCTGACAACGCGCGCTGGCACGTGTACCCCGCCGCAGCGATCGATGGCGCCTTTCTGCAAGGCGTGGGCTTGCCGCTCGTCGCGCGCGCGGAAGGGTTTGCCAGCGACGCCGCCGTCTGGCGGGCGGTGCGGACGCAGCCCGGCGATGTCGTCGTCGACGTGGGCGCTCTCAGCCCGGCTGACGCCGCCGGGCTTAATGTCACCCAACCCGCGCCAGCGGATTATCCACAGTTCATCGCGCCGCCCATCGTCGCCGGGCTGCCCGGCTTTGCCAGCAACCAGCCCGTGACCGCGAGCGCACCGGCGCAAAGCGCGCAACAGAGCGCGCTGGCGGCGGTCGGCGCTCTATTCAGCACCGACCCGGACGAGGCGCTGCTGCAATTGCGGCACATCGCTGTCAGACCCGGCGCCATCGCGTCCACAGTGATCTGGGCGGGTGATCTGCGCTCGCAAAAAGTGGCGAAGCTGCATATCGTGGGCATTGTCGAGAACGCGCGCGGCCAGCGCTACGGCCTGTTTGGCTCGGCGGCGACCTTTGCGCCGATCGAGCAGGGGCAGCCGCCCTTTGGCAATGAATATTATTACTTCAAAGACAAGCCGGGGGTTGACGCCCATCAGATGGCTGCGACGCTCGGCTCCACGCTTTTTGCGGATGGTTTCGAGACGACGGTCATTCAGGACGTGCTGCTCGATACAGGCGGCACGAAAGTCTTCATCAGCCGGGTGCTGGTCGGGCTGGTCGGGCTGACCCTGCTGGTGGGCATGGCGGCGCTGGCCGTCACGGGGTCGCGCGCCGTGGTCGAGCGCCGGCAGCAAATCGGCATGCTGCGCGCGCTGGGATTCCGCCGCTGGCAAGTGCAGCTCATCTTTCTGATCGAATCTCTGCTCATCGGCACCGTCGGCACGCTGATCGGGGTGGTGTTGGGATTGCTGTTGTGTCGCAACATCTTCGCGGTGCACTTTTTCGAGCCATTACAATCGGGCCTGACGCTGGTGGTCCCCTGGACCGAGCTGGGAGCGCTCTGCCTGGCGGCGTTCACGGCATCGGCTGTCGCCGCGGCGCTGCCAGCGTGGCAGACCGGTCGCGTGGCCCCCGCTGACGCGCTGCGCTATGAATAGAATCGTGAGAGGAAGATGCCCATGGCAATCGTGCCTCACAATGATCGCTCCTCCCCTGATGAGGCCGCGATAGTCGCGCGCGACGAGCGGGCCGCCATCGTTCGCGCGACTCAGGTGCTCAAGATCTATCGGGCGCATGGCATGAGCGTGACCGCCCTGGCCGGCGTCACGCTGGCCGTCCATACTGGCGAGATGGTGGCGATCATGGGGCCGAGCGGGTGCGGCAAGACGACGCTGCTCAACTGTCTGGCCGGGCTTGACACCATCGACAGCGGGCATATCGCCATTGACGGCATCGATCTGGCGCGGATGTCGGACGGGCAGCGCACCGACTTTCGCGCGCGCGCGATGGGCTTCATCTTCCAAAACTTCAACTTGCTTCCCGTGCTGAGCGCGGTGGAAAATGTCGAGCTGCCTCTGCTCATTCTGCGTGAGCGGCCGAGCCAGGCTCGACGCCGGGCGCGAGCGATGCTGGAAATGGTCGGGCTGTCGCATCGCGAGCGGCATCGGCCCGCCGAGCTTTCGGGCGGCCAGCGCCAGCGCGTCGCCATCGCGCGCGCGCTGATCAACGAACCCGCGATCGTCTGGGCGGATGAGCCAACCGGCAACCTGGACAGCGAGGCAGCGGAAGAAATCATGGATGTGCTCAGCCTGCTGAACCGCGCCAGGCGGCAAACGCTCGTACTCGTGACGCACGCGCCCACTGTCGCCGCGCGCGCTCACCGGCTGATCGTGATGCGCGACGGGCAGATCGTGAGCGACCCCGCGCCAGACGCCGGTGGGTGACGTCGCGCGGCCAAGGGCATCTGCCGCTTGATAACGGCAGCTTTCCGGACCATTTCAGCCATGAATGGGAATGCGCTGACAGTATCGAACTCACGTTTACTGCGTAGCGACGATGGTGATTTGCCAGGCGACATCAGCCGTCACCGCAACACTCGCCGCCAGCGAGTCGCCATCTCATCGGCGCTCGCCTGCACACCCGCGAAGATGCCTGTGGCTTCGTCACCCTGGGCCTGAAGCGATTCCAAGCTGAGGCTGATTGAGACAACAATCGTTCCCAGCGATAGAGCGGCCATGCGGTGTTACTCCCGAGTGCAGTTTCAGGCAACATAGGTGGAGATATGCGAAACTGAGACCATGAAG
>VFSW01001803.1_pt1 | contig 32531 bp, 28 predicted proteins | sample 5358111 | NCBI WGS metagenome assembly VFSW01 (sample SAMN11554181, study PRJNA540505) | mine drainage metagenome | isolation source: sediment from site ElyBrook_90M | place: USA: Ely Copper Mine, Vershire, VT | collected 2017
TCGATCCCGGCCTGATAACCTCGTCTTCAGGCTCATCTCTGGATTAGAAAACGCTATGACGGATAACGACGCACAGGCTCAGCCGATATCGATGAATCTCATGGTGTGCCGCGTGACGTACCAGCAGGGGTTGTAGCCGAAGTGCGGGAATAACGCATAAACGCAGCGCTCCGTGATGGGGTCCGTGCTCTCATAGCCGATCTTGTTGAACTTTTCGTGCACGGCCAGCATCCGGTCGATATGCACGTCGGCAAACGGCTCGTGGCGGAAGCGCGCATAGAGGTCGTCGCAAAGGTAAAGTACTGCGAGGAACGAAACCATAGCGAGCGGAATCTTGCGGGAGAGGCGCATCGGGTCTCTTCCCATTCTCTCAGTGCAGCAGGGAAAGAACCGCATCGAGGCCGGTGAGCAGGAAAGGCTGATCCAATACCAGCCCTTCTCCATGACTCGCGCCCACAAGCGAGCCGAAATAGCGGTCGCGGGATTCCAGCGCAAAAAAGTAGCCGCCGGCGGTGTCGGGGAACTGGGATCGGTAGATCCGCAGCAGATCCAGTTTGCGGGCGAAGACGGCCGAGGTATCGATCAGGAACGAAGGCTGCCGGAACTTGTGGATCGGATAGAAGAGGAACGCGCGCGGTCTGTGCGGGGGATTGGGGTCGGCGAGATTCTTCAGCCCGCAGTAGAGTTGCGAGTTGCGGATCAGCAGGCCGGCGGCGGCGTGGTCCGGGTGACGGTCCTCCCACAGCGGCGCGAGCACGATTTTCGGACGATGCCGCCGCACCGCGCTCGCGACCAGCCGCCGGTTTTCGGGCGAATCCGTGACGCCGCAATCCGGCAGGTCCAGGTTCTCGCGAGCGCTGGCGCCCATGTGCTCCGCGGCCCGAATGGCTTCGTTTTTTCGTTCCGCGGGAGTGCCGCGCGAACCCATTTCGCCCCTCGTCAGATCGACGATGGCGAATGAAGCGCCTTTGTCGCGCAGCAGCAGCGCCATGCCTCCCACGCCCCACTCGACGTCATCGGGGTGCGCGCCAAAGAACAGGACGTCTACCGGCATTGGGAACTCGTCATCCGATCACCAGCTGCAGAAAAGCATCCGCAGCATAACTCACCGCCCGCCGCGACGGCTGCACCAGATAGATCTTCCGCTCGACCTCAATCTCGGGCACCCGCACGGCCACCAGACGCTTCTCCGCGATCTCCTGCTCCACGCACATGCGCGGCAAAAACGCGACGCCCTGATTCTCTTCCACCATCCAGCGAATCGTCTCCACCGTAGGCATCTCGATATCCATGTTGAGCCGCACGCCCCGCTCCTGAAACACCCGGACCACGATCTCGCGATAGGGAGAAAGCACGTTGTGCGCGACAAACGTCTCTTCGCCCAGCTCGGAAATGGGCACTTCTTTTCTCTTCGCCAGCCGGTGTTTCGGCGACACCACGAACGCCAGCGAATCCGTGAAAATCACGCGCGATTGCAGGCGCTCGTCGCGGGGCTGATAACTGATTACGCCCAGTTCCAGATTGCCGTCTGCAATCTCAGCCGGAATCCGGCTCGAAAAACTGCGCCGGACCTGCACCTTGATCTTCGGATAGAGGCTCCGGTACCGCTCGATGTGGCGCAACAGATAAAGACCGGTGGATTCGTTCGCCCCGATCGCGAGACGCCCCGCCGAATGATCGCGCAGCTCGGCGATCGAGTTCCGCAGTTCGTTTTCCAGATTCTGAAACCGCCGCGCGTATTCGAGCACGGTGCGGCCGGCGTCGGTGAGCAGGACGTCTTTCGCCGAACGGTCGAGCAGCCTCTCTCCCAGTTCGGACTCCAGTCGCTGCAGAGCGAGCGAAACGGCGGGCTGCGTGCGCTCCAGTTTCTCCGCGGCGCGCGAGAAACTGCGTTCGCCGGCAACCGTCATGAAGACCCGGAGCGTGCTCAACTCCATTCCTGGAACCCCAGGAGCAAGTATAACTCCTGTTTATCCAAAGTACGAATGAAATAAATTTGCTTTATTCTGCGGACGCTCCACATAATGGTTCCGGAGTACCTTCCAACTATGAATAATCGCGTGTGGATCTTCGACACGACCCTCCGGGATGGCGAACAGTCCCCCGGTTGCAGCATGACCGTACCCGAGAAGCTGCGTATGGCGGGAAAACTGGTGGAACTTGGGGTGGACATCCTCGAGGCCGGCTTTCCGATCGCCTCTCAAGGCGATTTCGAAGCAGTCGACGCGGTGAGCCGGGAATTCCCGTGGGTGCAGGTGGCAGCGCTTGCCAGGTGCACTCGAATGGATGTGGAACGCGCGGCCGAGTCTCTGAAAAAAGCGCGGCGGCCGCGTATTCACACGTTCCTGGCCACGAGCGACATTCACCTGAAGTACAAGTTGAAGAAATCGCGCCAGCAGGTGCTGGACGATGCCGTCGCGGCGGTCGAACTGGCCCGCTCTTACGTGGACGACGTCGAGTTTTCGGCCGAAGACGGCGCCCGCACCGATCCCGATTATCTGGAGCAGGTTGCGCGCGCGGTGGTAGCCGCCGGGGCGCGCACGGTCAACGTCCCGGATACGGTCGGCTATTCCACGCCGGACGAATATGCCGAAATCATCGGGCGCGTGGTGAAGGCGCTGGGCGATACGGCCATCGTGAGCGTCCATTGCCATGACGATCTGGGTCTTGCGGTAGCGAATTCTCTGGCCGCCATCAAGGCCGGGGCGCGGCAGATCGAGTGCACAATCAACGGCATCGGGGAACGCGCGGGAAACTGCTCGCTCGAAGAAATCGTGATGGTGATGAAGACCCGGAACGACCGCTATCCCTATGTAACCGGCATCCACACGGAACATCTGTTTCCGGCCAGCCAGTTGCTGAGTTCCATCATCAGTTTCGGTCCGCAACCCAATAAAGCCATCGTCGGACGCAACGCTTTCGCGCATGAAGCGGGCATCCATCAGGACGGTTATCTGAAGGAACGGACCACGTACGAGATCATGGAACCGAAGTCGGTGGGCGTGCCCGAGAGCCGTCTGGTTCTGGGCAAGCACAGCGGCCGTCACGCGTTGAAGAACCGGCTGGAAGATCTGGGCTTCACATTGACGAAGGAAGAACTCGACCTGGTCTACACGGAAATTACAGCCCTGGCGGACAATAAGAAGGGCCTGATGGATGAAGAGATTGCGGACCTCGCGCGCCGCAGCCAACAGGTATTGACGCCGGCGGTTTTGCAAAGCTAAGGAGAACATTTGAATCTCAACGTATTGGTGCTTCCCGGTGACGGCATCGGCACCGAGGTCACCGGAGAAGCCGTACGCGTTCTGCGCGTGGTGGCACAGAAATGGGGCCATCGGCTGACCATTCGCGAAGGGCTGCTGGGCGGCATCGCGATCCATAAGACCGGCGTTCCATTTCCGCCGGAAACAGAGAAGCTGGCGCTCGAAGCCGACGCCGTCCTGATGGGCGCGGTCGGGCTGCCCGAGTTCGACAACGCGCCCACGGACCAGCGTCCGGAGACCGGCCTGCTGAAGATTCGCCAGGCCATGGGGGTCTTCGCCAATCTCCGGCCCGTGCGCAGCTACAAAGCGCTGCTCGATTCGTCCCCGCTGAAAAACGAACTGGTCGACGGCGTGGATATGATCATCGTGCGGGAGCTGACCGGCGGCCTGTATTACGGCACGCCGCGCGGCATCTCGGGCAGCGGCATGGATGAGCGCGGCGTCAATACGATGACTTACACGCGCCGTGAAATCGACCGCGTCTCGCGCATGGCGTTCGAACTGGCGCGCAAGCGCCGGAAGAAGCTCACGTCGGTGGATAAATCGAACGTGCTCGACACCTCGCAGCTCTGGCGGCGGGTGGTGGTGGAGGTTTCGGCGGAGTTCCCCGACGTCTCGCTCGATCACCTGCTGGTGGATAACTGCGCGATGCAGCTGGTGCTGAATCCGAAGCGGTTCGATGTGGTCCTTACCGAGAACATGTTCGGGGATATTCTGAGCGATGAGGGCGCGGTGCTGGCCGGATCGATCGGCATGTTGCCCTCGGCCTCGATCGGCGCGAAGAAAGCTTCGGGCGCATGGGCGGGGCTTTACGAACCGGTGCATGGCTCGGCCCCGGATATCGCCGGGCAGAACAAAGCAAATCCATTTGGCGCCATCGGATCGGTGGCCGCGATGCTCGAATACAGCTTCGGGTTGAGCGAGGAAGCGGCGGCCGTGAACAGCGCGATGGAACAGGTACTCAACAGCGGCAAGGTGACGGCGGATCTGCATCCGATCGGCACGCCTGCCACCACGGAACAGACAGGAGAAGCGGTTTGTCAGGCCATCCAGCAACACTAAGTCAGAAGGTTTGGAACGCGCACGTGGTCCACGAGGAACCCGGAGCCCCCAGCCTCATCTACGTCGATCTGCACCTGGTGCATGAAGTCACTTCGCCACAGGCCTTTCAGGGCTTGCGCGAACGCGGCCTGAAGGTGCGGCGTCCGGATCTGACGATCGCGACCACCGACCACAGCATTCCGACCAGCGACCGGTCTCTGCCGATTCTGGATCCGATCGCGGCCAATCAGGTGGCGCAACTGGACACCAACTGCCGCGAATTCGGGATCAGGCACTTCGGCGTGCACTCGAGCCATCAGGGCATCGTGCATGTGATCGGGCCGGAACTGGGCTTGACGCAGCCGGGCATGACGGTGGTTTGCGGCGACAGCCACACGGCCACGCATGGCGCGGTGGGCGCGCTCGCATTCGGCATCGGCACGAGCGAAGTGGAGAACGTGCTCGCCACGCAGTGCCTGCTGCTGCGGCCTTCGAAGACGTTCCGCGTGCATGTGAACGGTTCTCTGAAACCGGGTGTTTCGGCGAAGGACATCATTCTCGCGCTGATCGCGCGGATCGGCATCGGCGGCGGCACGGGCACGGTGCTCGAATACACGGGCGCGGCCATTGGCGCGCTCGATATGGAAGGCCGGATGACGGTCTGCAACATGTCGATCGAAGGCGGGGCGCGCGCCGGCATGATTGCGCCCGACGACACCACTTTTCAATACCTGAATGGCCGCCAGTACGCTCCGAAAGGCGCGGATTGGGACGCGGCGGTTGCCCGCTGGCGCAAGCTTCCGACCGATGAAGGCGCGCGGTTCGATCGCGAAGTCACCATCGACGGCGACGCGCTGGAGCCGATGATCACCTGGGGCACGAACCCGGGCATGGGCGTTTCGATCAATCAGGCGGTGCCGGAACCGTCGAGCGTTTCCGATCCTCTGGAGCGCGACGCGCTGGCGAAGGCTCTGATTTACATGGGTCTCGAAGGCGGCAAGCCGCTGGCCGGGCACGCCGTGAACGTGGTGTTCATCGGCAGTTGCACCAATTCGCGGATTTCCGATCTGCGCAGCGCGGCGAGCGTGTTGAAGGGCCGCAAGGTGAACCCGAACGTGCGCGTGATGGTGGTGCCGGGTTCGATGGAAGTGAAGCGGCAGGCCGAAGCCGAGGGTCTGCCGGAGATCTTCCGCACCGCCGGTTGCGACTGGCGCGAACCGGGTTGCTCCATGTGCATTGCGATGAACGGGGATCAGCTGCAGCCGGGCCAGTACAGTGTTTCGACCAGCAACCGCAACTTCGAAGGGCGCCAGGGCAAGGGTGGGCGGACGTTCCTCGCTTCGCCTCTGACCGCTGCCGCCAGCGCCATCACCGGCGTTGTGACCGACGTGAGGACTATTCTGTGAAACCGTTTCTTCCCTTTGAATCGCGCCTGGTTCCGATGCCGAACAACAACATCGATACGGACCAGATCATTCCCGCCCGCTTTCTGAAAACGACTTCGAAAGAGGGCCTCGACAAGCAGCTTTTCTGTGACTGGCGGTACGACGGGCAGGGGAATCCGAAGCCGGATTTCATTCTGAATACGCCGCGCGGCCGGAATGCGGAGATCCTGCTGGCGGGCGACAACTTCGGCTGCGGCAGTTCGCGCGAACATGCGCCGTGGGCGTTGACGCAGTTCGGATTCCGGGCCGTGATCAGTACGTCATTCGCGGATATCTTCAAGGGCAACGCGCTCAAGAATTCGCTGCTGCCGATCGTGGTTTCGCAGAAGATTCACGACAAGCTGTTCACCCTTCCCGAAGACGCGAAGATCAAAGTGGATCTGGCGTCCCAGACGATTACGCTGCCGGACGGCGAGCGGGTGGAGTTCCCGGTGGATCCGTTCTCGAAGACGTGTCTGCTCGAAGGCATCGACGAGTTGGGCTGGATTCTGAAGCAGGCGCCCGCGATTGCGGCGTTCGAAGCCGGGCGCGTGGGTTCGATCGATACGCTGGGCTGATTGAAGGCTGACAGTGGCACGCCGCTCGGGCGCGCCACTTGACTACCCTGCCCGGCGCAGTTCGTCGCGAATCACTCGCCGCAAGGTAGCCTCAAGGGCTTCCCGCTTCTGGTTTACGAAGCCGCGCGGCGCGTCGTTGATGAGCGTCTGGTAGTTCCCGCGGATCTTGTCCGGCGGCGCACTGACGACGGGTCCGCGCCCGCCTTTGCTGAAGTCATATTCCTTCTTCAAGGCTTTTCCTCATATTGGCGGCTTTCTCCCGGGGTTGCCGGCCGCGCTGAAATCAACCGCACATTTTTTCGTCGCGAACGGAAATCGCACTCGCGTCTTCCAGCGCCGACACCGCGTCCGCGAAGCGAATGCCATGTTTGCGAACGTTCGCCTTTGCTTTGGCCGGATCCCATTCGACCGCCATTCCTGTGTGCCAATGTACACCAGCTGCGGACTGGCGCCGCTTCCCGCGCCCGGCCGGTTTTACAAAACGAAGCCAATTCTCAACCATCCTTTCATCAACTTGTAAGCAAACCGAACTTACGCTGAGGCGTGGCATTCGAAGCGTTCCCCTCAAACCGTCTGCCTGCGCCTCTGGCAGGCGCGGTCAATCGTCTGTTGCAGATCGATCGGCTGGAAGCGCTCTACGCCCGGACGCGCGCCGAAAACGGCTTCGTGCGGCGTTTACTCGATGAACTCGAAGTCCGCGTGAACGTGAGCCCCGCGGATTTCGAAAAGATCCCCGCCACGGGCGCCGTGGTCGCGCTCGCGAACCATCCGTTCGGCATCCTGGACGGCGTCATGCTCGCCGATCTGCTGACGCGGGCGCGGCCCGACGTCCGCATTCTGACGAATCGACTGCTGGGCGAACTGCCGGAACTGGCGCGCATCTGCATCTTCATCGATCCGTTCGAGCATTCCAAAGGTAACGCTGCCGGCAGCCGGGCCGCCAACGGGCGCGCGCTCAAGCAGGCGATTACCCATCTGCGCTCCGGCGGGCTGCTGCTCATTTTCCCAGCCGGCGAAGTCTCGCACTTCGATCTGAAAAAGCGGGCGATTTGCGATCCGGAGTGGAGCCGCACGGCGGCCCGGCTGATTCGCATCGCGCGCGCGAAGTCCCTGCCGATCCTCATCCGGGGCGCGAACGGCATCCCGTTCCAGATGCTGGGCATGGTGCATCCGCGATTGCGGACCGCCGCCCTGCCCGTCGAAATGCTGAACAAACGGGGCAAGTCGGTCGAAATCAGAATTGGCGGAGTCATCGATCCCGCGCGGATTGAAGCCTTGCCGGACGACGCGGAAGCCACCCGCTATCTCCGGCTGCGCACGGAATTGCTGGCCCGCAGGAGCGGCGCGGCGGAACCCGCGAGTGCGGATACGATCCCGGTGGCGGCGGCGGCGCCCGTGGAACTTCTCGCGCGTGAGATCGCCGCGCTGCCTGCGGACTGCCTGCTCGAAGAGACGCGCGATTTCGCGGTCTATCTGGCCGCGGCCCCCCGCATTCCGCTCGCGCTCGGGGAAATCGGGCGTTTGCGCGAAGCCACGTTTCGCGCGGTGGGCGAAGGCACGGGCGAAGCGCGCGATCTCGACCGCTTCGATCCGCACTATCTGCACCTATTCCTCTGGAACAAAGAGAAACGCGAGATCGCGGGTGCGTACCGGCTGGGAGACGTTCCGGCGCTCGTCGCCCGCTTCGGTCTGAAAGGGCTCTACACGGAGTCGCTGTTCCGCTTCAATGCGCGGTTTGTGCGGCAGCTTGGCCCCGCGCTCGAACTGGGCCGGAGCTTCATCCGCCCCGAGTATCAGCGCCAGTTTGCGCCGCTGCTGCTGTTGTGGAAAGGCATTGGCGCCTGGATCGCCCGCCATCCGGAGTACTCGATGCTGATCGGCGCGGTGAGCGTGAGCAACCGGTATTCGCCGGCCTCGCGCGAACTGATCGCCCGCTACTTCGAGAAGCAGAGCGCGGGCGAGCAATGGCGCGGAGCGGTGCGGGCGCGGCGGCCGCTGCGGGGCAATCTGGTGCAGAAGTGGGAGACAGCCGCGCTCTGTTCGCTCTTGCCGGATGTGGAAGACCTCGCGGCCCCGATTGCGGACCTCGAACCGGATGGCAAAGGGATTCCGATCCTGGTGCGGCAATATGTGCGGCTGGGCGGCAAACTGCTCGCATTCAGCGTGGATCCGCAGTTCGGCAACACGCTCGATGGGTTCGTGATGGTGGATCTGACCCGGACCAGCCCCGAAATCCTCTCGCGGTACATGGGAAAGGAACAAGCCCGGCAGTTCTTCGACTGGCAGCGGACCCCGCGGCCGCGCGTGGCATAGGCGCCGGATCGATACGCTGTAGCTTTCATCGAATGCGATGCACGAGAGCATCCCGCACGAAACGGTCTCCGATCGTTTGTCCACCCAAACGCATTCCTTCCACGCTCCTGACTTTCCCGAAAGTCTGACGCAAGGCCTTGATAAACGGATCCGCCATTCTGAGAATCAGCAGCGGAGGAGTGTGTTCGAGAAGAACCCCCCTCGTTGCAATGCGTCATGAACTAACCCGTACGCCCCCGAGGGATCGGCGGCGTCCAGACGGCGTGACGATAGTACGAGCCGCCAGTCTTCGTAGTCCGGTGAGTTAAGCCACAGCGCAACGCTAATCGCCAAATCCGAGTCATCAAGAGCTGCGAGAAGCTTTGCGCCAGCGGCAAAGTCAGCACTTACCAATACCGCTTTATCCATGCGATAACTCCATCGACCAACCATGGTATCGAACGGGAGAATCGGATCGAAACCGCCTGGATATCAACCACGCATCAGCGTCCTGCCGGAGCGATTTCGTCCGCCGTCACAAAGACCGGCCGGATATCCACCGGGACAGCACCAATAGCCCCCAGCGTCGCGCTCATCTCCGGCCGCAACACGCCCAGCGTGTCCAGCATCCGTTTTGCGCCGGCATAATCGCCTGTCGCTTCGATGGTCAGCAGGTCGTGCGCCAGGTCTCGCACGGCGTTCCGGATCTTCGATTCATCCACTTCCCAGCGGGTCCCGCGATGCACGAACGCGCCCTTGTCGGTGAGGTAGTTGAACTGCAGCGCCATCCCCTTGCCGTGGGCTTCGTTCAAACCGAAACGCAGGGTCCGGAACGAGGACGCAAGGAACGTGGTGTAAAGGCTGTTCTCCCCGTGAGGCAGATAGCCGCGATCGAAAAAGTGCTGCAGCATATAGAGCCCCAGCACATCCGCCTTGGCCTCTTCAATCGCGCTGTAGAGTTCCTTCAACTCCTGCCGGGGCGTGGTCGCGCGCCCGCTCACCGTAATCTGGTGCGGGCCGATGCCGTGGCTCATCTCGTGCGCCAGAATGTGCGTAAAAAACGCATCGAAACTGAGAGACGCCTGCCCCGATGCCGCCAGAACGGTCTTCGAGATCGGCTCCAGCGTGCTGTGAAACTTGGCTTCCTGCACGTTCTTCAGCATCACGCGCTTGCTGCCCTTCTCATGCACCACCCGCTCGTCGTTCGGCAGATTGTAAGCCGCCGTCTGGACGCCATGATCGCCATCGCCGCCCGCGAAAACCTCATTGACCACGCGGATGGGCGAGAGAGCGCCGATCTTCGCATTGCGATACTTCGGGTCGATGGGGAGATTGTTCTCCACCTCCTGCATATGATCGCCGAAGAACTTCAGTTTGGCGGTCTCGGCGTCGTCGCGAATGTTGATGTAGGCTTCGAACGCGGCTTTGTAACCGAATAGCTCGTCGTTGTAAGTCTCATAAGGGCCGATGGTGATGTCGAGAGGCGCGTCGAGATCCATCCACGCCACGTCGCTCGCGTAATAGTCGTTCGAGAGAAAAGCGGCCGCGCGCGTTTCGAGAAAGTGCTTCAAAGTCGCGTTGTCCGTGGCTTTTGCGGCATCCAGAAGATCCCGCGCGCAAGCGGTCAGGTCCTTCTTATAAGCATCCGAATAGGGAACGTAATGCAGCTTGCCGTCCGCGCCCTGGCGGATGACGGTGAAAAAGCTCTCCGCCTGCGCGCGCGCTTCGGGCGACAGCGTTTTCGCCCAGGCCTCGAAGGTTTCGCGGGTCATGTTGTCCGGATAGAAATCCGCGCCCATGGGTTTGCGCTCGGGCACGCCGGGCAGAAAGGCTTTGTGAGCATCGAGATCGGACCACGGCCCTTTGTTCAGCCAGAAGTATTCGAGGCGGGCTTTACCGAGGGGCGACGTATCCTGGCGCAGCCGGTTTTCGAGCGCCGGATTGCCGCTCCAGAGCTGCTGCAGGAAAATACGGTTGACGACGCGCCCGGCCTCAATCAGCTTCACCAGCGCGGCGCGATCGCCCGCGGAAAGCTTCGATGTATCGACGCGCAGCGGCGCCGGCGCGAAACGGTCGAGCGCCTGCCGGAGTTCCGCGAGGGGGACGTCGGCGGCGGAAATGGATAATGTCATAAAGGTAGTCACGAGGGCGGCGTTTATTTGTTTTCTCATGAATCAACAGCTTACCGGCACGCGCGGGCCGGAGCGGCCGGTCCGGCGTTTACGATCGTGGCATGAAGGCGTTCACACGGGACACGACACTCGAGACCATCGGATCGGCCGCCGCGGGCATCGCGCACGATATCAACAATCAACTCCATCTCATTGTCAACCATCTCGCCGCGGCGGACGTGTGGAGTGCGCAGGAGGCGGCGCGGCGTTGCTCGGAGTTGACCGCGAGCCTGCTCGCATTCTGCAAGGGTGAAACGGCGCGTCCCGCTCCGGTCGATCCGGTCGCTTTTCTGCGGCACTTCGCCGGGGAGCTTCGCTTGTCCGGCGGCGTTTCGCTCGTGCTCGAGATTCCCGCGGCGTTGCCGAAGATTACCGCGGAGCCCCTGGCACTCACGCGCGCCCTGATCAACCTGATTTCAAACGCATGCGCCGCCATGGGCGACCGGGGAACGTTGTGGATCCGCGCATCGCCGGGAACGATCGAGGTGCGCGATTCCGGCCCGGGCATTCCCGCCATGCACGCGAAGCAGATTTTCGAGCCGTTTTTCAGCACCAAAGGGGCGAATGGCACGGGGTTGGGCCTGTCGATCGTGCGCGAAATGATGCGCCGGCAGGGCGGGTCGGTCACGGTCCACTCCGAACCGGGTTGCGGGGCTCGCTTTACCCTGCGTTTCCGGATCGCGGCTTAACTCACCTATGGCGCGGTGGCCTGAACGCGCCGGGTACCGTCGCCGATCCGGATCACGAGTTGTCCGTTATCTCCCATTTCGGCGCTTCCAAGCCAGGTGTCCGCGCCGTTCTTCATTACCAGTTGCGTCAAACGCAGCCGGGGCTTGCGCGCGTCCCAGGCCCAGTCGAAGGCGCCAGCCATGGAATCGTACGCATCGGGAGCGGCCAGGTCGATTTCCCGGGCATCGAACGAACCGTGCGCCTTCATATTGGCAAAGAGGTCGGCCCCCGTGCCGGATGTGGAGAGATTTCCCTGCGCGCCGACGGTGCCGCCGCGCCAGGGCATCCCGGCCAGTTTCCCCTGAACCGCGTAAGCGGGCTGCCGGCCGGCGAGGCGCACCGTTGCCGTGCCGTTGAATGCCGCCTCGCCGAATCGGGTTTGCAGACCGGCGAATTGCACGGTGGTCCCTTCCCAGATCACGCGCGCGCGCAGCTTCGTGAAATGGACGCCGCCCAGATCGAACGCGCCCGCCTGGATGGCGCCCTCGGCGCGCATGTTATGCAGCCAGTCCGGCTCGGGAACGCGTCCGAAGTTGAAAGCGTAAGTGAAAAAGTTGCCGCGGTGGAGCGTGGGCATCAGCAGCTTTTCCATGGCGGGACCGCCGGCCGCGGGCACGGTAATGCGGAATTGGTGCGGACGCGCCGCCAGCGCGTCGTAACGGTATTCCCCCTGCGCCTCGATACCGCCGACGGAGAGTTCGACGTGTTTCATCGCGAGGCCCTCGCCATCGATCGTGGCATCGGCCGAAATCACGTGCAGGGGCACGGCGAAAGCTTCGAACGGGATATCGGCATCCGACAGATTCACCGCTCCGTTCCATGCCGGGTTGCCGGTTCCTTGCGGGTCGGAATAGCGATTGCTGTAACGCAAATCGCCCTTCCACGTGCCCGACGTAGCGCGGCTCAGCAACGGAATGCCGGCCACGGAAATCTGACGGCGCAAAGAAGCGATGGCCATGCCGTCGCTCGAAAGCTCCACGTCCAGCTTTTGCGACGCCATATCCCAATCGCCCTCAATGGCGGCCGATTCCTTGTTGTCGTTGGTGATTTCCGTGGCTTCGAGGGCGATTTCACTGCCGGCGAAGCGCAGCGCGGCGTGCGGAACATGGAGCGGCGGCGTGCCCGCGACGATGAGCGTGGAATCCACCAGGTTCAGCGCTCCATCCATCCGGGGAGAGCCGTCCGCGATGGAATATCCCACCGCGCCGTAGACCGTGCCGTCGAATGCGAAGTCGGCGGGGATGGCAAATCCCAGATGGCGCGCGATGTCCGGGATGGGCGCCAGAGGGAAGCGATTCAGGTTGACCGTAACGCCCCAGCGGGGCCGGCGCAGATAGTCCGAGACGCGATAACGAAGCGCCAGCGGGGACGCCATGCCGGGCACTCTTGCGGATGCGTTGAGGTCGATGGTCTGGCCCGGCGCGTCGATAGCGCCGCCGATCGCGAAACGCCACTCGTTGCCTCCGGGAGGCGTCTGGCTCCAGCCGTGCAGATTCGCCACGGTCATGCGGCCCGCGATGCCGATGCGGTTGAGCGGTCCGGCGAGGTGCGCGTCGCCCGAGATGTCGCCCTGGAGACCGGATTCGTATCCGTTGAACAGCGTCAGCATGTCCCCCAGTTCGCTCTGTTCGAGTTTGACGTCGAGGATGGTGGAATTATCGCGCTCCAGCCATTGGCCGCGCATCATGAAGCTGCCAAAACCGCGCGCCGGCCGATCCGTGCGGGCAGGCTCGGCATGAACGCGGAGCGTCCACGGCTTTCCGCTGGACTCGGGCGGCCACAGATCCACATCGGTGTTCAACAGGTAGAAGAGCGACTTCGTATCGCCGAACTTGAAGTTGATCCGGCCGCCGTGCATGTGGAGGCTCGGAAAAGCGGCCAGCAGGTTTGGCTGCAGCAGGGCGGCAAAATTCCATTGCACGCCGCTCGGATTGTTATCGACCCGGGTGAGATTGAGGCTGGCGTCTTCGAGATCGACGGAGGAGAATTCGAGCGGCCCTCCGAACAGCGCGGTGAGCCGCGGCACTGCCCGAAGCGTGGTGACGTAGGCCACGGGCTCGGCTCCGATTGCGGGGTCTTCCCCGATCGTGACATCCGCGATCGTGAGGCCGGGCTCGGGCAGCAGGCGGAAGCGGACCTCGCCGATTTTCACCTTGCGGCCAAGCGCCTTTTCGAGCGCCATGCGGGCGCGCTCCCGATAGCGGCCGGCGTTGATGCGGGGCACGGAAAAAGCCGCGAGCAGCAGGGCCGCGACGGCGTAGAAAATCAGCCAGGGCCGGCGCGTGTAACGGCGCTTCATGACCGCGCGGCCTCGCGGGCGAGGAGTTTTTCGTAGAGCGAGGGATCGTCGATATCGTCCGAAATGCCCGGATCGTCCACCTCGATATACTCGATCTCCGCGGCATGTCGGTCGATCACGTCGCGCACCTTCGAGGTTGCCGGCTCGCGCAGAAACTCGGCGGCGATTTGCCGGCGAATGAGCACCGGATGCCCCCGTTGATTTTCAAAACGCGGAATTGCGATGAGGGCGCCGGACCGCATCACGGCATCCACGGTTGCGAACGAAACCGCGGGATGATCCACCAGCGTGAACAGCACGGTATCGAACGTCTCCGGGAGCGCTCGCAAACCGGCCTGCAGCGATGTGAGCATTCCCTGCGCGTAATCGGGATTCTCCACGCAGAGCACGGTCGAGGGCGCGGATTGCATCACGCGTTCCGCATCGAAGCCGAATACGGCGACGACAGGCGAACAGCGGCGGCCCAGGGTTTCCGCGATACCGGAAAGGAAAGTGCCGCCGCGGAACGGCAGCAGGGCTTTCGGCCGCCCCATGCGCCGGGATTCGCCGGCGGCGAGGACGATCGCGGCCGGGTGCGCTGCACTCTTCACGTTTCGGCGCGAGCGGCGCGCAGATGGTCGCGCAGGTGCTCGTCGAGAAAGACCGACTTCGACAGCGTGCGCCACTTTCCTTCGGGATCGCGGCGCATGGCGATCATCTCGGCCCCGACCGAGATCGCGATTTCCTCCGGCGAAACAGCCCCGATCTCCAGACCCATGGGCGCGTACACTCTCTCGAATGCTTCCCGCGGCAGGCCTTCCTTCTCCAGCTCCCTGACCACCGAAATCACTTTTCGTTTACTGCCGATCATCGAGATATAGCGGGCCGGGGTGGTCACGGCCCAGCGCAGAACGCGCATATCGTCGCGATGGCCGCGGGTCACGATCACGACGAACGTGGATTCCGTCACGGCCAGGCGCGGGTAAAGCTCTTCGTACTCCTCGGCATGCACCTCGGCGGCCTCCGGAAAGCGCTCGCGGTTGGCATAGGTTTCGCGGTTATCGATGACGGAGACGCGGAAGCCGGCCAGATCGAGCACCTTCGCCAGACTCTTCGAGATATGCCCGCCACCGAAAATGAGCGCCGCGGGCTGGGGAGCGATGCATTCCACGAACACGTCCAGTTGCCCTCCGCAGATGAGCCCGTTATCGTAAGCGGCGTCCTGGCCCAGGCTGAACGACATATGGCGCGGCTTGCCGGCCGCGATCACTTCCCGCGCGGCGTTCCAGACTTCGGCTTCCACGCAGCCGCCGCCGATGGTGCCGACCATCGAGCCATCCTCGCGCACGAGAAGCTTGGCGCTTTCGAAGCTGGGGATGGAGCCGCGGACCTGAACGATGGTCGCCAGCGCGCACTTCTGGCCCAGATTGCGAAGGTGAATCAGTTCGTCGAAGACGTCCATGGGCGATTCAATTATATCGGACAGCCCGCGCGCTATTTCGTATCGAAGACGGCAAAAACCAGGAAATACTGCCACGGCAGAAAATCATGCTTTTCGACCTGCCTGTAGCCCGCCTGCGACAGCTCGGAGCGAATCTCCCCAGCCGTAAAACGAAACTCCGCCGGCGGCCCCATCGGGGAATCGGGTTTGAAGTCGATAATTGCCAGACGCCCGCCCGGCTTCAGCGAGCCCGACAGCCCGCGGAAGTATTCGACGCGGTTGGGAATGTGATGGTACGTGTTGACGATCAGAGCCAAGTCCACGGCCGCCGGCAGATTCGCCGCATCCGCCCCGGCCGGAAAGACAGCGATATTCGGCAGACCTTCCTCCGCCGCGCGCGACCTCAGGTAGTCCACCATCGATGGCTCGATGTCGACCGCGTACACCTGGAGATCCGCGTCAGACCTGGCAAGGCGCACGGCAAAGTAACCCGTCCCCGAACCGATATCGGCCACGGTCTGCCCCGCTTGCAGCTTCAATGCGGCGATCGCTTTGGCGGGCATTTGCCAGGCTTCGCGCGCAGGGTCGTCGAAGGTTTTTGCCGACTCCGCGGCGTCGAACCGCTTTTCCATGCGATCCGTACGGTTGCCCATGGGTACGCTCGCGACCGCGATCAGGGCTTGTAGTGCGCCGATAAATAGTCGAGCAGGGCATCGCGCTGGTCGGGCTTTACAGCGGCGCCCCATCCGGTCATCTTCGTCACTTCGCGATCCCATTGCGCGCGGGTTAAATGCTGCCGGACCATCATGTGGTCGTCGTGGCAGACGAAGCAGGCTGTTTTGTAGCCCTCGGGTTCGGGTTGCGCTGCGGCCTCGGGCGCGGGGGCGGCCGAGGGAGGCCGTGTCGTTGAGATCGTGACCGGCCTCGGCTGCGCGGCGTTGTAGAGATAGCCGCCGGGATTCCACTCCGGTTCGAGCGGCTGGGACTGGCCGGCCTCATTGGTCGCGCGCGACATCAGGGTGTAATCGCCCGCGGCGGCTTTCCATGCGAAACTCCATTTGCGGAAGCCGTAGCGGGTGGGCTTGCCCGTGAATTTCGCGGGAGACCACGTTTTGCCGCCGTCCGCCGAAACTTCGAGCTTCGTGACAGGGGAGGCATTCGACCACGCTACGCCCTGCACCGTGACAAGTCCGGGCGCGGCCCATTCACCCGGATGCGCGATGACGGATTTCACACTGAGATCGGTGACGGGAACCATATCCTTCGGATCGACGGCAGTGCCTGGGGCGACGTGCCCGGCGGGATGCCGGTAGGCGGTCTTCATCCAGAAGCCGTCAAAGTCACGATCGAGGAGTTCGATGCGGGTAAGCCACTTGACCCAGGAGTCGCTGGCCCAGCCGGGGGCGATGACGCGGAGCGGAAAGCCGTGGTCGGCGGTGAGGGGTTGCCCGTTCATCTCCCAGGCGAGGAGGGTATCGGGATGCATCGCTTTGCCCACTTCGAGGGTGCGCTGAAACTTCGGCATTTTGCCCAGCGGAACGTCGGCGCCATTGAGCAAAAGCTGCGTGGCGGCGGGCCTGGCGCCGGCTTTTTCGAGAACGTCTTTGAGGCGGACGCCGGTCCAGCGGGCGTTGCCGACGCTGCCGAAGCGCCACTGGGCGCCGGCGACGGGAGGCTGGAAAAAACTGCGGCCGTTGCCCGCGCATTCGAGCACGCTCACGAGCTCGGCGCGGGGGAGTTTCCGCAAATCGGCCAGGGTGAGCGTGAGCGGGCGGTCGACGAGTCCCGCAATTTCCAGCTTCCACCCGGGGAGTTCGATTTTCGGAATCGTTGTGTGGCAGCGGACGAAGAAGTGCTCGACGGGCGTGATCTCATCGATGAAGTCTTCGACGGGCATTTCGAGATCCTTCGGGCTGGGCGAGAGAGTGATGAGGCCGGGGGACGATTCAGCGGCAGGGTTGGTGCGCGCGAGAAGCGCCGCGGCGCCGGTGAGGAAAAGACCGCGTCGAGTGAGCGTCATGCCTTTACGATATACCGGTATGGTGACTCCTTTTCACGAAGGCCTCGTTCAGGGATTTCTGCATTCGCCGCCGGACGCAACGACGGGCATGGGCCTTGTGCTCACCCACGGCGCGGGCGGAGACTGCAAAGCCCCGCTGCTGGTGGCGGTGGCGGATTCGTTCCGCGCGGCGGGTTACTGCGTGCTTCGCTGCGATCTGGCGTTCCGGCAGCGGCGCGCGTTCGGGCCGCCGTCGTCCGCGACATCCAGCCAGGATCGCGACAGTTTACGCGCGGCCGTGACGGCGATGCGGGGCCTGGTGAAGGGCGCGGTGGTTCTCGGCGGCCATTCCTACGGAGGAAGGCAGGCGAGTATGCTGGCGGCGGAGGAACCCGCGCTCGCCGAAGCGCTGCTGCTGTTGTCTTATCCCCTGCATCCTCCGAAAAGACCGGCCCAGCTGCGTACCTTTCACTTCCCCGCCCTGCGCACGCCCTCTTTGTTTGTGCACGGGACGAAAGATCCTTTCGGGACGGTCGAAGAAATGCGCGCGGCACTGGATCTCATTCCGGCGCGGACGATGCTGATGGAGGTTGCGGACGCGGGGCACGATCTGGCCCAGGGAAAATTCGAAGCCATCGGGAGCCTGGCGCGGAGTCTGCAATCCGTTCGAAGAGGGTGCTGAAACAAACGCCGGCCGTGCCGCACTCTATCGGGTAATGAGGCGCACAGCCCATTCTGCCTGACGTGGGGGCGGGACGGGAGGAGCCGTTTCGCCGCTCGATACGTCGCGGGGGTCGCCGGAGGTGGCCCCCGCTTTTATGGCCCGTTACGGTTCGGTCAGCCAGTCGGCGGCATGTTGCTCGATGGCGATCCGGACGAGCTGGCTGCGGGTGCGCACGCCGGTCTTGTCGAACAACTGCTGCAACACCGCCTTGACGGAACTTTCGGAGATCTGGAGGCTGGCGGCAATCTCTTTGTTCGTCAGTCCCTCGAACACCGCCTTGAGAACGCCGCGTTCGCGCGCCGAGATGGCCTGCGCGGCGCTTTCCTCTTCCGGCTTCGCGTTCGCGCCGGCCACCAGAGAGCGGACCGCGCGCGAATCGAGCCACATCTCGCCGCCCACCACTTTGTGGATCGCCTCGATCAATTGCGCGGGCGGGCTGTGCTTCAGGAAAATTCCCGAAGCGCCGCCCTCGAACGCGCGCAACGTGACGGTATCGCTCATTCCGGCGGTCACCATCAGAATGCGGCACGGGAGGCGAAGCCGGATGGCCTCGCGGAGGAAAGCCGAACCCTGTTCATCCCCCAGGTCGAAATCGAGCAGGACGACGTCCACCGGTTCGCGCGCGAGCATGGCGAGGGCATCGCCCACGGTCGCGCAAGTCCCGGCGATCCGGAAGTCAGGCTCCGCTTCGAGCAAACGGCTGAGGCTCTCCCGGAACAGGCTGTGGTCGTCGATCAGCAGAATCCGGATACATTGCATGGTTTTCCCTCAACGCGTTTCTCCCGTTACCGATGGCCGCCGACAACTCAATGACAAACTCGGCCCCGCCGCCGTTTCCCGCGGGCGCCGGCTCATACCTCAAATCGCCGCGGAACGACCGCATGAAGGCCCGCGACAGGTACAGCCCCAGCCCCGTAGCCTGCGCCTGCTGCTGAAATGGACGAAACAGGCGGTCCGGATGAGCGACGCCACAGCCCGTATCGCGGAACCGGACGACGATTCGCCGCTTCTCGAAACCGGCGGCGATCGAAAGGCTCCGCCGCTCCCGGTCGAGCATGGCGCGTTCGCTGTTCCGCGTCAGGTTCAGGAAGACCTGGAACAGGCTTTGGCGGTCGGCCCAGACCAGCGGAATCGCCGGATCGATCTCGATGGTCAGGTCGATTCCCTGTTCCTGCAACGAGGGTTCGACCACGATGCGAAACTCTTCGAGCAGAGAAGACAAATCCACGCTGGAAGCCTGATCGGCCATCTGGCGGAGGTCCATTGAGGCGATCTTTTCGAGTGCGGGAATCAGGTTGCCGAGGGCTTCGAAATCTTTGTTCGCGGCGAGATCCGCGGAGCTTCGCAAAAGATTGGCATAGGCCATGGCAATGGCGCCGCAGACATTCCGGACTTCGTGCGAAACGGCGCCCACCAGGATGCGCGATGCGGACAGGAGCTGGTGGAGGCCGATCTCTTCGCGGTTGCGCAGATCTTCGGAGCCGTCGACGACCATGGCCGCCAGCCGTGAACCGGCGCTGGTGCTATAGGTCGAAAACCAGAGATCGGCCAGAAAAACTTCGCCATTCGCGCGGCGCCCCCGGCATTGCATGGCGGTGCGGAACGGGCGGCGCGTCTCACCGGCCGGCGCATCGATCGAACCGCCTGCCAGGCGAGGCGTCCGGAGGTTGGCGAGCGACGGCAGAAAGTCATGGATCGAGCGCCCGGGGAGCGTTCCCCGCGGAACGCCGAACAGGCGATGCGCCGCTTCATTGGCGAGCAGCACGGCGCCTCCGGTATCGGCCGTAAATACGGCCGCCGGACTGCTTTCCACCAGCACCTTCAACTGCTCCTCGGCTTCGCCCCGGGCTCCCATCTCACGTTCCATCTGCCGGGTGTGTTCGAGCGCCATCTGCCGGCTGCGCACGACCTCGTAAACAAACAGACCCATGCAAAAGAACGCGGCGAAGATCAGAATGTCGCGCGGGATTCCGCTCGGGGAGTACCAGTCGAAACTGTCGAAGATCTCGGTCAGGAATGTGCAGAAGGCCGCGGCCACGGCGATCTGCCAGCGCGCGAGGACACTGCCCGCCAGCAGCATGGGGAACAAATAGAGAAAGCCGAGAGGGATATTGCCTTCGATGCGCCAGTCGCTTACGGCGATCAGCAGGGTCATCAGCGCGGCTCTCGACAAAACCGCTTTGCGCGTGCCGCGAAGCAGGAAAGACAGCATGAACGTACGGGGGCCGCGTTCGTCCACGTCCTGGAGGAATGGGCGCGTGTTCATCTCAGCTGCTTCCCCAGCCGCATCAGTCCTCATTCTAATTGGGACCGAATGCGGGCCGTGACGGGGTTGGCCAAAAGATAATTCACGCCGTCCGAAAGATACCGGAGATCCCGGCTCCGGATCGCTACATTGGAATTTGAGCCTGCCACCAATATCTCCGCACGCAGGAGCGGCCGTTTGCCTCGATTGACCTGGCGCCTGCCGGTCCGGCTTCTGTTAACGGGTTGCTTATGCCACGGAGCTTTCGCGCAGCAGACGCAGACTTACACATGGACGCAGATCGAGGACCGGTTCCGGGCCGCGAATCCGACATTGAAAGCCGCTCAACTCGGCATCGACGAGTCGCGCGCGGCCGAGACGACGGCTTACCTGCGTCCTAATCCGGACGTGAGTGTGTCGGTGGACGGGACGCAGCTTACCCCTTATCAGGGAGTCTACCGGCCCTTCGCGGGCACTCAGGTTTCACCCGGCATCAGTTATCTGCACGAACGCGAAAACAAGCGCGAACTGCGGCGCGATCAGGCCAAACAATCCACCACTGTCGCCGAGTCGGCCTATCGCGACCAGGAGCGGACGCTGCTGTTCAACCTCCGGAGCGCGTTCATACAGGCCCTGGAGGCGAAAGCCGTGCTCCAGAACGCGCAGGAGAACCTGGCTTCCTGGGATCGGGAACTCGACGTGAATCGCACTCGCTTCAAGGCCGGCGACATTGCGCAACTGGATCTGAATCGCCTGGAGTTGCAGCGCGTTCAGTTTGAAACGGACTATGAAACGGCGGCGGTGAGCCTGCGAACCGCGAAGATCCAGCTGCTGACGCTTCTGAACGACCGGACGCCGATCGACCTTTTCGACGTCACAGGCTCGTTCGATTTCTCGGGCGAACTCAGGCCTCTTGAGGAATTCCGGCGGACCGCGCTCGACTCACGGCCGGACCTCAAGGCGGCCATGCAGAGCGTCGAACTGGCGAAGATCACCCACCAGCTCGCGGTGTCGAACGGCTCCACCGATCCGACGTTCAGCACCTGGTGGACCCACAACCCTTCGTTCAATAATCCATACGACAACAACACCATCGGCGGCAGCGTCTCGATTCCGTTGCGAATCTTCGACCGCAATCAGGGCGAAAAAGCGCGCACGCAGATCGACATCGGCCGCAGCGAGCGCCTGCGCGACGCCGGCGAAGCGCTGGTCTACAGCGACGTCGATTCCGCTTACTACACACTGCTCCAGAATCTGAATCTTCTGCGTCCGTACAAGGACAAATATCTGCCGCTGGCGCTCGATGTGCGGGACAAGATGTCTTTCGCCTACCGGAACGGAGGTTCGTCTTTGCTCGATTATCTGGATGCGGAGAAAGCTTATCGGGATACCCGCCTCGCCTACCTGAATCTGATCGGGTCTTACCTGGTGGCGGCCGCGCAGATGAACATGGCCGCGGGCCGCGAGATTATCCAATGAAGATCGTCCAATGAAGGTCATTCAATGAATCGTATCGGGCCAGTGGAAGCCATCGTCTGCGTGGGCCTCGTGTTTTCGCTGGCCGGTTGCGACCGTGCGGTGAAGGCCGATCCGTCGGCTGAAGCCCCGCCCGCGGCCCAGGTCGAATCGGTGGGAGATCCCAACGTGGTGAAGGTCGATCGGCCGCAGCAGTTTTCGCTGGCGACGGCGGCCGCCTACGATGCCGCGCCGGAGTTGAACGTCACGGGCGTGGTCAATCCCGACATCTCGCGCAACGTCCCCGTCATCTCGCTCGCTTCCGGCCGCGTGATCGAGGTCCGGGCGAAACTCGGCGATACCGTCACCAAAGGCGAGCTTCTGATGCGCGTGCAAAGCTCGGATATTTCCGGAGCCTTCTCCGATTACAGGCAGGCCGTGGCGGACGAAGTGCTGGCGCGCGCTCAACTGGCGCGCGCCAAAACGCTTCTCGACGCGGGCGCGATGGCCCAGAAGGATTATGAAGTCGCCGTGGATACGGCCGCGAAAGCGAAGGTGACGGTTGAAACCACCGAAGACCATCTGCGCGTGCTGGGCGCGGATAAAGACCATCCGACCACGATCATCGACGTGGTCGCCCCTATTTCCGGCGTCATCACGGATCAGCAGGTGACCACCGCGTCCGGCGTGCAGGGCCTCGCTTCCACCAATCCGTTTACCATCTCCGACCTGTCTCACGTCTGGGTTATCTGCGATGTCTATGAGAACGATTTGAAGAACGTTCACCTGGGCGAATTCGCCGACGTCAGGCTGAACGCTTATCCCGATCGCGTTTTTACCGGGCGGATCGACAACATCGGGCCGATTCTGGATCCGGTCAACCGGACAGCGAAGGTCCGGCTGCAGATCGCGAATCCCGGAATCATGCGTGTGGGCATGTTCGCAACGGCTACGTTCCACGGCGGAACGAAAGAGAAGCGCGCGGCCGCGCCGGCCAGTTCGATCCTGCATCTGCACGATCGCGACTGGGTCTACATGCCCGCAGCAGCCAACACCTTTCGCCGGGTGGAAGTCACTACGGGAAGGATGCTTCCTTCGGGCATGCAGGAAATCGTCTCCGGCGTGGTTCCGGGCGACCGCGTGGTGCTGAATGCGCTGACGCTTGAGAATACTTCGGAACAGTAACGACCCTGCATGGCGATGAAAGAAGAAGTGTTCGCGCGCATCGAGGAAATCGGAATTCTCCCCGCCATCCGCGCGCCCTCCGCGGAAGACGCGGTGTTTGCCGCCGAAGAGATGCTGAAAGCGGGAATCCCGATCGTTGAATTGACGATGACGGTTCCCGGAGCTTTGGGCGCGATCTCCCGGCTGTCGCGCGCGCATCCGGAACTGGTTGTGGGCGCGGGCACGGTCCTGAATGTGGAAACGGCGCGCGCCTGTCTGGATGCGGGCGCGGCGTTCATTACCAGTCCGGGTCTCGATCTCGAGATTGTGGATTTCGCGAAGAAGCACAATATCGCGTGCATCCCCGGCGCGCTGACGCCCACGGAAGCGATGATGGCGATCAAGGCCGGCGCGGATCTCATCAAGATTTTTCCCTGCGCGCAAGTCGGCGGACCGCATTACATCAAGGCCCTGAAGGCGCCGTTCCCCGGTGCGCGGTTCATCGCCTCGGGCGGCGTCAATCAGTCGACCGCCAGGGATTTCATCCTCGCCGGAGCGGCCGCGCTCGGCATTCGCGAGGAACTGATCCCCGCTTCGGCTATCGAGCGGCGCGATGAGAGCTGGCTTCGCGAGCTGGCGGGCAGATTTCTCGGTATCGTGCGCCGCGCCCGCGCGGAATCAACGCGCTAATCGCGAACGCCCAGCTTGCGGAGAATCGTCACCATCAGACACCAGTTCGTCAGACCCGACTGGAACAGATTCAATCCCACGAACGCGGTGAACAGATAAAACCAGGGACTCACCCAGTAGCCAAGCGCGAGGCTGACGACCACAAAGGCTCCGGCGATCGTATGCAGATAACGGTCAACAGTCATACAGGTTTCCTTTTCCGATTGAAGGTATAGAACAGCACCGGGACGGTCATGCGCGAAAGCAGCAGAGAGGCGATCTCCCCCGCCATCAGCGCGATGGCCAGACCCTGGAAAATGGGATCGAACAGAATCACCGACGAGCCCACCACCACGGCGGCGGCGGTCAGCATCATGGGACGGAAGCGGATCGCTCCCGCATCGATCACCGCTTCGTCGAGCGCCATGCCCCCGGCCAGGCGCAGCTCGATAAAGTCCACCAAAATGATGGAATTTCTCACCACAATTCCGGCGCCGGCAATGAAGCCGATCATCGATGTCGCGGTGAAGAACGCATGCAGGAGGCCGTGCGCGGGCACGATGCCGACCAGCGAGAACGGGATCGCGGCCATGATGATCAAAGGCGTCAGGAACGACTGGAACCAGCCGACCACCAGCCCGTAGATCAGAATCAGCACCGCCGCAAAGGCAATGCCCAGATCGCGAAATACTTCATAAGTGATCTGCCACTCCCCGTCCCACTTCATCGAATAGCGCCCGGGGTCGGACGGAAGCGACGCCATATGCTGTTCGATCCGGTAGCCTTCCGGAATCTTGATCCGGTCGATCTCCGGCCCGAGTTTCAGCACCGCGTAAACCGGGCTCTCGATCGCTCCCGCAATGTCGGCCGTTACATACGTTACCGGCAGGAGGTTCTTGTGGTAAATGCTCTTGTCTTCGATCCCCTGCGTGACATGAACCAGTTCCCCGAGTGCGACCTGATGTCCATCGCGCCCGCCGATCCTGAGACTCTGCATCCGCTCCAGATCGGAACGCGTGGCGCGGTCGAGGCGCACCATGAGCGGAATGTCTTCCTTCTCCGAATCCCGATGCAGCAGTCCGGCCGCATAGCCTGCCGAGGCCACCTGCATGGAGCGCGCGATATCGTCTTCGGAAATCCCGTCGATGGCGGCCTTTTCCTTGTCCACGGACAAGCGGTACTTCGTCTGATCGTCTTCCACATACCAGTCGACATCCACCACGCCATTGGTCTTCCGGAACAAGTCCCGAATCTGCCGGGCGAGCGCGATCCTGCCGTTCATGTCGGGGCCGTACACCTCGGCCACCAGCGTTTCGAGCACCGGAGGACCGGGCGGCACTTCCGCCACTTTGATCCGCGCGCCGTAACGCTCCGCAATGGGCTCCAGGCGCACGCGCACCTGCTTGGCGATCTCGTGGCTTTGCAGGTTGCGCTCGTCTTTCCCCAGCAGATTGACCTGAATATCCGCGACATTCGGCCCCCGCCGCAGATAGTAATGGCGCACCAGTCCGTTGAAGTTCCAGGGCGACGCCGTTCCCGCATAGGTCTGGACGTTCACCACCTCGCGCTGCTTCTGCGTTTCTTCGGCGAGCAATTGCGTCACCCGCGCCGTTTCTTCGAGCGTGGAGCCGGTGGGCATGTCGACAATCACCTGGAACTCGCTCTTGTTGTCGAACGGCAGCATCTTGACCTTCACGACGCCGAAGTAGAACAGAGAGACGGAGGCGAGCAACAGCACCACCACGCCGACGAGAAAGCCCCATCGGAAGAGTCCCCGGTGCAGCAGGCTGCCCATGAAGCGCCGGTACTGGCGGGTGACGAAGTCCTCCCGCTCGCCCTCATGATGCGCGCCGGGTTTCAGAATCCGGACCGCGGCCCACGGTGTCACGATAAAGGCCACCAGCAGAGAGAAGACCATGGCGGCGCTGGCCCCGATCGGAATGGGGCGCATATACGGACCCATCAGTCCGCCCACGAACGCCATCGGCAGAATCGCGGCGATCACGGCAAGGGTGGCCAGAATAGTGGGGTTTCCCACCTCGTCGACGGCCTCGATTGCGACCTCGTACGGCGGCCGCTCGCGATTGGCGGGGAGCCGCCAGTGGCGGACGATATTCTCCACCACCACGATCGCATCGTCGACCAGGATGCCGATCGAGAAGATCAGCGCAAACAGCGTAATCCGGTTCAGTGTGTAGCCGTAGAGATAGAACACCGTGAGCGTAAGCCCCAGAGTCACAGGGATCGCAATAAAGACAATGAGCGATTCGCGCAGCCCCAGCGTCAGCGCGATCAGGACACTCACGGAAATCACCGCAATCAGCATGTGCCACAGCAGTTCGTTCGATTTTTCCTTCGCCGTGTCGCCGTAGTTCCGGGTGACGGTCATTTCGACGCCTGAGGGGATCACCGTGCCGCGCAGCGGGGCCAGCCTTTGCAGCACGTCCTCAGTCACGCTCACCGCGTTGGTTCCCTTGCGCTTGGCGACGGAAATCGTCACCGCCGGATAGAAGCCTTTCCCATCGGAGAAGCGCACGTATTGCGACGGATCTTCACCGCCGTCGCTCACCTGGGCAACGTCGCGCACGAAGACGGGCTTGCCGCCGGCCACGCCCGCGACCACGTTGCGAACGTCGTCGGCGGTGCGCAGAAACTCGCCGGTTTCGAGAAGGTACTCGCGGTTGCCGCTGGCGAATGCGCCCGATTCCATCCGGCGATTGGAAAGTCCCAGCGCCCCCACAACCTGCAGCGGAGAAAGGTTGTAGGCGCTCATGCGCCCGGCGTCCAGCGAAATGCGGATTTCCCGCCGTTGCCCGCCGATCAGCGTGACGGCCGAAACGTCCGGCGTCTGCTTGATCGTGTCGTCCACCTGTGCCGCAATGCGCCGCAGTTCGAGATCGCCATACTGTTTGCTCCAGAACGTGAGCGCCAGCACGGGCACGTCGTCAATGGAGCGGGGCTTGACCAGCGGCGGCGAAGCGCCGGGCGGGATGAGGTCCAGATTTGAGCTCAGCTTCTGGTTCAGCCGCACGATACTCTTCTCTTCGTCCTGCCCGACCAGGAAACGCACGATGACCGTGGACGCGCCCGGGCTGGACGTCGAGTAGAGATACTCCACGCCCGGGATTTCCCACAGCAGTTTCTCCATCGGTTTGGTGACCCGCTCCTCCACCTCGCGCGCCGACGCGCCCGGCATCTGGACGAACACATCCACCATGGGCACGATGATTTGCGGCTCTTCCTCGCGCGGCAGTTTCCAGATCGAGAAGGCCCCGAGCAGCAACGAGGCGGCGATCGCGAGTGGAGTGAGCTTCGATCCGATCCACGCGCTCGCCAGCTTTCCCGCCGGACCCGGCTTCCATCCCGCTTTCACTGGCGAACCTCTACCGCGGCGCCGTCCGCCAGGCCCTGCGGCGCCGGGAATACGATTTTTTCGCCGGCGCTGAGGCCCGAAAGCACTTCAATCCGATCGTTGAACTTCTGCCCGGTCGCGATGAGACGGGTGCGCGCCACGCCGTTCACAACCACGACGACCGATTGCAACTGGCCGCGCTCGGTGACGGCCGCCGCGGGAACCGCCAGCAGCGTGCGGTCTCCCACATGGAACGCCGCGCGTCCGAACACGCCCGAGCGGAGTTCGGCGAGCGCGGGAAGATCGATCCTGACGATGTAAGCGCGCGAAGCGGCATCCACCGCGGGCACGATCTCCGAGACCCGCGCATCGAGCTTGCGGCCCACGGTGTCCAGTGTGACCGACACCGGCTGGCCCACCCGAATCGACGGCAGACGGGACTCTTCCACCGACGCTTCGAAGCGCAGCGGGCCTTCGCGCTCGATGGTCATCATGGGAGCGCCCGGCACGGCAAGACTGCCGGGTTCAACCGATTTGGAAACCACCGTGCCCGCGAAAGGCGCCAGAATATCGGCGTAGCTGCGCGCCACCTGGGCGGAACGCACTTCCTGATCGGCCTGCGCGAGCTTTGAATTCAGCTGAATGCGCCGCGCCTGCGCCATATCCACGGCCGCCTGCGCCGCTTTCAGCCGGGCGGAGGTCTCATCGAACTCCTGGTCCGAAATCGACTTCTTCCGCAGCAAGTCGCGCATGCGTCCGAACGTGGCCTGCGCCAGATCCAGATTGGCTTTGGCGGCGGCAACGGCGCTGTCGGCCTCGGGCAGGCCGGAGCGGACCTCCTCGCGGGCGGCTTCGGCGCGGCGCTCGCCGCTATCCAGATCGCGCGTATCGAGCGTCACCAGCACCTGGCCTTCGCGCACGCGGTCGCTCGTCTGCACCTTCACTTCACGCACGTAACCCATCGACTTCGCGGCAATGTCGGCCGAAGTGCGGGCTCGCACCGTGCCGGTCGCCTCATAAAGAGAGGGCCAGGTTTCGTTGGCGGCCATCACGGCGGAAACCGCAACGGGCGGCGCCGAGGCGGCGGGCGTTTCTTTCCGCGCTTCGCCGCAGGCAGCGAGCCCCAGTGCCGCAAGCGGAATCAGGAACCTTCTGGTCATTGCGGGTCTCATTGCGGGTCTCATTGCGAATCTCCGTTGACAATCTCTGAATCCGCTGTCAGCGTGCCGGCCGCCATTTGCAGCATCGCGGCCGCAATGCGCTCGTCGTGTATGGCCGCCAGCTGGCGAGTTCTGGCTTCGAGCAGCGCCGTCTCCGTGCGCAGCAGGTCCGTCACATTGCTCAGCCCTGTTTCGTAGCGGTTCTGAGTGATCCGAAGACTCTCTTCCGCCTCCGCCACGGATGCTTTCGCCACCTCGATGCGCTCCCCGGAGGCGCGCAGATCGGCGTACGCGCGGCGCACCTGAAGCCGGATGGCGGATGAAGCGCGCTCCTGCTCGGCCTGTGAGCGGAGCAGCGCGAACTTGCTTTCGTCCAGGCGCGCCTTGTCGCTGAAGCCGTTGAACAAATTCCAGTGCAGGCCGATCGAAACCAGCCAGTTCGACCCGCCCCGGTCGTAAAAGCGCTGCCGGTCCGCTTCGAAAGCGGCGTGGGCGTCTACCTGCGGCAGAAAATTGCTGTGCGCGGCGGCCTTCTGGATTTCGGCCTGGCTGGTGGCGATCTTCACCTGGCGCGCCTCCGGCCTTTCGCTCAGAGCGTTCGTTTCATAACCGGCCAGCGAACCCTCGGGCAGTTGCAAAGGTGTCAGAGCCGTGGTCAGGGTGTGCCCCGTGTCGAGCGGCAGGCCGAGCGCATCGTTCAACGCGGCGCGCGCCACGTCCAGATCCGCCCCGCGCCGGATCTGCTGCTCGCGCACGCTCGCCAGATGCACGCGGATCGAGAGCACATCCACATCGGTGGACATTCCCGCGGACCGGACCGCTTGCGCCCGGTCGAGATCGGACTCCGCCGAGCGCAGCGCCTGACCGGTGGCGTCGAGTTGCGCCGCGCTCAGCAGCGAGTCGTAATACGACCGGATCACGCCCGCGATCACTTCCATCTGCGTGTGCCGGCCTTCCTCGCCGGTCATGTCTTTCGTCAACTCCGCCGAGCGCACGGCGCGTCTGGTCTGGCCCGCATCGTACAGCGTCTGATCCGCCGTGACCTGCGATTGGAAATTGTTGAGAAAATCGGGCTGGTTCAGCGTTCCCAGCTGAAAGTTCTGCGCTCCGAACTGTTGCTGCGTCAATAAGGATGAGAAGACAAAGACCGGATTGTCGCTGCGGGTCCACGACTCGGCATAGTTGACTTTCGGGAGGTTGCCGCCCCGCGCCTCGGCGACACGGCTTTCCGCGGCCTTCCGGGCCGCGTTGGAGGCCGCGACGGACTTATTCCCGTCCAGACCCAGGCGAACTGCGTCTTTTAGCGACATTGGGCCTTGCGCCCCAGCCGGAAGCGACCACAAAGCAAGTGTTAGCAGTGTTTTCTTCATTGCATCTGGCACTCAGGATGCAGTTCATCTGCCAGAGTGACAAAAGCGCGTCACCTTTTCGCGGCGTTTGCACCTTCAGGTACATGAGGATCGAATAAATGGAAGTATCGGTGAGTTATCTCGGCGGTTCGAAGTTCGAGGTCGCGGCGAGAGGTCATCGGGTGATTTGCGACCAGCCGGCCGATAACGGCGGCTCCGACGAGGGCATGACGCCGCCGGAGTTTCTGCTGGCCTCGCTGGCCGCCTGCGCGGCCTGGTATGCGAACCGGTACCTCCAGACGCGCCAGTTGCCGGCCGCCGATTTAAAGGTTCGGGTAACGGCGGAAAAGGCCTCGCAACCGGCCCGCCTGGCGTCGTTCCGGATCGAAATCGATGCGCCCGGCCTCAACGAACACCACCGGGAAGGCGTTCTGCGCGCCGCGAAATTGTGTTTGATTCACAACACGCTGCTGGGGCAGCCGTCCATCGAGATTGCCGTTAACCCGGTTGTGCTCGCCGACGTTGCGTGAAGATCTTACCCGCTACAATCGGAAGCGGTACCGGGCCTGCAACGGGAAGTTGAAATTGAACTCGCGCGCAGATTGATGACGGGGGACGCGGAAGCGTTCGACCGTTTCGTTGATTATTTTCGGACCAGGATCTTCCACTACACCTGGCTGATGTGCGGCGACCGCGAGGATGCGGAAGAAGTGGCGCAGGACACGATGCTGAGGGTCTTCGAGAGCTTCGACCAGCTTCGGGAGCCCGAACGGGTCCGGCCCTGGGTCTTCCGGATCGCGCGCAACGCCTGCCTGATGAAGCGGCGAAAGAGCGTCTTCGCTCCAGCCCGTGAACTTTCGCTGGACGAATTTCTGCCGGCGATGGATGGCGAGGGCGGCGGCAAGCTTCAGATTGCGGATTGGTCCGGCCTGCCGGATCGCCAGGTGCTGCAAACCGAGTTGAAGCAGACAATCGACCGGGCCATCGGCGCGCTGCCCGAAAACTACAGGTCTGTAATTTTGTTGCGGGATATGGAAGAGCTCTCGACGCTGGAGACAGCCAGAATACTCGATTTAACGGAGGATGTCGTCAAAACGCGCCTGCATCGGGCTCGTCTGGCGGTGCGTCAGGCGCTGGATATGTACCTGTCCAGCCACACGGGAGGAGGACGAGATGGAGCCGCGTGAGCGTTCGGAGAAGTGCCGGGAAGTTTTTTCGCTGCTGTCCGAGTATTTGAACCTGGAGCTTCCGCCCGGCGCCTGTCAGGAGATTGAAACCCACCTTGCCGGGTGTGCGCCCTGCATCGAATTTACGGAAAGCCTTCGCAGGACCGTGGAACTCTGCCGCAGCTACGAGCCTGCGGAAATACCCGCGCCACTCGGGAACCAGGCCCGGGAGGAACTCCTCACCGCTTACCGGAAGATGCTCATTGCGCGTCGAAACGCCGGTTCGTAAACGCAACGGGCCTATTGAACCGCGATCGTCACGGTGTTCGAGTTGTAGCTCGTTCCCGTGACGGGGTCGGTCACCGTGAGAACCAGGGGCACGGCATCTCCCGTCGGCACGCCTGCCGGCACCTGCACATTGATCTGATACAGCGCTACCAGCGTCGGTGTCAGCCCCGCGAACTCGACCGGCGCGTTGACTCCGCCGACGGTCGCCGTCACCACGCCCGATGTCTGGAACAGCGGGCTCAAAGGCGCCGCGGCGCCATCGGCGGGCGGGGGCTCTCCGTTCGGTCCCTTCAGAGGACCGAAGCCCGTGGCATAGACCGTAATATAGTCCGAGCCGCTCTGAGCCGGCCGCGATCCGCTTGCCTGCGGCGCCGCGAGCAAAGCCGTACCGGCAATTTCGACGATGCCCTGGCCCGACCCCGATTGGTCAAGCGTAAAAATACCCGGCTGGTATTGCGCCACCGTGACCGGTATGGGCACGGAACGCGCGAGGCCTCGTATGACTACCAGCTGGTACGAAGCGTTGGGGTTGAGATCCTGCGGAACCAAAGCGTTGACCTGGCCCGAGTTGACGTAAGACAGGGGCATCGGTTCGTTACCCAGCAGCAACTGGTCGCCGCTGAGCAGGGTCGGCAGTGGAATCGAGGTCGCGGACGCCGGGTTGGCCGGCGCCAGAGCGTTTCCGTAGATCGATACATACGCTCCGGGCGTGACCGTGCCCGGCGGCGCCTGCGCCTCGCTCGCGGAATTCACCACCCCGCCGGGCGCAGGCGCCGCGTTGGCGCCGGTCGCGACGGATACCGTTACCGTCGCGGTCGCCGGTTGCAGGGAGCCCGACGGTCCGCTCTCCGTTCCGGCCACCGTCAGCGAGATCTGCGCGCCCACGTTCACCGGTGTCCATGAGCCTTCCCAGACTCCGCCGCCGGCATCCGCCAGAGCGAGCGGAGGGTCGCTCGCGCCCGACGCATTGCCGAAGGTCACTTGCGCGCCGCCGCCCGCCGCCACGGGTTTGCCGCAATCGTCCACCAGCAGCACCCGGACCAGCTGGGCCACGCCCGAATGCAGCGCGGACTGGCTCATGGGGGCCGCGAACGCCGTTATGAGATATGCCGGTGCGCCCGCCGCGCAGGCTGTAACTGCTCGCGGGGAGATCGCTTTGCCGACGCTTGCCGGCCCGGCGCCGGTCGCGCCGGTCGCGATGGCGAATACGGTGATCGATGCCACCGTGCCGTCGTCGAACACCACCAGAACCGTGCCGTTCTGAACCCCGGGGGCCAGACCCGGGAAATTCGCCTGGATCGTCAATGGCGTGCTGCCCTGCGCGAGCGAACCGCTCGCCGGACTCACGCTCAGCCACGATCCGCCATTGGCCGCGGCCGCCGTGGCCGTGAAGCTGACCGGCGTAACCGCCGAGTTGAACAGCGCGATCTGCTGCTGTTGCGGTGTTGCGGCGTGCGCCGCACCCGAGAGAATCGCCGCGCCGCTCGAAACCGAGACACTTGAGCCCGCCGCGGCAGCCGCGACATTCAGCAGGACCGAAACGCTCACCGCGCCGTCGATCGCACTCGGGGCCGACACGGCGACGGAGCCGTAGTACTGGCCCGCGGCCAGTCCCCGCGCGTCCGCCGAAACGGTCGCGTCCGCGCCGGTCTGGCCTCCGGGCGAGGTTCCCGAGGGCGGGAAGACGGTGAGCCAGCTGCCGCCCGACAGCGTGTACGCGGCAGCCGGCCCGTTAATAGTTCC
>VFSW01001804.1_pt1 | contig 32519 bp, 32 predicted proteins | sample 5358111 | NCBI WGS metagenome assembly VFSW01 (sample SAMN11554181, study PRJNA540505) | mine drainage metagenome | isolation source: sediment from site ElyBrook_90M | place: USA: Ely Copper Mine, Vershire, VT | collected 2017
ACGTCTTCGGCACCAGGAGACGCTGATCATGGCCAAACATCGCGGGCGCGGTGTCGCCACCATCAATTATCCGATCGGCATGAATCTCGGCGGCGATCCGAGTCAGGCTTTGGTTCATTCCAACCCGAGCGGCAAATTCACCGTTGCACTATCTTCGATCGATCTCGGGCAAGGGATGAAATCGGTAACGCGACAGATCTGCGCCGAGACGCTCGGCGTGCCTGTCGAGGATGTTTATGTCGACACCGCGGATTCGGATACCGGTCCGCACTGTATGGGCTCGTTCGCTTCGCGCGGCACGCATCGCGTCGGCAACGCGGTCATGACGGCCGCCCGCGAGGCGCGCGCGGTAATGCTGGAAGCTGCGGCCGAAGAGCTTGAAGTCGATCCCGGTGATCTCGAGACTGACGGCAAAGGCTCGATACGGGTAAAGGGCGCGCCGCATCGCTCGATCTCGGTGCGCGACGTCGCCATTGCGGCGCAATTCCGCCAGGGCAAAACGATTTCCGGGCGCGGCATTTTCCTCGTGCCGCTGTCTGACGTCGATCCGGAAACCGGCGAGATGTCGCCGGCGACCTGCTACGCCCACGCCTGTCTGATCGCGGACGTCGAAGTCGACGACGAGACCGGCGAAATTGCGGTACTGAAAATGACCAGCACCTACGAAATAGGACGGGCAATCAATCCCAAGCTGGTCGAACAGCAGCTCGTCGGCGGCACCTGGATGGGCATGAGCCACGCACTCTATGAAACGCCGGAGCCGTATTATCCGGATACGCGAAACGGTCCGCGTGACTTCAACGAGTACCTGATGCCGGGCGCGGGTGATATCTGTCCGCACGACATTATTGTACTCGAACGTCCGGCCCCCGACGGCCCGTTCGGCGCCAAGGGGCCTGGCGAGATGTGCGCCAATCCGGTGCTGCCGGCGGTCGCCAATGCAGTCTTCAACGCCGTCGGCGTCCGCCTCAACGATCTGCCGATCACGCCGGAGAAAGTTCTGCGGGCGATAAAGGCGCGCGGCGGCGCGGTGACGGGCGGGCGCGCGCGGTAAAGACGATGGCGGTGCGTCAAAAAATCGTCGGCATCGGCAGCCCGCGCGAGCTCGAAGAAGCGCTGCGCGCTGCCTATTACCTCGCCGACGATGAACTTTCGACTGCCGCTTACCTCGCGCTGGCGCTGGGTAAGCCATTGTTGCTCGAAGGCGCCCCTGGCGTCGGCAAGACCGAAGCCGCCAAGGCAATCGCCGGCGTGCTGGGCCGCACGCTCCTTCGCCTGCAATGCTACGAGGGCATCGATGCTGCGGCGGCGCTCTACGAGTGGAATTTTCCGCGGCAGATGCTGGCGCTCCGCCAGCAGAACGAGAGCGCCGGCCCTACCGACATTTACCGCGACGAATTTCTGATCGAACGGCCGATGCTCGCTTGTCTGCGGCGGCCGGAAGAAACTGTGCTGCTCATCGACGAGATCGATCGTTCGGACCACGAATTCGAGGCCTTCCTGCTCGAGTTTCTTTCCGACTTTCAAATTTCCATCCCGGAACGAGGTGCTATTCGCGCTTATGAGCGGCCGGTGGTCATCTTGACCTCCAACCGCACGCGCGAATTGCACGAGGCGCTGCGCCGCCGCTGCGTCTATCACTGGATTGAATATCCGACCCCGGAGCGCGAAATGCGCATCATTACAATGCGCGCCTCGGGGGTCAGCGAACGAGCGGCGCGGGCCGTAGTCGCTGCAGTCGGACGTCTGCGCCGCGAACCGCTGGCCAAGCTTCCCGGCATCGCCGAGGCGGTCGAATGGGCGGAGGCGGCAACACTGCTCAACGAGCAGGGCGCGCGTTGGCCTGATGCCTTTAAGCGCTCGCTCGGCGTCGTGCTTAAGGACGAAGACGATCTCGTGCACGTTGCACCGAAGATCGATGCCATTCTGGCGGAGGCTCAGGCGTGAACAGCACCACCGAGCCGATCGCCCACTTCGTAGGCTTCTCCGGGCTGTTGCGCCGGGCCGGGTTCTCTGTCGCACCCGAACAAACCATGGCGTGGCTTGCGGCGATCGAGCTTCTCGGACCGGAAGAGATAAATGATATCCGCCGAGCCGCACGTGCGACGCTCGCGCCGCCGCCGGAGCGTTTTGCTGAATTCGACGCGCTGTTCGACGCTCATTTTCTCGGCGCACTTGGTTCAGCGGTGGAGTCGGAGCCGAGCGATGAAGAGCCAGCGCGGGCCGCTGAGGATTCCTCGGTTGGGCCGGAGCCGATCTTCGGCGATGAGACGCATGAATCCGGCGCGGAGGCTACGACGGCGGAACGTCTCTCAGCGCGCCGCTTCGCTTCCGGCCAGGAGGGTGAGACACTCCGTCGCTTTTCCCGTGCACTTCCCGCTCGTGTCCCGCGGCGGCGCGGCTATCGCTGGCGCTCTGCACGCGGAGGACCCGGAACCGACGCGCGGCGGATGTTCCGCGACGCCATGCGGCACGCCGGCGAGATTATGCGACTGCGTCAGCGCAAGCGCCGTTTGCGGCAGCGGCGTATCGTCGTTCTTGTTGACGTTTCCGGCTCGATGAAGGAGCGCACGCGATCGCACCTTACTTTTGCCCATGCCCTGGCGCGCGCGGCCGACTCGGTCGAAGTCTTCACCATCGGCACGCGGCTCACGCGGATTACCCGGCCGCTCCGGCTGAAGAACCGCGAACAGGCGCTTGCTACCGCTTCGCTGGTCGTTGCCGACTGGGACGGCGGCACCCGTATCGGCGAGGCGCTCAATGCTTTTCTCAGCGTGCCGCGCTTTGCGGCCCTGGCGCGCGGCGCTGCGCTCGTCGTCCTCTCCGACGGGCTTGAACGCGGCGATCCGACCGCCATGGCCGACGCGGTCGCACGTTTTTCGCGCATCGCATGGCGAATCATTTGGCTTACGCCGCTGGCCGCCGATCCGGACTTTGAACCGCGTACCGCAGGCCTCGTTGCAGCGCGACCGTTTCTCGACATGCTCGGCGACGGTGGATCGATCGAACAAATTTGCACGCACGTTCTGCAATTAGCCAATGCGAGAGCAGCATGATTATAGCGCGATGAAGCAAGAAACCTGAGAACACGCGCAGGCGCACGATAGGAGACCCGAGCGGGGAGGAAAGTATGGCGTTAGAAATAAAGATTCTCGATTACGGCGACATCGAGCTCGAATCGAGCTTCCTGGTGCTGGGCCGCGATTGCGGCCGCACGCGCCGGGTGCCGACGCTCGGCTTTCTTATCGTCGGCGGCACCTGGCCGATACTGGTCGATACCGGCTATCGCTCCAACCAGATCATGGAAACGCTCGGCATGCGGGGCATGCAGTCGCACGAGAACATGATCGAGAACCAGCTGAAGAAACACGGGCTGAAGCTCGGCGACGTGCGCTATGTCCTGCATACGCACCTGCACATCGACCACGCCGGCAAGGACGACCTCTTTCCCATGAACACGGCCGTCGTGCTTAATCGGCGCGAACTCGAATATTCGGTGTCTGGCTTGATGCATCCACAATATCCCGCGGTCGACATCAAACATCTGATTGACCGGCTGCACACCAAGGGGGCGCTGCGCTTTCTTGACCTCGAAATATCCGGGCCGACCGAGCTGATACCCGGCGTTATTTGCGAAGCCGCCGGTGGCCATACTGAAGGTTCGATGAATGTGATCGTGAAGACCGCGGAAGGCGTCGCGACCATCTGCGGGGACGTGCTCTACGACATCAACGATCAGCTCGTGGAACCCTTCCGCGAAATCAGCGACATGGAGCCACGCGTGACCGGCAATCATGGGGTCAGCAAGCGCGAGGAAAAGGCGGCGATAAAAAAGGTCGTCGCCAGCTCGCGTTTCGTGCTGCCCGTACACGACCGTCCGGCCATCATCGAGGCCGGACAGGTCATCGGCCGTTTGCAAGATGTGGTTCCCGGCCCGGTCATCCAGTCGCTGCCGCGCCGCAACTGGTTCGCGGCGTGACCGAGGGAGGCGTCCGATGAGTCATTCCGCGCTGCGCCGCGAGTTTTCCGATTTGATCGATCTCGAAGCGCCGGTCGAGCCGCTGGCCAGCGGGTTTACGTTCACCGAGGGACCGATCTGGCATCCGCGCGATCAGTATCTCCTGTTCTCGGACATGCCGGCTGACGTGCGCCGCCGCTACGACGAGCGCAGCGGCGTGCGCGAGGTGATGAAGCCATCCAACAAATGCAACGGCATGACCTACGATGCGAATCTGGGCCTCGTGGTCTGCGAGCATGCCACCTCCAGTCTCATCCGCGAATTCAACGGGCGACGTGAAGTCCTCGCCTCGCACTTCGACGGCAAGGAACTCAACAGCCCGAATGATGTCTGCGTTCGCTCCGATGGCTCAATCTATTTCTCTGACCCGTGGTACGGCCGCATGCCGGTCTATGGTGTCGAGCGGCCGCGCCAACTCGGATACCAGGGGGTCTACCGCGTGCCGCCGGGAGGCGGGCAGCCACACCTTCTCGTCGACCGCAATCTGTTCGAACAGCCCAACGGGCTCTGCTTTTCTCCCGATGAGCGGCAACTCTACGTCAACGACACGGTGCGGGCACTGATCCGCGTTTTTGACGTTAACGCGGACGGATCGCTGGGCCCCGACCGCATTTTCGCCTCCGGCATCCGCTCCGAACTCGAGCCGGGCGTGCCCGACGGTATGAAATGCGACAGCGCCGGCAACGTCTGGGTAACTGCGCCCGGCGGCGTCTGGGTCTATTCGCGTTCGGGCGCGCTGATCGGCAAAGTCAGAGTGCCGGAGCTCGTGGCCAATCTGCATTGGGGCAAGTCGGATTGGCGCACGCTCTTTATGTGCGCGACCCATTCGCTCTACGCCGTGCGCACCAAGATTGGCCCCCACATCGAGCCGTTCATGCGCGCGAATGCAGGCGCTGGCGCGAGTACGAAGTCGAGCGCCGCGCCCGCAGCACCTCCGGAGCGGGCCGGCACAAATAATGGGCTCTCGCTCGATCCTTCACGCTGCGCGCTCATCATCCAGGACATGCAGAACGATGTCATGATGGATGGCGGCGCGTTTGCCTCCTCCGGAGCGCCCCAACATGCCCGCGAACAGAACGTGGTCGAGAATATTCGTCGCCTTGCCGAGGCGTGCCGCGCCCGCGGCGTGATGATCGTCCACGTATGGTTCGTCGTCGAACCGGGAGCGCCCGGAGTAACTCTCAACGCACCGCTGTTCGAGGGCCTGGTCGATTCCAAGGCGGTGGTGCGCGGCACTTGGGGTGCCGCACCGGTCGCCGGCCTTGAGCCGCAGCCCGGCGATCACGTCGTTGAGAAAATCCGGATGAGCGCGTTCGAAGGCAGCCACCTTGAGATCGTACTCAGATCGGGCGGCCGCGACACCATCATCGATACCGGCGCGTGGACCAACATGTCGATCGAACACACCGCCCGCACTGCCGCCGACAAGGGTTATTTCGTCGTCGTTCCCGAGGATTGCTGCTCGACCATGAACGCCGACTGGCACCGCGCCTCCATCCAATACGCGATGCAGAACGTTGCCGCGGTAACGAAAGCGAGCGAGGTCATTGCCGCGCTCGGCTAAGAGGGCAAGGCGAGCCCTTCGCTGGCGAAGGCCCGTTGCACTGCCGGGCGGACGGCAAGCCGGCAGGCGTGCGCAGTCCAGTTCGGGAATTCCCGCTCCATGTCGAAGCCGAGAACCGGCCCGCGTCCCCACGTCCAGTAAACCACGAGGAGCGGATCCGCAACGCTGTAGCGCTCGCCGATCGCCCAAGGCCCCTCCCCGAGTTTTTCGTCCACGAGCTGCCAGAGCTCGCGGGCCGTCTTCTTGCCGGTGGCCGCTACATCCTCGACCGCGCGCGGGTCTGAGGCGTAACGGGCCGCGCGGCGGACGTGGCCAAAGGCAACTTGAATAGTCGAGGACCACCAGTTGAGCCATTCGGCGCAACGCGCCTCCTCCCGTGGATCCCATGGCCAAAGTCCCGCAGCCGGATGGCGCGCCGCGATGTAGCGCAAGATCGCCGGCGCTTCGGTCAATACCCACTCGCCGTCAGCGAGCGCGGGCACGCGCGCTTTCGGATTAATGCGGAGATATTCTGCGCTGTTCTGTTGGTTGGTACCGAGATCCACGCGAGACAGTTCAAACGGCGCGCCGACCTCCTCGAGCGCTATATGAGGAGCGAGCGAGCACGCGCCCGGCGCATAATAAAGTCTCATTTCGGCTCACTCCAGTTTCGCGGCAGCCCTCGATCAATAAGTCGCCCGACCGCCTGACAGATCGAACACCGCGCCAGTGGTGAACGAATTTTCCGAGCTTGAGAGCCAACAGATCATCGACGCCGCTTCGTCGAGTTCGAGCATGCGGCCGCGCGGAATCTTGGAAACGATCATTGCCAGAAAATCCGGCGCCTGGCTCAAAGCCAGCGTGGTTTTGGCAACCGCGGGGGTGACGCAGTTGACGGCGATATTGTAAGTCGCAAGCTCCTTGCCGAGCGATTTGGTCAGCCCAATCACGGCAGCCTTCATCGCACTGTAGGCCGGCGCTTTCGGGTTGCCCTCCTTGCCGGCAACGGAGCTGAGATTGACGATGCGGCCGTAGTTGGCCGCAATCATGTGCGGAACCACCGTCCGGCAGCAGTAGAACGTGCCGATGAGCCCGACGTTGACCACGTCGCGGAACGCTTCGGGCGGATATTCCCAAGTCGGCGCGTTGGGGCCTACGATCGCGGCGTTGTTGACCAGAATGTCGATTTTGCCGAAGTGCCCCACGGTCGCTTTGGTGGCCCCCTCGACGGCGGAAAGATCGGCGATATCGACTGGTAGTCCGAAGACGCTATCAGAGTTACCGATGCCAGCTACCGTTTTGTTGAGCAGGGCCCTATCGCGATCCCATATCGCAACACGTCCGCCGGAGGCGAGGATACGGTTGGCGACCGCAAGACCGATACCTTGTGCCCCGCCGGTCACGATCGCGACCTGGTCCTTTAGATCGTAGGCATTCATCGATAATTTTCCTATGAAAATTGCGGCGTCGCAACGCCGCGCGCCGGCGTCTTTTTGCGAGCATCTGCCGAAATCTTACAGCAGAGACCGGACCGGATGGCAACCGAACGAAACCTGCACTACCGCATACGAGCGCCGCAGGATTCCAAGCGAGGTAGATTGGAAATCACAACACTATCTGGCCCGATAACACAGTCGCGAGATTCGAGCTTGATCGCCCGGTAAATGGAACCGAGCGACCCGTCCAACAGCAATTCTTCCATTTCCCAGTTGGCTCCGGCGGCAACTCCCGCGCGTTGGCGCGTGGCCGCGTTACTCTGCGGCCAGGAGCGGATGTTCCTGCTCGTGCTCTTCCTGCCACTTTACGACCTCCTGCCACGGGCGGTCGCTGGGGACATTAAACGAGCCGGCCCGCTGCTCGTAATCAAGCGAGGAGTCATGTGCCGGCAAAGGTTTGCCTTCATCCATCTCCTGAAGCTTCCGCAACAGCAGCCGGCGATAGAAGATGACGGCTTTATCGCTAGTGCCGAGGTGCTCCTTGCTGCGGTCGACGACCGGGCCCATACCTTCCTGCATGGCGCGATCCTGGATTGAGGCTCCCAAGATGCCGGAGAAGTTTCCGTACTTCATGCGATCCCGATCCTGCAGATGCATGTTCGCCAGATTGTGCTCGGTCATGTAGTCGGGCGGCGAAGTCCGGTGGCCCCAGTTCGCGTAGATCGCCTCGACGTCAAGCGGTCGCCGCGGATCAAAGTGGATATAAAAAGTGTAGCAGTTAAAGTCGTCGATCGGATGCCACGCCTTGAACAGCAACGACTCGTGCGGACCCGTCGGAATGTAGCAATAGAATGGGGCGATCCATTCGTACGATCGAACGAACTGCATGCTGGCGTCTTTGCTTTTGCGAATCGCCCCGATGCGCATCAGATAAGGGGTCTCCTCACACTCGATGACGGGCGAGCCGTCCGCCATCAGCGCGGAGATGGATTGCCAACCCGCGCCCGCCCAGCTTTCATCCTCATCGACGGCAAAGTCGCGGTGCAGATAGTTGGGATGAGCCGGATCGAGATCGCCTTCAACGCCCTGCAAATAATTGGTCGCTTGGTGCATCTTGACCACCAGGAGATGGTCCTTGGGAAGATCCAGCCACGGAAATCGCGGGAACGGCGGCTCCAGTTCGCTCGGCCCCATATAGGTCCAGAGAAGGCCGCCTGCCTCACGAACCGGGTAAGAGACATGCGCGAGTTTCTGGGCGAACGTTCGAGCGGGCGGTTCCGGTGGCGACTCAAGAACGTATCCGCCGCACCCGATCTTCCAGCCGTGATAGAGGCAGCGCAGCCCGCCTTCCTCGTTGCGGCCGTACGCCAGCGAAGCGCCGCGGTGCGGACAAAACTCGCCAATCAGGCCAGGCTTGCCGGCCGGATCGCGGAACGCCACGAGCGATTCGCCCAGCAATTTCACGCGCGCGGGAGCGCCGCCCGCTTCGGCGATCTGTTCCAGTTTCGCCGCCGGCAGCCAGTAACGACGCATGAATCGGCCCATGGGCGCGCCCGGGCCGACCTGCGTCAACACCATATTATCTTCGTGTCTCAGCATCGCTCTTCGTCCGTGCGGCATTGTTGCGGCCGCCGCTAACCATTGGAAAACACCCGGCACGGCCTATCATACAGCGAGGCCGCTTCGTTTATTGGGCCAGAACGAAATTGCCGTTGCGGACCTCAAGCACAGTAGGAATGCGGGTCCCGTCACCGTCCTTATCGATGGTTGTTTCCCCCGTCAGGGGTGCTTCCCGGCTCCTCATGTTGGCCCAGCAGTCGCGCAGCTTTGTACGGTCGCCTTTGACGTCGCTACCGGTTACACCCGTAGTCTTGATGCATTCGCGCATCAGATAGAGGGTGTCGTACATTTCGCCGGCGGCATTACTCGGCTTGGCGTTAAATTGCTTGACGTATTCCGCCACCCACTCAGCCACACTCGGCTTTGGATTCTCGGTGAAGAAATCAAATGCGGCGTAAACACCCTCAGTCGCCGGACCGCCGATTTGTATGAAGCGCGGATCGTCAATGCCGACGCCGCCGACGATAGGCTGCGTCATGCCTTGCTTGCGAATTTCACTGACCGCATGCGCCGCCTCGTTGTACAGCGCCGACACGACGATGCCGTCGGCATTTAGCGCCTTGGCCCGCGTGACTTGTGCCGAATAATCAATGTCGCCGGTCTGGAAGGAAACGGTATCGAGAACCTCGATACCTCGCTCCTTCAAAAGAGCCGGAAAGATCGCCTTGCCATCGAAACTGGAAACCGCATCCTTGGAGTCCATGAAAATGACGACGGTCTTGATCGGCTTCGCTTGCTTCTTCAGCCACGCATCAAGCAATGGCCGATAGACATTTTGTGTGGTCAGCGCGAAACGAAACGCCCACGGGCGGTTCGCGGAGGCAATGCCCGCCTTGGCCGCCATCGGCGTGATCATCGGAGTCTCGCCGCGAACCGCGAGCGGGAACGCGACTTCCGCCTCGGCGCTGAACTGCGGACCGACGATTGCGTCGACCTGGTCCGAGTCGATGAGCTTGCGGGTTAGATTGATCGCCTCAGCATTGTCGCCGCGGGTGTCATATATAACAAGCTTCATTTTTCCGGCGGCACCCACGTCGGGGTATTTCTCCAAGAACATCTTGATTGCGTTCTGCTGTTGCTGGCCATACGAAGCGCCCTTCCCTGAGGATGGAACAAGCACTCCGATTGCCACCTCGGCATTTGCCTGAGAGGCAGACATCGCCGCCAGGATGAACGTCAGTAAACCTAAGCGACCCGGGCTCCGGCGATTCAACATCGATGGCATCTCCTTGGCAATCGCAGGCTGAATTACTTCAACTGGCAAAGAAGTCTAAACGTTATTTTTCAGGTTAGCACCCGTCAACCGCAAAACTATCATACCCCTTTTTGACGCGGACACAGACTAGGGCGGTTAGCGGCAAGAATAGTTGCGTTGACGGCCCTCAAGGCGCCAAGTAGTTTTCAAATACGTAGCCAAATAGGGGTTCGTCATGAGCGCCGTGGGCCGCGCAGTAAGCACGTTGCTTGTCCTGTCCAGCATGTTCGTAGTGCCAATTGCCGCGACGGCCCAGACCAAGTTGAGGGTCGGCCTATTGCCGTTCTCGGAATCTCTGGCCGCCGTCATCGCCGATAAAGAGGGATTTTTCAAATCCGAGGGCCTCGAAATCGAGATCACGCAATTTCAAAGTGGCGCCATGGCTTTGCCGGTTTTGCAGTCCGGGCGCATCGATATCGCGATCAGCAACACGGTCGCGACCTTGCAGGCGATCGGACAGGGTCTCGATGCGGTCGTACTGGCCCCGGCTGCGGTCGTGCGCAGCGCGCCGCCTGACACGACGACCGCGCTCATCGTGCGCAAGGACGATGTGAAATCGTTCAAGGAACTCGAGGGCAAGCGCATTGCGGTCAATGTCATCAACAGCACCGCCTGGTTGCACGCGGTCGCAGCGCTGGAGTTGCACGGCGTGGATCACAGCAAGGTCAGATTCACCGAGGTACCGTTCCCGCAGATGAACGATCCCCTGTTGAACGGCCAAATCGACGCCGTCGTCCAAGTTGAACCATTCCGCTCAGCGCTGATGGCGACCGGCAAAGCAGAGATTATCAGCTGGACGTACGTTGAAACCGCCCCGAAAACGGACATCACGCAATATCTGGCGCTCGCCTCGTGGGTGGAGAAAAATCACGACACAGCCGTCAAGTTCGCCCGCGCGGTGATCGAAGGTGCCGAGTTCGCCAAAGCCAATGACGCCGCGGCGCGCGAAGTCAACGTCGTATATACCAAACTAAACCCGGCCTTTAAGGATAAAGTACTGCTGCCGGAGCTGGGAACCGCGGTGAACCTGGCCGGAATGAACCGCACGATGGAGTTAATGCAAAAATACGGAATGCTGCAGAAGCCGATCGACATGACCAGCCGAGTCCTAAAGCTACCTTGAGCGGTCGATGACCGACGCCTCGCGACCGTTTCTGCGCGTCTGTGGCGTCCGTAAGGTATTTGGCGCCGCCGGACGGACCACCGTTGCGCTTAACGGCGTTGACCTCGAGATCGCGAAGGGCAGCTTTGTATCCATCGTCGGTCCGTCCGGATGCGGCAAGTCCACGCTGTTGCAGATTATCGCCGGCCTGATCAATGCCTCGTCGGGCGCGGTTTTCTTCGACGATCATCGCGTAATTGGTCCGCCGCCCGGCGCGCTTTATGTCTTTCAGCAATATACGCGGTCGCTGTTTCCCTGGAAAACAGTGGAACGCAATGTCAGTTTCGGCCTGGAAAATCGGGAAGCACTTTCCCGGGCGGAGATCGACGCACGCGCGCAGGAAATAATCCGGCTGGTCAAGCTAGGCGGTTTTGAGCATCACTATCCTTGGCAACTCTCAGGCGGCATGCAGCAGCGCGTGGCCATTGCCCGGGCACTCGCCTGTCGGCCGGAGGTGCTGTTGATGGATGAGCCGTTCAGCGCAGTGGACGCGTTGACCCGAGCCGGGCTGCAGGAGCTGCTGCGCAGCCTGTGGCGCGAACTTGGCCTCACCGTCATTTTCGTCACCCATGATGTGGACGAAGGCGTCTATCTCTCGACCCGCGTTGTGGCCCTGACGCGCGCCCCCGGCACCGTCGCCGCCGATTTGCCGATCGACCTGCCGCATCCGCGCGACCAGATTGCCACTCGCGCCTTGCCCCGGTATCTCGACTACCGCGCCCGGTTGCTCGCACAGCTTTTCGCTGACGAAGGGCTCATCGCCGGGAACGCCGCGTGACGAATAGCGCCATCTCGGATACACCCGCGCTCCCCGCGGCCGAAACAAAGCCCCCGCGCCGACGTACGCCGCCGTGGAATACCCGCTGGCTCGGCGTCGCTTTGATCGTGGTCCTGCTGCTCCTTTGGGAAGCGGCCGCGGCAACAGGCACGATGCCGTCCTTGAGCTTTCCGCGCATGAGCGAAATTCTCGCCGCGTGGTGGCGCCTGATGATCTCGGGAGAATTGCCCCGCGAGCTGGGCGACAGCCTTTGGCGGATGTTTGCCGGTTACTTTATCGGCGTACTACTCGGCGTTTTCATCGGCCTGTTGATGGGCTATTTCCGCTTTTTCTATAATCTTCTCGAGCCGATCACCGAGGTACTTCGACCGATTCCGAGCCCGGCCTACCTTCCGATCGTGATCCTCTTTCTTGGCATTGACGACGAGATGAAGATTTTCATGATCGCATTCGCGTCGCTGTTTCCGGTCTTGATCAATACCTATAGCGGCGTACGAAGCGTCGACCCGATTCAGCTCCAGACCGCACACACATTTGGCGTTACCGGCCGAAAGCTCATCTGGCAGATCGTGCTTCCGGCAGCATCGCCGTATATTTTCACCGGCATGCGCGTGAGCCTTGCCGTTGCGCTTATCGTCATGGTGATAAGCGAAATGGTGGCCGCGTCGAGCGGCATCGGCTATTTCATCCTGAGCGCGCAACGCGGCTTTCAGATACGCGAGATGTTTGCCGGCGTGTTGACGCTAGCGGTCGTCGGTTATGTCTTGAACCGTCTCTTCGTCGCCATCGAAAATCGTGTGCTGGCGTGGCACTACGGCTACACACAGCAGCAGCGCAATTGATCTGAGCAATCGGCTTTATGCGTCGCTGCTTTCCACGAAACGTAATGAGAAAGCGTCGCCGGCGCGGTCGATGGCAGCGACGTACGGAGCACCGAAATGGATCGGGAACAGCAAGGCGCGCTGCTCAGCGCAGTGCTCCAACAGCCGCCGACGGGTCGCACGCGCTTCCGCGGGCAATTCGCAAAAGCCTGAATTCCAGTGCGGCGCGTAGACCTGTAGCGGATGATGAATTGCATCACCGCAAAAAACCGCGCGCTCGCTTCCATCCCACACCTTGAGCATCACGTGCCCCGGTGTGTGCCCGGGCGCCGGCTCGATCACCATCGAATCCCCGATCGCATGTGGACCATCGACCAATTCCACCTGGCCAGCTTCGATTACCGGAAGCACGCTGTCGCGATAAGAATAAGTGCGTTGCTGGTCCGCGTCAGCCGCGGGATTGCGGCGGGGGTCGCCCCATTCGTTCTCGGTGCGCGAAAACAGATATTTTGCATTCGGGAAAGTCGGCAGCCAGCGGCCATCCCGCAGCATTGTGATCCAGCCGACATGATCCGTGTGCAGGTGCGTGCACAGCACGATATCAATGTCCTCCGGCTCCGCGCCGGCTTCACGAAGGCGTTCGAGATACGGCGTTTCGAGCTGATGAAACCGCGGAGCACCGGGCCGATTTTTATGATTGCCGGCGCAGCAATCGAGCAGGATGGTATGCCGTTCCGTGCGGATGAGCCACGAATGCACGCTGGTGATCAACCGGTCGTGCTCGGGTGAGTAGTGGTTTGGGATGAGCCAGTGCCGATGCCTTTCGAGCACATCGCGATCAAATCCGACCAGGAATTGCTCCGGCGGAAGGCTGGTGAACCCCAATAGTTCCCCAACCCGCGTCACACAAACGCTACCGATTTGCCAGTTCGCCATTTCCAGCCTTTTGGTCTTATCGAAGACGCTCAACATTAGATCGAGATTTGCATTATGCCCCGAAAGCGATAGCGTTGACACGTCTCGCCGGCTTCCCAATAGTCGTCAGATACTCCGTCCATCCCGACGACGATCCTCACCTGCGAGTTTTAACATGGAAGAAGTCGCTTTTGGTCACGGCGCTGCTCTCGCCAGCGCAGAAAGCATCAAGCCGGTGGGCTGGCGCGACCTGCGCGGCTGGTTGCAGCTGGTGGAAGCGGCGGGCCAGATCAAGCAAATCGATGCGTCGGTCGATCCGGATGAAGAACTTGCCGCAATAACCTTCATGGCGGCGCGGATGCCGGCTGCGCCGGCGCTGATGTTTAATAATCTTCTTGGCAATCGCAGCGATGCGCGCGTTCTTAGCAATATGCTCGGCGCCAGCAAAGAACGTTACGCCATTGCGGTTGGACTCGATCCGAAGCTCAGCACCTTGGAAATGATCTTTGCTTCGCGCGATCTGATGAAACGGCGCCTCGGCCCGACCTTCGTTCCGAAAGGCGATGCCCCGGTCAATGAGATCGTGCTGAAGGGTACCGATATCGACGTCTCCGCGTATCCAAGTCCCAAATTCTGGCCGGGAGACGGCGGTCGCTACATTGGTACCGGCGATATTACGTTTACCCGTTCCCCGGAAACGGGACGCATCAATGTCGGTGTCTACCGCCAGATGCTGCATGGTCCCAAGCGCATCGGTCTTTATTGCTCGCCCGGCAAGCACGGACGTCTCGACCGCGATGCCTGGTGGGCCCAAGGTAAACCGTGCGAAGTCGTCGCTGCATATGGCATCGACCCCGTCCTGTTCATGGTCGGCGCGCAAGTGTTCAGCGCTGATGAATCGGAGCTTGACGTCGCCGGCGGCATCATGGGCCGGCCCATCGAGCTGACGGAAGCCGAGTATGTGAGCCTTCCCATTCCCGCGCACGCGGAACTGGTGATCGAAGGCGTACTGCACGCGGGCGATACCGAAATGGAGGGCCCGCTTGGCGAATTCACCGGTTACTACGGTAACGTTCGCGGCCCGCAGCCCGTTATCGAAGTCAAAGCCGTGCACAGCCGGAAATCGCCGATCATCACCGCTGCCCTGATGGCGACCTATCCGGCGTGCGAGATCGGCGCCTATTACGCGATCATGCGCTCGGCGCGAATTCTTGACGACCTGCAGCGGATTGGCGTTCCGGGAGTAGTAGCAGCCTATTCACACCCGGCGGCGGCTTCAGGCTGGGGTATGGTCATTGTGTCGCTAAAGCAACAGTACGGGGGACATGCGGCGCAGGTATTGGCGTTAACGGCGCAATGCCCCGCGGCGAGCTACTATACAAAGTGGATTATCGCGGTTGACGAGGATGTCGATCCCACCGACTTCGATCAAGTCATGTGGGCGTTGAGCACCCGGTGCAATCCGAGCGACGATCTCGACATTCTGCGCAACACCTGGTCGACTGGTCTCGATCCCAGTCAATATCCGCCCGAAGCGCGGCCTTACGGCTCGAAGGTGCTTATCAATGCCTGCAAGCAGCACCGCTACATCAAGGAGTTTCCACGCTCGACGCTGCTGCGCCAGCAAACTTACGATCGGGTGCGTCAGCGATGGGCAGAATTGGGATTGGAGGGCGCACCTCCCCAGCTCAACGTCTTCCACAATGATTGACGGCCCTTAGTTCTGCACCAGGGCCAGGACGCGCAAGGGACTCCCCGACCCGGTTTTGATTTTAAGCGGCGCCGCAATAATGACCGCGCCGGTCGGCGGCAGTTGGTCGAGATTGCATAGACATTGCAGACCATAGCGACCCTTGCCGTGCATGTAGAAGTGCGCCGGATTGGGCGGCGTGAATTTGCGTGACTGCCCGGCATCGGTGTTGATCGTCTCGACGCCGAAACCGTGCACATCACGCTCGTCGACCAGAAAGCGCGCCGCCTCCGGCGACGGCCCCGGTGTGTGCGGACCGTCGTCGCGACGATTGGCGAAAGCGGCACCGTGACGTTGCTTTCCCCAATCCGTGCGGAACAAGACCCAACTCCGGGGTGGAATGCGGCCATGCGCGCGCTCCCACTTCTCGATCCGCGGGACGGTGAGGAGAAAATCTTCATCGCCTGCGGCTTCGCGTGAACAATCGATCACACAAGCCGCAGCGATGAAATTTGTCACCTCGATAGTATCGACGGAATTGTTCGGCAGGTCTTTTCCCGAGATCCAATGAATCGGCGCGTCGAAGTGGGTGCCCGAATGCTCGCCGCAGCTGAAATTGTTCCAGTAATGATTGGCGCCGCGCTCGTCGTAGCGAGAGATTTCCTCTATCAGGATCGGTGCGCACTGGCCGAATTGCGGCGGCAGGACAATGGTCGGAAATTCAGGCGACAGCGTGTGGGTCAAATCGATCACCCGGACGCGGCCATTGACAATGTAGCTCACAAAATCGGCGAGTGGCGGCATGATTTATGATCCCTTTCGTCCACCGAAGCGAGGCGCATGATGCCTGTTAATTTGACAGATCGAAGCGGCTAAAGCGGCGGTCGCTCGGCGTGACCGCCCGAGGCGGCCTCGTAGGCAGCGCCAACACGAAACAGCAAATCTTCGCGGAACGGCCGCGCGACGAGCTGCATGGCTTGCGGCAGCCGATTGCGGGTAAAGCCGATAGGCACCGACAGGCCGGGCAGCCCAAGAACGTTGAACGGGCGCGTATTGGCGACAATCTGACTAAGCACCTGCGCCATCGCGGCCGAGCCACCGACATCCGTTTCAGCCGCTGTTGGCACCGGTCGCTTCAAAACCGGAGTGTGCAGCACGTCACATTTGGAAAACGTCTCGCGCAGCAATTCCTCGAGCAGTCGGGCACGCCCCCGCACAGCCTCTACGTAGAGGGCCGCGGACACCCCTAAGCCGACCAATAGGCGTGCCCGCGTTTGCGGGGCATAATCTTGCGGACGCTCGCGCAACCATTCCAGATGTAATCCGGCGGCCTCGGGCCAAAGGATGGCATTGGAGAAATCATTGACTGCGCCGTGATCGCTGATCGGCACGTCGATGATCCTTGCGCCGCACTTCTCGAGCACCGCACGGCTTGCCGCAAGCAATTCGGCGACTTCGTGATCTATTCCGTCGAAATAGTACCGATCAGGAACGCCGATCGTGACGCCGGCGAGAGAGCCGCCGCTCGCGGCGTCATCGAGGCCGCGCTCATAGTCCGGTACCGCGTTCGGGCTGGACATTCCGTCGCTGGCGTCGACTCCGGCGATCACGCGCAACAAGCGTGCGCAGTCGCCGACATTGCGCGCAAGCACGCCGATGCAATCGAGCGAGTGCGATAGCGGCATCGTTCCGTACCGGCTGACTCGGCCGAGCGTGGGCTTGATGCCGACGATGCCGCATGCCGCAGCCGGTAGCCTGACCGATCCCCCAGTATCCGAGCCGAGCGCACCGAATGCGAGACCGGCGGCCACGGCCGCGCCCGAGCCTGACGAGGAGCCGCCAGTTATATGATCTGTATTCCACGGATTGCGGCAACGGCCGTAATGATCGTTGTGTCCGGTCGGGCCCATGGCGAATTCCGCCATATTCAGCCGCCCGAGTTCGATACCGCCGGCGCCGTCGAGTTTTGTGAGTACCGTGGCGGTGTGGTCGGGGACAAAGTCCATGCGGATTTTCGAGCCGCAGGTACAGACTTCGCCCGCGCGGTAGAACATATCCTTGTGCGCGAGCGGTACGCCGTGCAGCGGTCCAAGCGAACGGCCCGCCTTGACTGCCAGATCCGCCTCCCGCGCCTTTGCGCGGGCGGCATCTGCGGTCATGCGGATGAAACAGTTGAGCGCCGGCTGCAATCGTTCGATGCGGTCGATGCAGGCTTCAACCAGCGCCTCGGCCCGCAATCGCCCTCGCAAAATCGCAGTCGCCGCTTCGCGGAGCGTCAGCGCAGTCGGATCGTTCACTGGCCGGCCCCATTTGCGGCATCGGCCTCCAGCAGGCGGAAGAAATGTTCGCCGGTTTCGTCGAAGGATAGCGGTTGCAGTAGGGTCGCTGCCGCGCTTTGGATCGGTTCCAGCGAGCGGGATACAGCGTCCACGTCGTCCGCGTTGACGCTGACGCCGCTTGCGGCCATGAGCTTTGCAAGCGCTTCCTTATCGATCATGCCGCGCCGACATGCTCATGTTGCTGACCTCCGTCGCAAAGAACTGTACACAATTTCCGTCGAATAGCACACTCGACAACGAAGTGGCGCCGGGCGTATCACCGGCGGGTGAGGGAGACTAGAATGACCGAAATACAGCAACCAAAGCTGCGCACGCGGCTCGCCAAAAAAGAACTTCTGGTTGCTCCCGGCGTATTCGATGGAATTTCGGCCAAGATCGCCGATCAGATGGGCTTCGAAGCACTCTACATGACCGGCTACGGCACCGTGGCATCACATTTGGGACTGCCCGACGCCGGCATCGCGACCTACACTGACATGGTCGGGCGCGTTGCTGTCATCGCCAACGGAACCAAAACGCCGCTCATTGCCGACGGCGATACCGGCTACGGCGGACTGCTCAACGTTCAGTACTCGGTACGGGGCTACGAGGCCGCCGGCGCGATTGCTATTCAACTCGAGGACCAGGAATTTCCCAAGAAGTGCGGCCACATGCTCGGCCGCAGGGTAGTGCCGATCGAGGACATGATCGACAAGATCAGGGTTGCGGTCGGCAGCCGTGAAACCAGCGACTTTCTGATCATAGCACGCACGGATTCACGCACGACGCTCGGACTCGACGAGGCGTTGCGCCGCGCGGAAGCATATTCCAAGGCCGGCGCCGACATTCTGTTCGTCGAAAGCCCCGAAAGCCTTGAGGAAATGCGAACGATCGGACGAAGCTTTGACAAGCCGTTGATGGCGAACATGGTCGAGGGCGGACGCACACCCGTCGTTGACAAGAAGACGTTGGAAGAAATCGGCTATTCTCTCGCGATCTTCCCGGCGTTTGGCTTTCTTGCCGCAGGCGAGGCGTTGCGCGGCGTTTATCGCCACCTAAAGGAGAACGGCTCAAGCGTCGGCAGCAATATCCCGCTCTACAAGTTCAGCGAGTTCAGCGAATTGATGGGTTTTGGCGCCGTGGCCAAGTTCGATAAGACTTATCAGCGCTGATGGACGCTGGCGACTGTCCTGCGCGTCAACTAAGCCGGAACGAGGCGAAAACGCTCCCACTCAGTCGGGCTCGATCGCAGTACTTCGCGCCAGCTGCCATTGGTACCACGCTCGCGCGGACTGACGCGACGCCCGGCAAAAGCAAACTCGCCGTTCGATGCGAACGGGAACGGCGACATTGTGTAAACTCCCGCCTCCCGCGGGCTAATCGTCACCGAAGCGTCTTCATCGGCATTGCGCGGCACGCGCTCGAAAGTTTGCACACCGCGTTCCCCGGGATGAATTCTGTTGAAGTAAAGGGCAAGCGTGTCGATGAATTGCAGCTGCTTGTAATTCTGGAACAGCTTCTTTTCGTCGAGCCGGTCCGACAGCCGGGGATTCTTCGCCACCTCGGCCTTCAGCCGCTTCTGCCGCGCGAGCTCGCCATCGAGCATACGCTGGGCGATCGGCCGTTCTTCCTCGGGAAATTGCTTGATCAGTACGTGCTTGGAAAGACCATAACGGCCGTTATAGAGGCCCCAGCTGTGCATGCTCGAAATTAGGCCGCAGAGCGGATTCTGCCGCTCGTTGAAATCCGGCGACTGCTTGCTGGTTACGGTAATGTACTCTGCCGGCGTTTCGATGAGGTTGTATGGGAGGCCTGTCTTTTCGTCGGTGATCGGATCGCGGTCGAATTCGATCCAGCCGGCGTCGTGATGGGTGACCACATAGACCATGGGGTCGAGCGGCGACAGCGCTTCGAAGTCGTCATTGCCGAATACGCGGGCAAATTGTCCGCACAAATCGGTGTGCTCGTACATCATGATCGCCAGTCGCGGCGAGCCTGCGGGTGCGGTTTGAATGATCATGAGCGGCTAACCGCCTTTTTGACGTGCAGACGTACTATTGTAGCGGCATTAGAGGATGCTTTGAAAGCCGGGATCGAACCTCGAAGCTCCGCGCCCCTTACCCGTCTCGGGACAATTTCATCCGGTAGTGGAAGTCTTGCGCCACGTGCCAATTATATGAAGCGACGAGCGTTCCCTTGCGGGTCACGTAGCGGCGCAGCGCACACACGCTGATCGTACCTGGCTTCTGCCCGAGATTGCTGGCCACATCTTTGCCCATTGGCTCGCCACGCAAATCCTGTTCGATTTCGACGATCTCCTCTCCGGTGCGTTTGGCCAGGTGCGCGTGAAACGGCCCGACGCAACCGGCCAGTTCATCCACAAAGCGCGACAATCGCTCCGGCAGGTAAGTATGCACGTAGCAGATGACGCCCCCACGCGGTTCGGCGCGGCGAAGTCCCTTGATGAGCCACCATCGCGACCCGGGCTTTCCGCCGATGTCGGCCTCAACGCCAGCCGGCAGTTTGGTCGGTGCATTCGAGATCAACTCATAATGGGTGTCGAGCGCGAACTGAGAAAGGTCGGCCAGCGAAGACAGCGAGTGCACGTACCGCGCTTTCGGGCTCGCCGCGACGACGATGCTGCCGGCGCCTTGGCGCCGCTGGACCATCCCATTTTCGACCAGGCGGCGCAGCGCCTCGCGCACGGTGAAGCGGCTCGCGCCAAATTCGTCGCAGAGTTCGCTTTCGGTCGGCAGACGCTGTTCCAGTGGGTATTGTCCGGTTTCCACCCGCTGACTGAGCACATTCAAGATCTGCATATAGCGCGGCTGTTCCATGGTCATGCCGCTTCGCTCCCCTGCTCCCGGACGGACGTGTCGGCCAAACGATTTGTCCGGACATATTGCCGGACTATAGCCCGAATGTGTACAGACAGAACGGCAGTGGGTATCCCGACCGTGGCCCGCGATAGAGGAAGGTTGAAGCGATGACCGACGTTCTGGGCTGGCGGCGCAAATTCGGGGTCCTCGGACCATCCACCAATACGATCGTGCAGCCCGACTTCGACGCCATGCGCCCCATCGGCGTGACCAATCACTACAGCCGGATCTTTACACCTAACGCAGACGCCGTCAGCAACGACAGCTTCAGGGCCGCGACCGAGGTAATTGCCGGGAACGTGCTCGACGCAGTTCGCAGCGTCATGACATGTGCACCGCATTACCTCGTCATGGGCATGTCTGCCGTCACATTCATCAACGGGGCGAAAGGCGCCGATACGTTCACGCGGCAAGTGGAGGAGGCTTCAGGCGTCAAGATCAGCATTGGCAGCCATGCCAGCACGGCCGCGCTGCGCCGCTATGGCGGTGTGCGCCGGATCGCCATCCTGTCCCCGTACTGGCCGGTCATGAACATCGAGGTAATCCGCTACTTCACTGACATGGGGTTTGAGGTCGTGCGCGATATCTGTCTCCAGTGCCGGTCGTGGATTCAGATTGCCGAGCAGACCACGGAAACGTTACGGAATGCGCTCATGAAGCTCGACGGCGACGATGTGGATGCGATCGTGCAGGTCGGAACCAACCTGTCGATGGTGCGGCTCGCGGCGGCCGCGGAAATGTGGCTCGGCAAGCCGATCGTTGCGATCAATACGGCGACCTACTGGCATGCGCTTCGCGCCAACAATATCGACGACCGGATGGACGGCTTCGGCCGGCTGCTGGCGGAATTTTGAGATTCTTTGATGACCACCAACGCGGCTCTTACACTAGGCAAAACCACCGTTCATCGCGTGATCGATCTCGACCCATTTGCAATTCCAATCGCAGGCATATTTCCGCGGGCGACGCTGGCGCAGCTCGATGGTGCTGCGCAGGCGCTCGCTGAGCGGCACGTCGACTTCACGAGCGGCAAAGTTTTGCTGGTCATCCAAAGTCACCTCGTTCGCTTTGCCGGCAAAACCATTTTGATCGACGCCTGCGTCGGCGAGCACAAGACGCGGCCGTTGCGGCCGGAGTGGAATCTCCGAACCGGCACCAAGTACCTCGCCCATCTCGCGGCCGCAGGCTGTACGCCGGAGGACATCGATATCGTTATGTGCACTCATTTGCATGCCGACCATTTAGGTTGGAACACGCGGCTGCAATCGGGCCGGTGGGTGCCGACCTTCTCGAATGCGCGCTATGTGATGACGCAGCGCGAGGTCGATCAACGCGCACAGGATGCGGCTCAATCCCCGCAGGCCAATCACGGCAGCTACCAGGACAGCGTATTGCCCGTGATCGAGGCTGGCCTCGTTAAAACCGTCAACATCGGCGATGAGATCGCCGACGGTGCAAAGATCATCGACTTGGCGGGCCATTCGCCCGGCCAGATCGGTCTCGATCTCGCCGCCGACGCACAGTCGCGGCTGATATTCTGCGGTGACGCCATTCACAGCCCGGTCCAGGTTTTTCACCCCGAGTGGTCAAGTGGCTTCTGCTTTGACCCCGCGCAGGCGGTACAAACGCGCCGGATGCTGCTGGAACGCGCCGTGGGCGAAGGATTGCGATTGATGCCCGCACACTTGCGCGGAACAAGCATGCATGTGGAGGAAAAGAACGGCGGCTTCGTGCCAATTATCGAACACTAGCGCGAAGCGAACTCATACGATCTTTTCGGAATCGCGCAGCGACTGGATCATCGACGTGCGCATGACATAGTCGCGATGCTCGGCGGGATCTGCCGCAATTCTGCGCAGATCGTCATAGTACACCTGCCGCGCAGACGCTTCCCGGGTGTTGAGAATCGAACGGTTGCGGAGTGCCGTCTGCTGCACCACGTCGAGCGCGACCTTCCGGCGCTGCCGGCTGTAGCCCTCCAGTGTAGCCAGCGGAGCCCCGCGGACCACCTCGGTGAGTGTGTGGCTCAAATTAAATGCATCGTGGATGCCGCCGTTCAGCCCCATGCCGCCGAGCGGGTTGTTTACATGCGCGGCGTCGCCAGCAATGACCATTCGCCCGTTCACATAGGTCGATGCGACCCGTTCATGTACGCGATAAGCGGTGCGATGACTCACTTCATATGGCTCGCTGCGCGGCACCGCGCCGTGCAGCAAACGCTGCGCACGTTCAGCCGATGTCACGTCGGCGTCAGTCAGTGACGCATCGACTGGAAACAGAGCGCGCCATACTCGCACTGTGCGAATAAGTACAAACCATTCATCTGGATCAGAGAGGTAGGCGATATTGGCGATGTCCGGCATCGCCTCGCGAAAATCATAGGTGGTGGACAGTGTCAAAAATATCTCTGGGATCGTGATGCCATCGAAGTCGATACCCATCGCCTTGCGCACGACGCTGCCGATGCCGTCGGCGCCGACGACGAACGACCCGGCTATTGTCTCGATACCACCGTCCACGTGCGAAACATCGACCTCGACGCCATTCGCCGTCTGCCGCGCAGCAATCGCTGAAGTACCGAAGCGAATCGTGGCGAGCGGATGGCTCTTGAGCCGCGCATACAGCATTTCGCCGAGGCGCCACTGCTCGCATTGCACGCGATACGGATGATTAGTGTCGCCCTTGAGGCGTGAGAGTTCGAATGTAGCTACAACGCCGTGCTTACGGTCGCGGAATTGCCAAGTCGGGCAGATCAAGCCTTGCTCGATCATCCCCTCAACCACGCCGAACCGTTCGAGCATGTCGAGGGTCGGAGGATGAAACGTTGAGGCCCGCAGATCGTGCGGCAGATCGTTGCAGGCCTCGATCAGGACGGTCGGAATTCCCTCCTCAACCAGGAGCATCGCCGTGACCAGACCCACCGGTCCGGCGCCGACGATGATGACACTTTGGCTCACCTTATTGGGCATAGCATTCCTTGACTCGGGCGACAGGCCGGTCATCATTGAGTTGTCCGGACAAAGATGGCGGGCTTTGTCACATCGGGCAAGCGATCAGTACGCGCAATTTCCGGAAAGGCGTGTCGATGCATTATCCGTTCGTGCCGTTTCCCATGCGAGGCCCATTGCGATGGCCGCAGGGGAAGCGATTGGCGCTGATCGTCACGGTCAACCTCGAATATTGGGATTTGCTGAAGGAATCGCCGGCTCCCTATTATGCCGGAGGGCCGGCGATACTGCCGGACATGCTACCGGGAAATATTCCGGATTTTCCCAATTTTTCCTGGCGCGAATACGGCCAGCGCGTCGGTATCTGGCGCCTTTACGATGCCTTTGTCGAAGCTGGCGTACGCGCAAGTTGCACGCTGAACGCCAAGATTGCGCTGGAGCGGCGCCCGGTCATCGACGGAGCCCTTGAACGCGGCTTCGAGCTGATCCCGCATAATTACGAACAGGGCGAACTGCTTTGCCATCTGCAACACAAGCCGGACGAAGAAAGACGCCTCATCGAGGAGACGCTCAAGGTTTACGAGCGCGTAACCGGCCGCGAACCGCAGGGTTGGCTGTCGTCGTCATTGCGCGGCACGACCAACACCCCGACGATCCTGGTCGAAAATGGTTTGAAGTTCTGGTGTGATCTGATGAATGACGATCAGCCCTACATGATCGAGACTCCCAAAGGTCCAATCGTGGGCGTACCCTACTCCATCGAAATCAATGATTTTACCCTTCTGCTGCGGCGAGGCCTGACCAACGAAGCGGTTCTCGATTGCATGAAGGAGCAGTTCAATGTGCTCTACGCGGAAGGCGCGCGCACCGGCATGATGATGAACGTCGGGCTGCACCCGCACGTGATCGGCGTCCCGCACCGCGCCGGGATCCTTCGCAAATTCCTCGCCTACGCAAAGGAATTTGACGGAGTGTGGTGGGCGACCAGAGAAGAGGTCGCGGCGTGCTATCGCGAACAACACGCGACGCACATTCCCCCGGCCGCGCATCTGCCGTCATGACCTTTGGCTCGTCGATCGCCAGATCGCGTGCAACGGTGCAAACGCCGACCGTAATCGGCGCCCTGATTGCACTTGCCGTCGTCACCAGCATCGTCTTCGGCGGATATATCGTTGCGCGGCAGATCGTATCCGGGCTTTTGCTCGGTTCGATCTACATGACCGTTGCGGTGGCATTTACCCTGACGATCGGAGTTCTCAACTTTCTCAACTTCACGATACCCAGCCTGTTCATGCTGACGGGCATGGTGGCGTGGGGATTGATGAGCAATGGTTACGTCAAATTCGCCGGCGGCTGGGCGTGGCTTGCCGCGCTCGGCGCGGGCGTCGCCGTGGCAGTCGTCGCGTCATTGCTGGTCGAGCGATGCACCTTTCGCTACCTCAAAATGAGACACGGCGACGCGACCGAGCACGCCATTCCTCTCGTTTCATCATTAGGCTTTCTGCTTATCTTTGAGCACCTGGTACTGATTTCGCTGGGCTCAGAGGCGCAGCGTTTCGCCGTTCCGTTCAAGGCCGATATCCACGTTGCCGGCCTCGTTATCGGCGCACCGCAGATTGCGAGTTGCATACTTGCGATCGCGGTCGTGGCCGTTCTGAATTTCATTTTGAAGAACACCGGGACTGGCCGCGCGCTCCGCACAATCGCCGAGAACCCGGACACCGCCTCCCTGCTCGGCGTAGAGGTCGACAAGGTCGTGCCCGTGGTCTTCGTCCTGACCGGCCTCTTGGCTGGGGTTGCCGGCGCGCTGTTCACGGTCAATTACGGCAACGTATCGCCGTTCATGGGCGACAATGTCGGCACCAAGGCGATCGCCGCCATGGTGCTTGGCGGCATCGGTTCGATTTGGGGAGCGATCGCAGGCGGCCTGATCATCGGACTGATCGAGACACTCTCGATCTATCTATTCGGCGGAGACTCGGTCCAGATGGTCGTCTGGGGACTGTTGCTCGCCATCATCATCATTCGACCGCGTGGATTGTTCGGAACTGTCTCGGCCGGGCGGGGGAAAATGTGATGCACCGTCCATCGGTCACGCGATCCAGCGGGACGCGACGATGAGCGGATATCATTCCGGTATCCTCGCCATCCTCTGCATCAATCTGATTTTTGCCTACGGCATTTTCGTGCCGGCCGCGGCGGGTCAGATCAATCTCGGCGGTGCGGGCTTTCAGGCCATTGGCGCATACAGCGCGGGCTGGCTTTCGAGTGTCGCAATGTTGCCGGTATGGATGACGATTCCGGCGGCTGTGGTGATCGCCGGGTTGGTCGGCTTCCTCATCTCCTTCCCTGTCCTACGCACGCGCGGAGTTTACATGGTGCTTGCCACTTTCGCGTTCGGCGAGGCCGTCGCGGGCTTTCTGCTGCGCACGCAGTTTTTCGGCGGCGCGATCGGGATGGTTGTGCCAGCCCACGTCGAGGTCTCGATCCTGGTGTGCTCCGCGATCATTGTGATTCTGCTAACGTTCTACCTGATGGCGACGCGGTTCGGCCTCGCGATGCGCTCGACCAACGATGACGAGGCCGTCACGATTCTAATGGGCGTCAACGTGCGCGCCGTCCAGGTCGCGGCGTTCACCATTGGCGGCGCCTTTGCGGGACTTTCGGGTGCGCTGTATGCGCACAATTTCAGCTTCGTCGAAGCGCAATATTTCAATTCACTGCTTTCGATCTACGTTCTCCTGTTCGTCCTTATCGGTGGCGTGCAGACTGCGTGGGGACCATTGGTCGGCACGTTGTTCTTCACCCTATTACCGGAATTCATGCGTGTCGGCGGATCGTGGCGGTACGTCGTGTTTGGTTCCGCGATTGTTGTGATGATGATGATGCGGCCGCAGGGCATCGTGACCCGCGCAATGATCGACCAGTTGTCGCCTCGCCGGTGGGCACTACGCCGCGCCGAGGCTGGAGCGATGCATGACCGCTAAACCGGCGTTGGCGCTCAATGGCATAACGAAAAGCTTCGGCGGCCTCAGCGTAGTTGAGGATGTGAGCTTCGATGTCCCTGAAGGCGCACGCTTGGCGCTGATCGGTCCCAACGGTGCCGGCAAGACCTCATTGTTTAATCTGATATCTGGTGTCTATCCAATTGACGCCGGCAGCATTGCACTCGACGGCACACCGATCGAAGCAATGCCGCCGCGGCTGCGCGTTCGCGCCGGGCTCGCGCGCTCGTTCCAGAATATTCGGTTGATGCCGCATCTGTCGGCCATTGAGAACGTGATGCTCGGGCAACACGTGCGGGCCGACGGCTTCGGCCAGTTGTTCAGTCCTTTGGCATGGCAGCGTCACGGTCAATGGCGTCAGCTTGCCGAGGCCAGCCTGCGGGATGCGGGTATCGATGTCGACCCCGACGCGGACGTGTCGAGCCTTTCTTACGGCGTTCGCAAACGCATCGAGGTCGTCCGTGCGCTGATGAGCCGGCCGCGACTGCTTATGCTCGACGAACCGGCTGCCGGACTCAATCCGCGCGAAACCACGGAGCTTTCTGCCTTTCTGAAATCGATCGCGCGCGACGGACTGACGTTGCTCGTTGTCGAGCATGACATGTCCTTCGTCCATGATCTTTGTGAGCGAACCGTCGTGCTCAATTTCGGTCGCCTCATCTACCAGGGACCAACACGCGGCGTTCAGGACGACGCAGAGGTCCGAGCCGCCTATCTCGGCAGCCGCCGCGTTGCGGTCAAAGGAGCGCACTCTGCTGCTTGAAGTCGACAATCTTGACGTCCGGTATGGCCGCACCCATGCGGTCAAAGGCGTTTCGTTGACGGTCGGCGCCGACGAGATGGTGACGGTGCTGGGCGCCAACGGCGCCGGCAAGACTTCGCTCCTTCGCGCATTGCAGGGGCTCGTGCCGGTGGCGGGAGGGCGTATCCGTTTCGACGGCGAGGACATCACTAATCTTTCGCCGCCGCGGCGCCTCCGCCGGCACCTCGCGCTCGTGCCTGAAGGACGGCAGATCGTGCTCGGTCTGTCGGTGCACGAGAACCTGCAGATGGGCGCCTACTGCCGCGCGGACCCGGCCGTGCCGCATGATTTGGACGCGATCTATGATCGCTTTCCAAATCTCGCAGCAAGGCGAAAGATGTCCGCGTCAGTGCTGTCAGGCGGCGAACAGCAAATGCTGGCGATCGGGCGCGCACTGCTGGCGAAACCGAAATTAGTGATGCTGGACGAGCCGTCACTTGGACTTTCACCGTTGCTGGTCGAACAGCTGTTTAACCTGATCGTCAGTCTCCGTCGCGATGGCCTTGCCATCCTGCTGGTTGAGCAGAATACCCACATGGCGCTCGAAGTAGCCTCGCGTGGGCTGGTGATGGAGCTTGGGCGTGTTGTCATGCAGGGTCCGGTGGAAACGCTGCGCCACAACGAGCAGCTCGCTGAGGCCTATCTTGGCACATTTAGTCGACTTTAAGTGGTCAGTTCAGGGAGATTGGTGATGATGAGACTGCAAACCTTGCTTGTGTCGGTTGCGTTGTCTGTTGCGGTTACGCTGCCCGCGCGAGCGCAAGAGATTGTCATCGGGTTGAACATGGTGAAATCCGGTGTTCTCAAGAACGTCGGTGAAGCAACGGAAACTGCGGTGAATATTGCGGTCGATCAGATTAACGCCAAGGGCGGAATAGGCGGCAAGAAAATCAAGCTGCTTACCTACGACACCGGGAGTGATCCGAAGCAGGCCGCGACCGGCACGCAGAAATTCGCCGAGGATGACAAGGCACTTGTAATCGTGGGTCCATTCTCATCAGGGGAAGCCGCTGTAGCGTTCCCGGTCGGCGAGCGGCTCGGTATTGTGCAGATGTCCAATTCCTCCTCACAGCCGGGCCTGACCGCTAATTACAGCTACGCCTGGCGGTTCGTTAGCGATGAAGGCAAGCAGTTTACTCGCCTCCTCAACACCCTGAAGAGAAAGTCTATCAAGGTCGACAACGCGGAGATCCTTTATGTGTCCGACGAACGCGTCTCCAACATCTCCGGAACGCGTTTCTACCCGGCCATCCTCAAGGCAAATGGCATCTCGTTCGGCGAGCCGATCGCGTTCCAGTACAACAGCTTCGATGTCGGGCCCCAGGTGTCGCAGGCGCTCGAACGGAAACCTGACGTGATTGCGCTGGCGGCTACGCCTGACAGCGCCGGCAAAGTAATCAAGGAATTGCGCCGCCAGGGTTTCAAGGGCCGCGTAATCGGATCACAGATCTTTGCTGACCCCAATTCGATCGACCTATTCGGCCGCGACGCCGACGGGCTTTTGATTGTCGCCGGCTTCTGGTGGGACCGCACCGACGCAACCCGTGCATTCACCAAAAAATTCGCTGAGGAAAATGCCAAACGCGGCCTGACGTCAAAGAAAATCCCGCATCACACTGACGCGAATGCCTACGATATCGTCTATCTGCTCAAACAGGTGATGGAGCAAATCGGCGTGACCGGCGATCCGGCGAAACTCGCCCAGGAGCGCACCGCAATTCGTGATGCGTTGAAAACCGTTCGCTTCAGCGGCATAACCGGCGACAACACCTGCTTCGACGCCCAGCGTGACGCTCGCCTCCCCGGCTACGTGATCGAGATCAGAGACTTGAAATGGAATCTCTTTGACTCATGGCCGGCGGACCCGTGTCCGTGAGGCGTCGCGTACGATGAGCGGACGTCGCATCTGCATTCTCGGTGGCTGCGGGGGTATCGGCAGCGGCGTCGTCGGGGCATGCCCGGCGCACGGTGATAACGTAACCGTCCTCGACCTCAAGGCGTCGTTGACCCGCCATCCGCCGCCGGCTGGGGTGTATGCTGTCGAGATCGACGGCAGTGACGAAACTTCGGTAGCGGGCGCTTTCGCGCTCATCGCGCAGCGGTGGGGTGCGCTCGACGGCTTCGTGAACGCGGCGGGCTTCTTGATTGCCTTGCGGCCGCTGGCGCAGACGCCGGCCGATGAGTTCGACGCGACGATCGAGGGCAATGTTCGAACCGCCTTTCTATGCTGCAAAGCGGCAATGGGCCTCCTGGACAAGGGCGAGGCGCCAAGCCTGGTCAATCTCGCCTCCGGGCTCGGAGGCTTCATCCGGCCGCAATATGGCCCCTACGCGGCCTCGAAGGCGGCGATGATCGCGCTGACCAAGACGCTTGCGCTCGAGCACGCGCCGCAAGTGCGCGCCAACGCCGTTGCACCAGGAGCGGTCGACACCGCATTCCTGCGCGGCGGCACTGGACGATCGGACGAACGCAATTCCTCGACTCTCGATATCGCCGCCTACAGCGCGGCGATTCCGTTACGTCGGATAGCCGTGATCGAGGACATCGTGGGTCCGATTATGTTCCTGCTCGGCTCGCCGAGTCGGTATATGACCGGCCAAACGCTGTGGGTAAACGGCGGGGCATATATGCCGTGACAGCGTGGAACCGATAAGCCAATCTACCCTCAGAGCGCGCAGCGCCGCCAATCCGGAGATCATCCGAGATCCGAGAGAGGCATGACATATAAACCTACTCGCCGAGGGATTGTTACAGCGACGGCCAAAGTCGCTGCAACCAATTGCATCAGTGCCGCAGCGAGCAGGCTCGCGCGGGCGGGATTGCAGACCACGCAAGCGGCGAGAGAGCTTTCCCACATCGACTCGCTTCTGCGGACGGCCGTTAGCGCGGGAGAAATACCCGGTGTTGTCGCGTTGGCCGCAAGCGAGAACGGCATCGTTTACGAAGGCGTCTTTGGCTGGCGCAGGCTGGGTGGCGGACAGCCGATGACGCGAGATACCGTATTTCGCATCGCTTCGATGGTTAAGGTGATCACCACCGTTGCCGCACTTCAACTCGTCGAGCAGCGTAAGTTGTCGCTCGACGCGCCGGTGCCTGACATCGAGCCGGCACTCGGGGCCCCACAAGTGCTGGAGGGATTTAATGCGGCGGGACGACCCGAATTGCGCCCGGCAAAGCGACCGATTTCCCTGCGCCAACTCCTCACCCATACCGCGGGCTTTACCTACAGGCTCTGGGACGCAAAAGCCGTCCGGTATTCCGAGGCGATTGACCACCTGCCGCGGCCCGAGCGGAGTGGTGCGCCGCGCAAGCCGCTAATGTTCGACCCCGGGGAGCGTTGGCAGTACGGCCCGAATATCGACTGGGTCGGCCGTCTCGTGGAACTGATTAGCGGCATGCCGCTCGAGGTTTATTTTCACAAACATATTTTCGACCCGCTCGGCATGAACGACACTGCGTTCGTTATTTCCGCACAGCAGCGCCTGCGGGAGGCCAGTGTGCACCGGCGCGAACCCGACGGATCGCTGTTGCCGCAGCCGGCCGAAAAGCAAAATCCGCAGCAATCCTTTTCCGGCGGCGGTGGGATTTATTCGACGGCCCCGGATTACTTGAGGTTTATACGCATGCTCGTGCACGGCGGTTCGCTTGACGGCGCCCGCATACTGCGCTCCGAAACCGTCTCGCTGATGGGAGAGAACCAGATCGGAGAAATCGACGTTGGCGTCCTGCGGACGACCCAGCCGGCGCTCTCCAATGACGTCGACTTGTTTCCCGACATCACCCGCAAATGGGGCTTTGGTCACCTCATCAACATGCAGGCGGTGCCAAACGGCCGGAGCGCCGGCAGCTTGACGTGGGGCGGTCTGTTCAACACCTATTACTGGATCGATCCTGCAAGGCGAATCGCCAGCGTGTTCCTGTCCCAGGTGCTACCGTTTGCGGACGTCCGCGCGTTGCGAATCTATCGTCAATTCGAACGCGGAATCTACCTCGCGATGAACGCCGGCTGACAGGACTGCGACTGGGCCGTTGCCAAAGCAAATCCGGGATTTAACGCCGCCAGTACCCACTTTCTGGGCCAAAGCCGGGATCGCCCAGACCTTTCTGCGCCGTACGGCGCCAAATCTAGATTGATTGATCGGAGTAAAGTCAGAATTAATTGATGCCTCAATCTGAAATGAATTGAAGGCCATAAGTATCCAGGCACGACAAGGAGCGCATCTTTCGGCCCAAACGGCCGCGAGGTTGCACTATTGATCGTCGTTTCTATTATTCGGGTTTATCGGAATAGATTAACAAAAAAACGGTGGGCATAAAATCGAGAATCGGATTGACTAATTGTGAATGAGAATTGGTCGGGGACTGACCATTCAAAAGACTGAGGATATTATGTAAAGCGGCGCCGATGTGACAATCGTAAAAGGCTGTCGTATAGCGAGAACATCAGACAGTTCGGTCACGTTCGGACTTGTGCGCAAAGCCTGACGTCGTTTTCCAGCGCAATCTCGAGAGGCAGCGTGGCGACGACCCCCAGTATGAATCTACGGGATCTGGTCATCCTCGTGGCCGATCAGAGTTCATATATGTCCATGCTGATTCACAGCATGCTCCGCGGCTTCGGTTCAAACCGGGTTCTGGAAGTTCGGAATTCAGTCAGCGTTTTTCAAGCGCTGATCGGACAAAAGATCGACATCCTGATATGCGACGCGCGGCTTCCGCCCCACGGCGGTCTTCCGCTGACAAGCGCCATTCGCGGCAAGACCGACAATGAACATCGAACAATACCGATCCTGATCATGGCAAGCGATTCCCGTGAATCGACCATCAAACATGCACGTGATGCTGGCGCGAACATGGTGATCGCCAAGCCGATATCGCCGGCGAATCTCTACGATCGATTGAGTTGGGTTGCCTTCAACCCGCGCAAATTCGTCGATACCGCCACTTATTTCGGGCCGGATCGTCGATTCAAAATCGAAGGTTATCCGAAAGGAGTGGGTCGCCGGAGAGGCGATAAAGCGATTGAAGTCGCCGAGGAGAGCGGTCCCGCCCTGGCGCAAAACGATATCGACAACCTATTCAGCGCGGTGCGGACAGGGCAAGACTGATGACCAAGTCGGCGAATCCGGACGCGCGAACATTTGCCGTTGAAACTCGCTTTCAAAGACTGGCGAAACGCGCAGGCGGAATTTCCCGAGACAAGGCGATCGAGCGTGCGCAGACTGAGATTGAGGAGGTCAAGCAGGGCTTCGATAACTGGCTGGACGCCGAACTTCAGGAATTCACAAGGCTGATAAAAAGCGTCGAGCTCGGCGAAGCCGATGGTCGG
>VFSW01001805.1_pt1 | contig 32516 bp, 32 predicted proteins | sample 5358111 | NCBI WGS metagenome assembly VFSW01 (sample SAMN11554181, study PRJNA540505) | mine drainage metagenome | isolation source: sediment from site ElyBrook_90M | place: USA: Ely Copper Mine, Vershire, VT | collected 2017
TACAAGCGCGTGACCGTTACGCTCCCGCTTCCTCAATGGCAGGAGCTTCTCGCGGAAACTTCGGAGGACTCCCGGATCACCCTGCTAGCGGGGCTCCGGAAGCAGGAGATCACGCTGGACCTCGAGGCGATCAAGCAGGCCCTTAACCTTGAGAAAGTGGTCGAAGGGGCGGACCTCGCGATCAACCGGTTCAAGCTTCAGGTGACGTGAAGGCTGCCCGTGATCAGCACACGGCAACGGGTGCGCCGGGAAAAATCTTGAAGAGCGGGCAAGGTGCAGCATTTTCGTCGCCGGGCATCTCGCTGTAGTAAACCCTTGACATGGCGATCCTCCCACCTGAACGTGTGTAAGGCACGATGACCTGAATCGTCAAAAGCGGAGAGTCGAGCATCAGGAAGATGGCGGTTTTCTCGGCCACAACCTCGCGCTCATCGTTTTCGAAAGGTCCCATTCGAACATCCAGCGTAATCATTGCCGCCTGGGGTATCCTGAGTCCCACCATGGTGCGTAGATAGTCGAAGCTCCGCTCCGTCCTGATATCGAAGTGGTCCAGGACAGACGGATCTTCGAACTGAACCTGCTCGATGTGGTCCGCGAAATACAGTGCCACCAGAGGCTCCACGGTTCCGGTGTCAAGAAGTTGCGCCTTGAGAATCTCAATGGCTTGCCGCGCCCTCGCGCGCATGGTGTTCGGATCTGAGTGATTCATATTCTGGCTGGATTATAGCCGGATGCGCGAGCAACCGCGTTGGCGGTTGCGGAAGGCTCTAACGGGCTTCGGCGACGAGGCTCGCGTTCAGAAACAAGGAAGGAGAAATCAAACAAAGTGTTTACAGAATTGATGCCGCTGCTCAAACAGCGCGTAGTGATGATCACCATTTCGGACGTGGGCGAGGGATTACTCAGGGTCAACGTCATCCCTCGAAAACTGGAGGGAAGTGCGGACGAGAACGGAGCACTCACCGTGCCGCTCTCGATAACGGGCAAAGCCGAGGAACTCGACCGTGAACTGCCGGGCCAACTGACGTCGTTTACCGAATCAGTCACGAAAACGGGGTCGAATCTTGACGAACTGAAGACTCAGCACGCGGCGGCGATTAAAGCGGTCGAAGCTGAGAACAAGAAGAAGATCGACGACAAGAAGAAGGGAAACGGATCCAAGGCGACAAACACGCCTCCGGCCACTCCGGCTCCAACCGCGGATTTCAAGGACGGAAAACCGGTGTTCGGGAGCAAAACGCTCCAACAGCCGGTTGAAAACGGGAGCCTGTTCGACACTCCAGCTTCGACGGACGCGACCACAACGGTGACCGCCGGCGACCCTTCGACGGCGCCCCAGCCGGAGCATCCTGACGAATCAGAGAGTTCCGATCCCGATTGACACGCGGGGAAGAGGAAAAGAGAGAGAGGTTTGAAAGTCAATGACCATCGAAACCATGGCCCGGGAATTCCGTTATGACGGAGTTCGTTTGCCGGATCCCAATCCGAAGCTCAACGTCGAGGAAGTGCGCACCGCATTTTCGGCGACATATCCAGAGATCGCAACGGCGGCCGTTACCGGGCCGGAAGCGGTAGGAAACAAGCTAGTCTACCACTTTGCGAAGGCGATCGGCACCAAGGGATGACGAAGAAGAACGTGCTGCGAGAGCTTCAGCGAGTAGTGGAGGGACGAACTCGCAAAACCAGCGAGATTGTTCGGGAGTTCAAGAAATGTCCACAGTTTCAGCAGTCCTGCCAAATCCTCGCACAAGCTCTCCAGCACAATACTTACGGCCGGAGGCGTTCAGCCCCGAAGGTGCCGGCCGGGCTCGTGCCCCCTGGTTGATTGCACCCGGACCCAGCCTCGGTATTCCGCGACTCGATCACGTCAGCCTGCGCCATTCGTCATTTGGAAGCGATGCGGGCGCGGCCCGCTTCGCAGTTACCCTGATTGAACTCGGCATCGGTGATCCTTCCGATTGGTCCGGATGCGGCCAGGAGCCGGCAAAGTTCCTGCGCCGTACTCTCGATCGATTCGTGGAGCGCCAGGCTGAGGCTGCTATCGACGGCGCATTCGAGCTATCGGTGACCCTTTCGACGGACCCACACGAATGGTGTGAGACCGAAGATGAGCCCGATGGTTCCCAGATGTTTCTCTACATGGAGGTGGGTTCCTGCGGGTTCGTGAATCTCGGGCCGGCTCTCGCTCTCTGCGAAAAGGAGCATCCGCAACTGCCGGTGACGTTCGCCCGAATGTTCCTGCACGGCTTGGGACGCTGTTTCCGGATCTACGATGATCGCGACGCGGGAGAGCATCTCTCGATGCTTGAAGACAACTACGATCCCGAGGAGGGCCGCGAGGCTCTGCCGGATCGTAAGAACCTGTTGCCGCCATGCATGAACCGGCGGCCATTGCGAGGCGCGGCGTTGAGAACAATCCTGGGCCGCATGGCACCGAGGAATCAGGTATTGCTTCTGCTCAACGCGGCGCTCGAAGTGGATCGGATATCGCGCCGTGTCAGACTTCCGGTGATCCCGGAACCAGTCCGGGAAATGTTCGGCGATTGCAATCTCCCACTTCCCATCCTGCTGGCGATCTACCAGCAGGGCGACGCCATCGAGGCATGCTTCGACGACGAAAGCAAGTCGATGCTCGAACTAACGCCCGAACCGTGGCCGTTGATTCCCTTCGACGGGACCGATTCGATAAGCACGGATCGAGCGTTTCGCTGTTTGAAGGGTGCGCTCGATGCTCTGGTAGCCGCTCGCCGGGTGCTCGACTTGGTGCCGGGTTGGGAGCCGATCCGGCGCGAGGAGTAAAGATCGTGGTGAAAACATCGCATTTCGGCTCGAATCGAAGTTATGGTCTTGCAAAGGCCATCCTGTTGTATTCGGATGGACAGGAAGCATTCGCGACCGTCCACGAGCCAAAAAACTCGCCGGATGGAGGAGCACCTTATCTTGACGCCGGCGAACCGCTCACCGTTGACTTCCTAAAGCAACTGGCGAAAGGGCTCGGACAGACAGTTGCGCGAGAGATTCTTCCGGCCAACGTTCTCGCGCGGACGCCGGACATGATGGTTTGGTGGGCAAGGCAGCAACACCGCATGATGTTCTTCAGCGACTCGAGCGACGGCCGAACGCTGAACGGACACCTGTTTCCCCAACCGCCGCTGGTCTTCAGAGTATGCGGATCGGAACTCGCCGTGCGCGCTCTGGCCGAGAACAAGAGGCCCAGATCCGACACCGCGCTGATGTTCGCCCCGTATTGGAACTGCGATGGCGTCGGCCGCGTGTGCCAGGGAAGCATGCGCGCTCCCGGGAAGCTGTGCCTTGAGGCAATGAAGCCGTGGGAAAGGGCATTCTTTGAAAGTGAGTTCACCCATGCGGCGATTGGCGCTCGCCTGACGACGCATCCCGAGGGTTTCCTCGGATTGTGGCGGGACCTGGCGGATAGCGAGGCAGCGTTCCCCGGGGAGTTTCTCGTTAGGAGCGGCGACACGCTCGGAGCATTTGTCCAAGGCCGGGAGGAATGAATGCACACCATTCATTCCTATCTGCTTCGGCGGACCATTAAGGTAGCTGTAGTCGGTTGCGGGGGAACAGGCAGCGCAATTGTCGGCGGATTGCCGCATCTTCACCAGGCGCTGATCGCCGGCGGACACCCTTCCGGCCTGGCGGTGACTGTGATCGATGGGGACCGGATCTCGGCAGCAAACTGTGTCCGCCAGCCATTCTCCGCGAGCGAGATTGGACTATTCAAATCTGTCGTACTTATCAACCGCCTGAACCTGTTTTGGGGGCTCGACTGGCAGGCCGTCCCGCAGCATCTGACCACCGGCCACGATCTGCATAACGACTTGGACCTCGTCATCGGTTGCGTGGACAGCCGCTCCGCCAGGGCAAAGATTCACGAAGCTCTCACAAACGCATATTGCGGCATCGGTTACTGGCTCGATATTGGCAACAACGCCGACACGGGGCAATTTGTGCTCGGACAGCCTCTCAATCGGGCTAATAAGCATAAGGCGCAGCGGCTGCGCTCAGTTTCGGAACTCTTTCCCGAGATCATTGATCCGGCACTCGATGACGATCAGCAACCCAGTTGTAGCGCCGCCGAGGCGCTGGAGCGGCAGCATCCGTTCATCAACCAGACACTGGCAAACCACGCACTTGCGCTGCTGAGTCGTCTATTTCGCTGCGAGCAGATGGCGTGCCACGGAGGTTTTCTGAATTTGACCAGCGGAGCCTTGGTCGCGCTGCGAGCTGAAACCAAAGTCTGGAAACGAATACGACGGAGATTGCGGCGCATTACGTGATGCACGATCGAAATGGCCTCTAGCCTAGCGGTCCCGTTGAACGGTTTGATCACATCAGTGGGTAGCGCGTCACACATCCAAGTGGAAAGGTCCTTTTAGAACCTTTGTCCGACGGCCTGCAGCCGATCTCTCAAAATGGCCAGCTTCGCATCAATAGCTTGCCGTTCCGATAGGCTCGGCGTCAGGTTTTCCAGTAGGCGTAAAACGGCGTCGTGCGCCTTGCGGGCGTTGTTATGATTTCGGTGCGTTGTCTCTTCAACACAAGACGCCTCCGCGACATCCATGAATGTCATGCCGACGTCGAGATCGAGCAGCACGAAATTCACTCCGTTCTGATTCACGGCGCGAAATATCTCGTTCACATTACTTCATTATTGAACGGGAGCAGCTTGCCTCTCAAGCCGTCCTGTGACGAACGCCCCACGGAAAAGGGGCATATGGCCTGCGAAGAAAAAGCCCGCTTAACAGCAGAATACGAAGCGGCCACCGGCAAATTTGCCGCCGCTGTTACGGAGCTTCAGCGGAAAACGGGAACGAAATCGCTGATTGATCCGCGCACGTCACTGTGGCAACGCTGTTCGAACTGTGGCGACTCGAAACTGACCCGACAGTAATTCCCGTTCCCATCCGGCGCGACCGCCGACGAGCCCTCCCAGGTCCAGAACACGCACCCACCAATTAGAAGGAGAATTATTGTGATTCGAACCACCGCGTCTTTTGCTCAGGCATTCCACGCCGCTCGACGTGTGTCGACTCCGCTGATCGCAGTCCGAACACCGGATCCAGCGAGCGCGATTCAACTCATCTTGTCCACTTTGAAAGACGATGAAACTCCCGCGCTTCATTGGGACGCCGTGCGCGGCCTCGCCGGCGCGAATGAAGCCGGACAGCGGCACGTCTCGGAGATCCTGGGCGAACTGGAGCCAGCGACCGTCAGTCTGGAAGCTCTGTTCGCGATCGCTGAAAAGATTGCCCAGGACTCGCTTCTCTTCGTCGCGAACGCCCATCGTTTTTACAGCGACGCGACGGTGACACAGGGCATTTGGAATCTTCGCGACGCGTATAAAAGACGCGGTTGCATGTTGATCCTGCTGACTACGCTGAGCGGCTGCCTGCCCGAGGAGTTGGCCCAGGACGTCCTGATGCTCGACGAGCCTCTTCCATCGTGCGAAGAGTTGTCGCGGATCGTCCGGGAAACCGTCGAGGCGGCGGAGATGAGTGCCCTTGGCGAGGCGGACATGCAGCGGGCGGTTGACGCGCTGATCGGCCTCGCCGCTTTTCCTGCGGAACAGGTCGTGGCGATGTCACTGTCCAGGGAAGGCCTCGACACCGAGCAACTCTGGGAGCGGAAGAGGCAGACCATCGAGCAGTCGCCGGGGCTGAAAATCTGGCGTGGCGGCGAAACGTTTGCCGACATCGGCGGCTGCGAAAACGTGAAAACGTTTTTGCGGGCGGTTCTTGCGGGCTCGGAACCACCGCGGGTCGTCGTCTTCCTCGATGAAATCGAGAAGGCCTTTGCAGGCACCGGAACCGATCTGTCGGGCGTCAAGACCGAAATGACCGGCACGATGCTGACCTGGATGCAGGACACCGAGGCAGACGGACTGATTTTCATCGGCCCGCCTGGGGCGGCAAAGAGTGCCGCGGCAAAGGCGACCGGGAACTCGGCCGGAATCCCGACCATAGCCTTTGACCTCGGCGCAATGCAGAGTTCGCTTGTTGGCGGGTCGGGTGAACGTCTCCGAGCGGCCCTCAAGGTGGTCGAGGCCGTCAGCCAGGGTCGAGCGCTGTTCATCGCAACGTGCAATTCGATCACCTCGCTTCCGCCCGAGCTGCGCCGGCGCTTTACGTTGGGGACCTTCTTCTTCGATTTGCCGTCCGCCGCCGAAAGGGAGTCGATCTGGCAGATCTACGAGAGGAAATACGGTGTATCGGGTGATCGCCCGGACGACGACGGCTGGACCGGAGCGGAAATCAAGGAGTGCTGCAGGAAGGCGGGAAGGCTGAAGATGCCTCTGCGGCAAGCAGCGCAATACACGGTTCCCATCTCGAAGTCGGCTGCTGAACAGGTGAAATCCTTGCGGCAACAGGCTTCGGGGAAATTCATCAGCGCCTCGAACGCGGGATTGTATCGGTTTGAGGAAACGACGATTACTTCGGCCCCGGGCGCGTCGCGGCGCATCCGGGCTGTGGAGGCATAAATGAGCAAATACGGGACTCTGGAAACGGAAATCAAGGAACAGAAGTATCTGATCGCCGCCCTCGCGGAAATGGGCTACCACCCGGAAGTCCATCTTGACGGGGCGCCGCTGATCGGGTACGAGGGTCATGAGCGGCCGGAAAGGGCGCACGTCATCGTGCGCCGGCGGGAGTTGGACTCGGCGTCGAACGATATCGGCTTCGCAAAGGCGGCGGACGGCAGATACGCCGCGCAGCTCAGTGAGTACGACCAGGCAATCGGATTCGACCAGAAGTGGCTGAATCGCATCCGCCAACTCTACAAGGAGAAACAGACGATTGCCGCAGCGAAGTCGAAGGGGTACGTCTTCAAGGGCCGGGAAGTTGTGAAGACGGAGCAAGGCGAGAGAATTCAGCTCCGCTTTGCGGTCCGATAGGAGGGGCGATGTCGCAGAAAACCATTACGATCACTATCGATGAGAGTGGGAATAGCTCGATCGACCTCGCCGGATTCGCCGACAACAGTTGCTCGCAGGTGTTCGAGGACTTTCGCGGCGGGGACAGGGTCAAAACGGAACGGATGAAGAACTCGTTCTACAACGCGAAGCAGACGGAAGATCAGGTCCGAACTGGTCGCTGAAAGGCAGGCGCACGATGTTGGTGCATGGATTCGTTCCTGTCAGCCGCGCCAACGGGCCGGGCCGGCGGGCAGTGCTCTGGTTTCAAGGTTGCACACTGAGTTGTCCTGGATGCTGGAATCCGGCGAGCCATCCATTCGAAGGCGTGTCGCCGACCGACGTGAATGACATTATTCAGCGCGTAATTGGCCAGCACCGGGCCGGCGAGATCGAGGGTTTGACCTTTTCCGGCGGCGAGCCGATGCAGCAGGCATGTTCGATGCTGGAACTGATCGAAGGCTTGCGGGAGGCTGGCGCAGCGTCGTTGAGTTTCGGAATGTTCACGGGATACGCGCTCCATGAGTTGGAGCGAGGCCGCTTCTTCACATTTGAAGACTGCCCGGACAAGATCGCGACCTGGGAACTGATCAGAACGCACCTGGATTTTGCTGTGATGGGGCGGTACAACCGGCTTGCGCCGGCGACGCTGCCTCTGCGCTCCAGTCGCAATCAGCGTTTGCATCTATTCACGAACCGATACCAGCAGAGCGACTTCGGAGAGCCGACTGTCGAAGTATCAATCGGACAAGATGGGGCAACCACGGTCACCGGCTTCCCGCTCTTAGGCATTCCAACTTAACGGCCGACCCAACCCCCAAGCAAGCAGGAGGTGATAGATGAGCGAAAATCGGGAGTCCCTTTCATACAATCCATTCCGCGGTATCGCTGAAGAATTGACGCCGGAGAAGGCTGCTGTAATGGCAGCACGGCGATACCAGCGACAGGCAAAGGCCGCGCCCCTGTTTGCAGCCGCCGGTCTGCTGGAGACTTGCTCGGCGGACGACATTATTAACGCGTCCCGGAGACACGCGGAGGCATGGGAGCGGCTTGACCGAAAGCTGATTCGCTTCGCGCGCCTTGCCCGCCATTTCGTCTCGCGCAGGGTAACAGCTAAGGAACTGATTGTCCTGGACGGCCAGCGGGCCAAATTGCCAAAGAGCCCCGCCTATAGCGCCGACTTCTGGCGACGGCGACTTGGGGACTTGTGCGGGAGAGACGAGACTTATCGGAAGTCCGGAGCAGGGTCTCGGCAATGAACTGTTTTCACGAGGGATGGGTCGGCGTGAGCAATGTCGCCGACGCTGGCAGTCGGCAAGTGAATAGGATGCCTTGTGGCACCGCCGAATGCATCGTATTTGAAAGGAAAAGCCAAAAATGACGACCTGCGAAAAGGCGATTGATATTCTTCAACGCACTCGCGATGGAGATGACCTTGCACCAGAACACTTGAGCCTTATCGAACTGGCGGTCAACGACATGGTCTCCGAGGCGGGCCAGATCGCGTTCGAGCGGCTTTATGGCGACGTTGCCGGGGGCTCATATGTACAGCCCTGGTACCACGGCATCGAGAATCTCCGGAAAGACCATCGAGGGTACGTGTACTGGAAGGGCGTCCAGGTGGACCACTTCAGTTTTGACAAGTTCGAGGAGGCCCACGAAGCGGCTATAGAATTGGCTGACCGCTGCCGCACCCTCGAGATGCTGGGCCTTCCCGTCTCAACGGCGCATCAGGCCTGGTGGTACGACGAACTGGTCTCCGCCGTTACGGCAAACTGACCGGCCCAATCGCAATTTCAGCAATTCATCTGAAAACAAAAGGAGAAGTGTATTTATGGCTGCATTGGCCATCCCAATCGCAAGACAGGAGCAGAGCCTGTCGGAAAGTACCGTCATTCTGCAAGTGAAATTCGGCCTGCTCGGGGACTCCCGCAAGGTGTCCAGCTCGCAGGTCGAAGTGGACACGGACAAACAGTTGCTCCGGGTCGCGAAGAAGATTCTTGTCTCGAACGAGTTCGAGGCGATCAAGCAGATCGATCGCCGGGTGAAGAAGTATCTCGACAGCGTGTGTGTCCCGTTCGAGACGGGCACGCGTTTCCTCGCGGTTCCCCTGATCGAGGACGTCGATTGCAAGCTCCGCGAGTTTGAACGCGACCGTTCCGAATTGGTAGATCGCTTTCTGGACTCCTATCCGACGCTGTGCGAAAGCATGAGCGAGCGCCTCCGGGTTCTCCACAACCCCACCGATTATCCACAGATCGACAGGGTGAAGGCGCGGTTTTATTTCACCTGGCGATATGTCGCTTACGGCGTGCCGGGCCAGCTCAAGATGATATCCGGCCGCATCTGGGAGGAAGAACGGGACAAAGCCGCACAGCGGTTTGCCGAAGCGCAGAGCGAGGCTCAGGTTCTCCTCCGGGAATCCATGGCGGGCCTGGTCAATCACATGGTTGACCGGTTGGAAGCGTCCGACAACGGAAAGCCGAAGGTCTTTAAGAAGTCGACCGTCGCGAACCTTTGCGACTTTCTCGCAACGTTCGACTTTCGGAACATCTCCGACGACGCCGAGCTGAAAGAGCAGGTGGAGAAGACGCGGGCGCTTCTCTCGGGCGTAACGGCCGAAGAGATCCGGACAACCGCGGACCTTCGTTCCCGGCTGAAGACGGGCATGTCGGAGATTGCCGCCAAATTGGACGCGATGGTGGTCACGATGCCGCGCCGCAAGTTTCGGCTCGACGAATGACCAGGGAGTCTGGCACCGGAGAAGAGGAATTACATGGGCTATTCCGTTTACTACACCGGCGAGGTCAGCATTTCGCCCGAATTGGATGCGGATCGCGCAACGCTCCTCGATGACGCTCTCAGAACGAACACCCTCGAACGCCTGGGAATCACCGCTGATGACGGACGGGATCTGTGCTTCGGATGCGACTGGGAATACAGCGAGAGTTGCCTGAGAATTGAGGGCGAATCACGTGATGGACAGGAAGGATGGCTGCGGCTGCTGGTCGCGAGGTTCTTTCAGCCGAACGGCTACAAGTTGTCAGGGGAAGTGAGTTGGGACGGCGATCAATCCGGAGACACCGGCGTGATCTACGTCGAAGAAGATCGCGTAGAAGCGGTGGCCGACGCCACGACAAACCGGGGGCCTTGCTGGCGGCGACAACTCCCCGACCCTTCGGTAGTCGAGCTTGTCCAAGCAGGACGCGGCGTGCTCACCTGCTGGGAATCCGCCGACCTTGCCGCCGCTGTGCGGGCACTTGCGGAGGCACTCCAAGCGTTCGCAGAGGTGCCTGGTTGTTAAAAGGAGGTCATTCTTATGTTCTGTGATTTTTGCAGTGCAATCCAGCCATGCTGGAGGTTCGAAGCGCAACCGTTCGCCACCGTCGTTGGCAACATCGTAGCAACCAGCGATAGCGGCTGGGCGGCTTGTGACGCGTGTTGCGCGCTGATAGTAACCGGCGATCGGGCCGGCTTGTTGGAGCGCGGCGCTCACTTGATTCCGGAGATCCCGGAGTTGCGGCACTGGCTGCGGGAAGCACATCAGGCATTCTTCGATCATCAACTGCCAGGCCCGCCGGTGCGCATCCAGACAGCGGCGGTCCGACCGAATTGACGTTTTGGCCGGCCGACGAACTGATCGGACGGAGCACCCGCCGTGAGCTACTTCAATCTTGAGATCAATCCGCAGACGGCAACTTCCCTTGTCCACTGCCTAAACCGGCGATACAGAGGCGCCCGAAAATTTCCCGTAACGGCTCCCGATGCGCAAGGCACTCTGTATGTCTGGGCGCGCGACCCCGAGGAGTGTCGCGAGCATCTGCTGAACGCGTTATTCGATCTTCTCTTCGCCCGTAATCGCATCGGAGCCGCTGTATCCAACCCGGCATGTATCTTCTGTGGAGGAAGAACACAAAGCCGCGGACGGAACAGCTCCGGCACAAGAGGGTGGAGGTGTATGAATCCGGACTGCCAGCGAAGCTTCGTCATCGACCGGAGCTTCCGAGGCGGCATCAACCATCCGACGCAATCGAAAAAGCCCGAATTCCACCGCCTGGTATTTGTTGAAGGCAAGACGATCCGGGAGGCCTGTGACGCACTCAGGCTGTCCATGAGCGCCGGCGACCACTGGTTCAGGAAGATGGCGGCCGTCGGAGGGCAGATCGATCATAAGTGTCCTTGCGGGCGGGATCTGCGCCATCGGGGATCGTGCGAGTTTCGGCAAAGTTATGAGTGGGCAAAGGTTGAAGCGAGCGTCGAAAATCAGACGGCGAATCGTTCGACCACCCCGGAATAGCAGCGGCCAAACTAAAGCGTCGCGATCGAAGAGAGCACGAAATTGTAGATAGCGTGCATCACCGCGGCTGCCGCCGTGGACCCGGACTGTGCGCGCATCCAACCGAATGCAACGCCGGTGAGGACGGTCGCGTAGATGCGCGGAGCATTTCGGTCATTGTGAGACAGCGCAAAGAGAATCGCAGTAAGGAGTACTGTCGCACAGAGGGCCGCTAGCCGCGGGGCACGTCGACGCCTTAGGAATTCGAGGATCAGCCAGAAGAGGATGCCGCGAAAAAGCATCTCCTCGATCATCGGTCCTGAAGCGCTGGCCAGAAGGACCCGATGCGGGGGAGGAACACGCCCCAGCGACTGGTGGAAGATCCTGACATACGACCAGATACCAGCGCTAACCACAACGCCGGCAATGAAGCTGTAAGTCCAGAATCCCCGACGCGGCGAAACCCAGCCTATGCGGCAGAGCCATTTGGTTTTTCCCAGCACGCGATAGCCGTATACGAACAGGAGCACGGTCAACAACAGGGCCAGCCCGAGCGTCGCTGGCTTCACCGCAGTCGCCGTGACTTGCCATACAAACAGGCAGGCGACCGGAAGGAACAGCTCCGGATTGGCGTTGATTGTGCGCGGGAGGCTTTGCGCGGAACGAGCCAGCGCAGTGTTGAACCCGCCGGCGTACCGCCGTTTGACCCATAGGGCGCTCACACCAAATCTCTCCACTCGGCCTTCAATCCCATTTTGAGGGAAGTGGTCGACGTTTGGGCCGGGATCAGGTGGCGTTCGGGCCGTCGTTGTCGTTCAACCCGTCGCGCGACTCTCCGATTCCCTCGTCCGTAGAACGCAGCAGGGCAAGCCAGTGTAGGAGGTCTCACATGTCCCGACTCGCCGCAAGAATTCGTTGTAATTACTACCCTCTCCCGCTCAGAGAAACAGAACGGGTCCGAAATCTGCTACAGTTCCCGCCCGAGCCGTTCTCTGCTCTGGATCCGTGCGTCGGGGAAGGTATAGCTTTCTCCACTATCACCAGAGATTCCAGCGCCCGCCGTTACGGAATAGAACTCGACGCGTACAGGGCTGAGCAAGCTGCCCCGTCGCTCAACAGGATCATACAGGGGAACACTCTGGAGACCCATTGTTCGGTTGAGTCCTTCTCCCTGATCTACGAAAATCCGCCCTACGACTGGACGCTTTCAGGAAGCGCGCGGGAGCGACTTGAGGCGGTATTCCTGAATCACACTTTCCGATGGCTGATTCCCGGCGGCGTCCTCGTACTCGTCATTCCGGCAGAGCGGGCCGCAGAGTGCGCTCAGATTCTCGCCTCCCACTTTAAGCGCACGCGGATCTTTCGCCTGGGTGACCCGGAGTCCGTTCGCTATCGCCAAGTGGTCATTGTCGGAGTGAGGCGCACGCGCCGCGAGCGTGATCAACTTCGTGATCGCGAGATCAGCGAGGGTCGTTCGCTCTTCAGCACGCTTGGGCGCGAATACGAGCATCTGGCTGAATTGCCTGAATCGGCCAGCGATCCGTACCCCGTGCCGCCAACGGGTCCGGCAACATTGACATTCAAAGGTCTGCCGCTGGATGAACTGGAGGATGTGATTCCAACTTCGCCGGCGTCCCGGCAGGCGGCGCGAATTCTCGCGCCGGAGCCCACCGTTATTGGAGGAAGGCCGCTCACACCATTGCACGCCGGCCAAGTGGGCCTCGTCGCATGTTCCGGTCTGATCAATGGGATTTTTGGCACCGGCGAAGAGCGACACATCGCCGCCTGGAAGAGCAAGAAGATTACCACGAAGTTGACAGAGGAAGAGGCGGACGGGACAACCATCATCCGTGAGCGGGAACGCTTCGTTCAGGAACTCTCCGTGGTTTTCGCCACTGGTGAGACCGGCACGCTCGAATAACCGGCGCCGTTGTAGCGTATGGATCATAGCGCTGAGGTTACAGAGGCAGCAGCCACGCGATGGAGGGAAAATATCGATGAAAAACGCACACGAGCGTTTTGGGTGGCTGGAGTTTGACAAGCCGCTCAAAGACACGAGAACCAGAATTCGCGTAGCGCTGGACAGATTCATCGGAGAGAGCTTTGAGGGCAAGGGGACGCCCGGGGTTGCTCACGTGATCTCGGTCTTCGGAAGTGACGTCGATATCGGCGCCATCTGGGCGGCGATCGCGGGACAAGAGTTGTTGACGGTCTCCGGTCCTGATATTGAGCAGCGAAGAGTGTCGTTGGGAAAAGACCCTCGGGTGTTCCGCGGGACAATTGCCGTCGCTGGCCGCAGTCGGAGCATTCGCCATCTGATGGCCCTTTCCGCGCAGATGGCTGACGATACCGATGTCGGGAGGATCATCGTGAGCGAATGCGATCCGGAATTTGTGTTGTACCGGATTTCCCAACGGCTCGGTCTACCGGTTCATCCCTCATGGGCGAAGTGGTTCTGGGCCATGCTGAAGCAGCATAAGCGGACGAAACCGCTCGACGGCCTGGGGTATAAGCCGATTGCCATCGCCGGGACCAAGCAGGAATTCCTGGAGTGGATCGGAGACGCGGTGAAAGAGAAAGTAATCGAGATACCCAACGAGAACGACTCGATCCGCTGGTCAATCCGAGCGATGAAATCTGTTTGACTGCGCTCAACCAGACAATGACTCTCTGGAATTGCAGAGGGTGCGGATTCGGCGCAATCCGATCAGCAAGGTCGCTGTTTGCTTCGGCAAATGGTGTGGCGTGGGGCCGCAGGAGCATATCGGAGGAACCAGACTGGCGCTCCCTCGAACGCCATTTCGGCAAATACAATGCATTTAATTAACGGTACGAATCGTCCCCCACTGAGTTCAACCGATACGGCTATATTTACCCGGCTAACTCCCGGAGTTCCCCTTTACGGCAATGGACCAAATGATGCGAGCTACAACACTGACCTAAGGATATTGCCCGCGATGCCGCGCGATATCTGTTCGTGCCACATCTGATTCCGATAGCTTCGGAGACAGCTGTAGCATGAGGTATCCTCGCCACACTCGCAGTTTGAAACGCGTTCCAGAGCTGCCTCCATTAACAAATGGAGGTTCGCTCCTAAACGACGTGCGTGACCAGCACCCCCAGGGACCGTGTCGAACAACACCAGCGAAAGGAGTCCCCTATTAGACCGAGCCGTTGTTCCATCGATATCTTCGCGAGCGATACCCAAAGGCTCACACGATTCGAGGAGAGCATAGAGAACCGATCGCGCAACCGTCTCCTTGCGGAGGCCGGAAAGGCTGATCTCGACGACATCGGTCAGGTATTCATGCCCGAGATGCAGGAAGGACATCTGCCCATTGCAGTCTCTTCCAATCCGTCTCAGATCGCCGTGCCTGGTACTCTTACGGCCCTTGGCGGAGTAAGGAGCAGGTTCGCCGTAGCCGCACTTCTCACATATATTAAATCCGCGTCCTCCCGGCCCCCGATTGATGACGGTAATACGGCCCTGCCGAAAATACCGCTGATTTACCGCTGGACCGAAGCCCTCGATGTCTTGAAATTCAGGACTCTCTTGTTGATAAACGCCAAAGTAGGACTCTATGAAACCTCCCCGCGGAGGGCGGGATTCGCCGGGACGACCCTCGTCACGTTTCCCCACAAACCCGAATTCAGGAATGATAAAGCGGCCACGGCGGGCGACTTCGCGGGAGCCACAAACCTCACACGTCTCTGGAACCTCGATCAGCCGATGCCGCTCAGCGCCACACTCACCGCAAACGATCCATTGGTGTTTGCGCAGCTCTCGACTCGGACGGACGACGACTCCTTGGCTCTGCCAAATTGCTTTACCCGCTATGATCCGTGCGCCCGGCGCGTACTCGCTTATCGCGAGCCTCAGGTCGCGCTGGAGTTCAAGGTTCATTGCTGTGGTATCGCCTGATCGGGCCAGACTAAGCTCAACGACATCGACTGGGAATCCGTACTTCGGTAACACGTTGCGGCTCGCTAAAAACTGATAGAGCGGGCGCCGCGAGATGGTCGATGACAACCGCTTGAGCGCCTCGGCCTTCCCAAACTGCTGCTTCTCGACAGCGTCTTGCATTTGAGTCTTCACCAGATCCAGCTCGTCAAGTACTTCCTCTGAGGCTCTGGACAGCCATCCGTGAGTGAGGTCGGACGCACTGGGTCTGGCTAAAGCGTCAACCCAAGACCACTGGGCTAAACCGATTTCCGCGGCCACACCACTAGGCACGACCCTTGTCAGGGCCGCCTTGATGTCTTCGGGCTCGCTCTTAAGCCAATCGATAAATTGATCGCACGCAGACCGCTCTCCTGCACTCACGAAGAACGATTCGACGTCATCATCAGAACCCGAGGCTCGCTGAAACGCGGCGAGCGCGATGGCATGGGCGTGCCGTCGAACGATGGCAGCATTATCGAGCCGAATAAATGGCGGGCTGATTTTTCCTTCAATGAGCCGTCTCGGCTGCTGAAAATAATACAGATCATGATTTCGCCGCTGGGCGAATGTAACAATCAGTGCGGCGGAGTCCAACCGCCTGCCCGCGCGCCCCGCCCGCTGAGTGTAGTTGGCTGGTCCAGGCGGAACATTCCGCAGAAGGACGGCTTGGACGGAACCGACATCGACACCGAGTTCGAAGGTTGTCGAACAGCTCAAGACGTTGAGTTCACCGCGCACAAATTCGTCTTGTAGCTTGCTTGCGGTCGCCGGATTCCACTGGGCCGTATGTTCTTCAATCGACAACCCGATGGGAAGCAGTTCTCGGTACAGACGTGAATAATGATCATCAATAAGCTGATCCGCATCAGCCAGTTTGAGGACACCCGTACACCGGTAGGAGCTGCAAACTCCAGCGACACTATGCCACCACACCTGACGACACGTATCACAGATCATGGGCCGATGACCTTCTGCCGACGGCAGCCACTCGAACCGCTCGTGATCAAGATGCCACAGGATACCTTTCGCGCCGTCTGGATAGGCAACCAGCACGCGATTCCAATCCCGCGACTTAGTGAGATATTCCCATGCTAGTCTCAGAAATTCACGGGGATCGTTCTGAATGCCCAGCCGTTCAAAAATTCGCTGAATTAGATCAAGGCGGCGATTGGTCCCCCTTGAGGGCAGCCATGCCAGAACCCCCGCCTCCGCTTTTTCGCCACGGATTCCGATCTTGACATTACGAGGGGCAAAAATATCGCTCCGGATGTCAACATTAGACGCAACACTTACAGCCCCGCCGGCGCGAACGGTGTCAAGCAACAGCCGAAGGAGTTCGGTTACGTCGCTCGCAACGAGTCCAAACTCAAGCAAGGGAGCCGGTGCGCTATAAGTTTGGGGAAACGATATATGGAGCTCCGCAGTACCAGTTCCGTCAATGCTCTGACGCCGATCGAGTGCCAATAGCTCCCGCATCAGCCACGATTTCACCTCAGTTGAGTTCGTGAGGCTTCCATTTTCGGGGTCCAGAACAGCATTCTTTTCAGCTTGTTCTCTGATTGGTTGCACCAGATCGGTGAAACGCGGTCGATCCGAGCCAAATACGTTGATCGCGTCGGCGATCAGGCGGCGTTGGATCGCTCGATGATAGGTGAGGTCAAAATAGGGAGCGAAGAACGCGGCATCCTGTCTGCTGTCTGAGAAGACAAGTAACTTTCTCCCCTGCCCTGGCCGAGCACCTAACTCAGGTTGGTCCGAGGGGGGAATTGCCTGATAAAGATCAGTTGCGATGACCGACAGTGGCGCATCAGTACCCGTGAGGAAACGATAGACGACACCTTCGCTGGCAACTCCTCCACATGCAAGGCAGCGCCGCAGGCCTTCAGGTTGGCTGTTCTTTTGCTTTCCGCGAGTCACCTTCACCCGTGCGGCGTCAGAACAGGCACAGGCACCCGAAGGTGACTCGAAAAGTGCGCCACAGCTTACGCAAAGCGTCAGTTGCGAAAACTCTTCATCTTCACCAAAGTTATCCGCGAGTTCATCTTCATTCGTTAGAGATGCCGCGCTGCCGAGGAGCAAGTTCAGTGTTCCCGAATCAAGCGCAGACGCCGGTACAAAGAACATCTCCGGCCCACTTTCCTTCAGGGAGCCGACCAGGTATTCGGCGCCGCATCGTCGGCACACGCCCAATTCGAATCCCCGTGAGCCAATGCCCGAGCTCTGGCACGAGGGACACTGTTCAAACCTCGAAAGCCGCAGACTAGGCTCCCCCGCAGGATGGTTATGGGCAAGACACACGAATGCCCCCTCAAGCGCGCGGAGCATAAAGTGATATCTGGCTGGAATCAGAGGCGCATCATTAGGAGCCCGGCGCGCGGAAACACCTAAATCGACCAACGCCACCAGGTCTCGCGCCGAACCACCGCCTTGGAACACTTCTTCGACAGCCGCTGGCAGATCGACTATTCCGCGCTCAAACAAATTGTGAAGGCGTTCAACGTTTTGGTCCTTTGCCAGTAGGTTCCATAGAAAGGCTTCGGGTATGAGCTCGGATTGCGGAAGCGCCGTCTCCAAAAGTTCGGGGCCAACAATGTTTGCCAACTCTGTGACGTTCTGTTGGAGACGATACGCAGTCTGCAACCTACAGTAAAGGTCGACGGGTAGCGCGTAGACACCTGAGTGGTGCTTGAGCGGGCGGCGCACGGCCCCCACCACGTCTGAGGATTCAAAAGGCTCGCCAAAAAGATCAGACGCGAAAGTCGCTAAGGCAGGATAATCCTGCTGGCCGCCCCCGAGCGTAGCGCTCGTCGCGAAGCATTGCAGTCTGCCGCGCTCGCTCCTCAGTACTCGGTCTCGCACACGTCGGAGAAGCATTGCGATTTCCGCACCTCGCGCTCCGTTGTAAACGTGTACTTCGTCCAAGACGATAGCACGCCAATGCCGGGCGCTTGGCCCATCGAAGAACGCGCTGTCCGCTGGCCGCAGCAACAGATATTCAAGCATCGCGTAGTTCGTTAACAACAGATGCGGCGGTGTTTTTTGCATCTGTTCTCGCGCGATCAACTCGTTTGGCAGACGTGGCTCGAGAGGCCACCGTCGCCGGAAATCAGCTTCGGCCTCCTTTTGCTCCTTGGGGGTTTCGCCTACGTAACGGCCAAATGTGATCTCAGGAAACGGCTTCAATAACTCTCGAAATCGTTTTACCTGGTCGTTCGCCAATGCGTTCATCGGGTAAAGCAGAAGCGCTCTGACCCCCGGCTCCCGGCCAGTTCCATTAGCTACTTCTTCCAACAGCGCGTTCAAAATGGGCAACAGGAATGCCTCCGTCTTCCCCGACCCAGTACCGGACGCTACGATCAGGTTTCGTCTATTGACAACGGCCTTCCGAATCGCGCGCTCCTGATGCAAATAGAGCCTACGCCGTAGTGGAAGCGCACTTTCATCGAGGTGCCGCAACTCGCGGCAGAGCACTGCCTCCGTGATCAAATCTGCAACTGACGCTCCCATCTCAAACGGAGCTGCAGCCTCCAGATAAGGCCCTTTGAGCAGGGGAAAACCCTTCGAGAGGCATTCGCGAAACTCATGCCGCCACCGTTCAGCTCGGGGACGAAAGGTGGTCAAGAGATACTGTCGATAGTTTTCACCTATGCGGTTTGTCGCTGCGAGTGGGTTAAGCATCGGCGGCCATACTTGCCGTGGGTTTCACAGGTTTCGTCGCCTGCACAAACACGACGGCCCACGTCAAATCCCTGGCTAGAAGTTTGGGAACAGCAGTAACAAGAGGCAGGAGAGCCTTGGCGGCCTCCTCGCACCGCTGGCTCCCGGAGGCAATGTGGATGGCCCCCCCAAGTACGAGCTTCGAGAGTTTCATGCCGACGTCGAAGAGTGGTCTCGGCGTTCTTGATTCCAAGTGTTCCCGAATAGTATCGCAATAGACCGGCAGCTTTTTGTGAAGATCCCAGTGTTGCAGCACCCAATCCTCGGATCGGAACCGTCCTTCTTTTTCGGCAAGCAGCCATTCATAATTTGCTTCCGCCAGAGAGTCGATGTCGAAGAGTGGGCGAGCGGGTTTGACCTGCATCTCCCTGTAAAAGTGCCGAAGGAGGATGGGAGGAAAAAGCCATTCATTACCAATTGGTCCTCCGAAATCGATCTTGGCGGTCAACTGGGTTCCTAAAAAGTCCGTGCGTCGACCGTCGCTCTCTTTATCGCCGGCCAGCGCACGTCGTGAGTCATAGGCTGCAGCGAGTGGTGGACAGGCCGTCCACAGATTTCGAACCGTTGAATCGGATGCGACTTCGGCAACCCATTCCGTTTCGTTAACTACCGACCCGGCTGTCATTAGCGGCATCACGGCGATAGCGAAGCGAAGGAGGTCCCGCGTTCCGAAGTGACCTGAATCAACGGCATTGCAAACGCTTTTAAAAAAAGTGGCTGGCGAGCGCCCGAGAGTTTCCACGATGTAGCGGAAAGACAGATCCTCCAACACGGCCGGACCCAGGCGGTCGAGCTGCCAGCAAGCCGTCTGAATGGCCTCGATAGATACGGCGAGTGCTTCGGCTTCCGTAAGGGGACGACCGACAGCCCCGGTTGCCACGGCCAGTTCCAATGCTTGCAGAGGACTACCGCTATTCAGGCCCGCCCGATATTCGTCGAGTTCGTGCGGGTTGCCCAGCGTAACTTCGGCCGTGTTTGGGCTGCCGAGTCGCGGACGAATTGGCTCATTCCATGGGTCAATCAGTGCAACTTCTACCAAGTAGTTCCCCGGCACCAACGACTCGCAGTCCTTCTCGAACGAGTTAGCCTTGAGTAATTGCACAACAATTGCGCGGTCCCAGATCCGATCGAGGGACCACAGACGGACCTCCTTTTGCTTTACGCCGCGGATGTCAGTGAAACTGCCTGAGAGAAGGACGCGATTACCTTCCACGATTCGGCTGGCCTGAATGCCTTCAACTTTTAGCGTCGTAATTAATTTGGCAACCGTGACAGATTCACGAGCGAAGTCTAAAACAAACTCCAAAGTCGCTCCGCCGATTTGAGAGATAGTGTCTCGGAACCGTGCCAGATCGAAAAACAGACGGCCGGAGTCTTTTGTGGTCACCCACTCTGAAAGCTGAAGAATCTCGATGCCCGAACTGAGCCTGAGGCGCATCGGCACCCCCAGAAGTCCCGTACTAACGACCAGAACGGCATCCGCGGACTCTAACATTTCAGAGATATCGATCCAGAGAACCGTCGACGACGTGCTGACGCCCGCATCTCGGCCGGTGTTTAAGGCCCATTCAAGCCGAGGGACTGTTATCTGGAGAGTTAGAGTGCTTGAACCCAGACGAATAGGGCAGAGGATATGATTGCCGTCCTCCTCGCAGGTCTCCATCTGAATTTCTGGAGCCTTGTGCAGTTTAATGTTGATGGGCTGGTCGGGCAAGAGGAGGTCTGTCGACCGCTCAATCGCAAGACCGGGCACCACCGCGAAGAGAGCAGCAAGGTCGCTACCGAGAGGGCCTCGAATCGCCAGCTGGATTTCAGTTAAAAGCCAATCTCCCAAGATCGGCTTCAGCGAGAAGCTGTTGCCAATTCGGTCCAGTTGATCGGCAGTCGTGTCGATCACGTCAGCTTTAGTGCGTGCCGTAATTCGCCAGTGCTCCCACGGGAAATCCGGAATTTCGGGCAAAGTAAATTTCGGAAATTCCGAATAGAGCGAGGCACCGCCGATCGACCGAATCGATCTTGGATCAAGACTTTCGTCCAAACTCGGGCGCTCAGCCGGCGGTACCACACGGATTTGCAGACTTTCGCCACCAGCTTTCTTGGTCGCGACCAGAAGCCTCGCACCTGTCAGACGATAATGTGATAGCCGGTAGCCGCTCCAGATGCCAACGGGCTGCGGTAACTCTTCTTCGTCCGGAGGGTTCCCTTCATGGCCGGTTGCGTCGATCACATGCAGCGTCAGTTCATCCCTTGAGTGAAGAGCCAAGACCGACGCGAGTCGCAACTCGTTAGTCTGTCGAGAGATCCGGGCAGAAACTGGATCAAAGAACAAGACCGGAAACGAGTCGAAGCCATCGAATATGAACGTTCGCGGTTCCCCATTTTCCATTCGGCCTTCGATTTCCCACCTTCTGGCGGGGTTCAACCGGATCGTGCGCTCAAAAGAGCTGGCACCGTAGTTCGTTGCGGTGCGCCCATCCCGGACGCGCCACTCTACTCTCAACGTGCCGCCAGATGACGGTAGTTCGAGCTTCGGACCAAGCCCGTCCCAGGGATCTAACTGAACGTAGGGCCGAGGAAAGGTGTTTCGTGTGACAACCTCTCTAGCTTCGATTTCAAATTCGGAGAATGCATCGACTAAGGATTGAGGCAAACCCAACGAACTATTGCTGGGCATCACTCCGATTCGGCGGGTTTCCAGGACGAGATCAACGCAGCGCTGTAGGAAATCAAGTGCGGGCTCGCCGCCATGAAGAATGAAGCGAATGGCAGGCTTGTCCACGCCTTGGGTAAGACTCTTACGCGTTGTCCAGAGGCTCAGGATTTCGTGTGGCTCCGTGCTGCCTTGGCGAATCGTACGTACAAGAAGCCGAAAAAAGTCTGACAAGCAGTACTGCGGAATGCCACCGTGAGCGAGGATTGGTGTTAAGTACCGGAGTGCCCTCTCATGTTCCATCAGCGTGTCGAATGTCTCGAGCCGCAAAAGATGCAGCGCATCCATAAACGCTTGGCCGACCTGTGCCGCTTTGGGGCCAACAACCCCTATTGCGGGCCAGAGCTCGCCTTGACGATACTTCAGAGCTCCAGCTGTGGCCAGCAGGACCGCGAGCGTTGCAGGATACAGCCGCAAATATGACCGACCAAAGATTAGCTCCCCCGTTGACGGACTTCGAAACGTTAGCGCCGCAGTTTCATAGGTGTCCTGCGTGAGACCGATTTCAAAAATTAGTCGCCGCCCTCGGAGCGCACGGGCGAACTCCTCCTCGCGGCTGCCAGGGCTTTGGATTTCGGTCGACATTCTGGAACTGCTCCAACACCGGACTCGATGTGCCGGCGCAAGGGTGCGAAATTATACCGATCAAGTATAAGCCTTCGATGATGTTGGCCGAACTCCAGACGAAGATGTGCGGTGCCGCGAACGAGGAATGGGCTGTCGGTGCACGGAGTCCGAAGGAGGCGATTGAGAGGCGGCGTTTGCGCCGAATTCTCGACGGCTGACATCGCCGCCGGGGCTGCGCCGCGTTCTGATTTCCGCCGGGACCCAACTCCGGAACGGAAGGGCGATGTTGATCAATCGGACTTGTCGAGATCTGTTAAATTTTCGCGCCGGACCTCGCCCGCCTTCTTGTCCCCGCGGAGAGCAATGAACCGCGAATGGCGCAGGTGATTGTCGGACGTCCACTCTACGAATTCAAATTGCCCGACAAGAAGCGGTTTCAACCATATGCAGTCCCCCATTTTGGCTGCGGTAAGCCCGGCTCCCCAGCGTCCGCTTCTGGCTTCCGGAAGATTCCAAAACGGGCACTCGTCGGTCGTGATCCCCCGGAATTTCTTCGTCAGTTCCTCGCGGAGTTTCGGAGTGAATCCATTCCGCGTTCGGGCTGCATAGATCAGATTCTTACCGTCGTAATAGCCGAATATCAATGCGTCGAACGTCGCGCCGCCGACGGTGTAGCCGCCGATAACGAATTCCTGCCCTCGATTGACCCGCATCTTTCGCCACGCTCCTGAGCGTTGTCCAGGCTCGTAGCGTCCAGCGCGCCGTTTCGCGACCAGTCCCTCCAATCCCTGCGCTTTCACCGAGTGCACGAGGTCCGTGACGCTGCCTTTCAGTTCCGGGGAATACCGGATCGGATCGGCCAACTTCGGCAACACCTCGCGTTCGAGCAAAGCCCTGCGCGATTCGAGGGATTCGCCCATCACGTCATTGCCGGAGAGAATCATCAGGTCGAAGACGTAATAAAGGATGGGCGCCTTCGAAGCGCCGTAGTTCTGAAGGATGTTGAACGATGGACGCCCAAGTTCGTCCGTCGCCACAATTTCACCGTCAATCACGGTCTCATCAGGAATCGCGTCGAGAGCCTTACGTATCACGGGATATTTTCTGTCGAAGTCGTTGTCGTTGCGCGAACGGAGATGCACTGCCCCGCCGGATTTGAAGGCGACTGCTCTGTATCCATCGAGCTTTAATTCATAGAGCCAAGCTTCCCCGTCCGGCAGTTCGCTCGAAGGTAGAAGCAGCATCGGTTCGACGAATGCCGCTTTGTGCTTCACGTCATGCCGCCTTACGGCCCCGCTTCTCGGCCTGGACTGCGGTCCGCTTCACTGCCCACCGACGCTTCATCGCTTCCGCGAGACGCTTACGACCTTCGGGCGTGATTCTACGCTTGCGCTTCGTCCGGACCTTTCGCGGAGCCGGCGGTTTTTCTTCCCTGCTATGAACTCCAGAACCCTCGATCTGGCGCAACGCCGACAAGGCCCGCTCGATGGCACTCCTCTGCTCTTCCAGCCTCGCGATGATGTCGTTCAATCCGCCGGCCATCTCGGCTCCCTTTGAAGGGGAGTTACCGTACCCGTTGTTCTGAAGAGGCTTTCGATCCTTCTTCCACTTCGAATACTGCCTCGGATGCGAGCCGCGGATGTGAGAGGCCAGCCCCGTACCTCGTGACGATGTCTTCGGGCAAAAAGGGCATTGAAGGTCCTGTTTCGGCATTTTCACAGTAGGTTATCAGGCTGGCGCAGTCTCCCGACGTGCCCTGCCTCCCTCTCGCCTTGGCTCAAACCTCTGGCACCCGTGCGTGAATCAGCCCCTGAAAGAACAAATCATGTCTATCCCGTCAACGATTGCCGAATATCTACGCCGTTCCTCGCAGGAACTGGGGGAACGGATCCTAAAAATCTATCCTGCCCTCCAGGCGCCGGACGACCCCGTCTCTGAACGATTCGGCGGTTTGCTGCGGACGCCCTTTGCGGCGCAGCGCCTGGCGGTTATGGGCATCGTGAAGCGGTGGGAACAAGCCAAGGCCGCTGGCGTTATCGCGGAATGCGGCACAGGCAAAACGCTCATGGCTCTTTCCGCCATCCACGTCCATTCTGCCGGTCGGCCCTACGCGGCCCTCGTGATGGCGCCCCCGAACATCGTTGGGAAATGGTGCCGGGAGATTCTGATTACGATCCCGGGCGCGCGCGTCTTCATGATTGATGGTCTGCGGACTCCAACGCAATCGGGCGCCAGCCCCTATGGCATAAATGAGGTGCGCTACCGGAACGGGCGGATCGTGCGCGAAGGGCTGCACACAACCTTAACGGATCTGCGCCTTCGGAAGAGCTCGAAATCGGCGCGCGATCGCTGGCAGAAGCTTTGCCCCGGCCCGACGTTCTGGGTCGTTGGCCGTGATCGAGCGAAACTATCCTATTTTTGGAGACATGCCTACTCCGTGGCGGAGTCTGGTCCATATCTGGGATCCGCGCTTAACACCGACTCGGGCGCACCCCTGATCGTGAACGATGAGCGGGTGCTCGCCACTGAATTCGAAAAGATACGCCGGAGCGAGATTCTCGGCAGTCCTGACAGTGGTTCCGGGAAGGATCGGCGCTCGATTTACAGCCCGCTTTGGCAGGCCGATGGCAAACGTATCCGCCGCTTCGCGCCGGTCGAATTCGTCGGCCGTTACATGAAGGGTTTTTTTGACTATGGGATCGCGGATGAAGTTCACGAGTTGTCGAATGACACGGCTCAGGGCAATGCATTGGGCACTATGGCTCGGGCGGTTGACAAAATCGCGGTGCTCACTGGGACCCTCATGGGCGGGTACGCCGACGATCTCTTCAATGTGCTCTACCGGCTGGAACCCCACAAGATGGTCGCGGAGGGGTACGAATGGGGCGAGCCTGGAGTGCGCAGTTTCGCCGAAACCTATGGCGTCCTGGAACGAGTAACGATCATCTCTCCCGAAGAGAATGCCTGCTCGAAGGCGAAGGTTACCAAGCAGGTGAAACGCAAACCTGGCGCATCCCCGCTGCTCTTCGGGAAGTTTCTCATGGAGCTGGGCGCGTTCGTTTCGCTGGAGGACATCTCCAGTGAATTGCCGTCGTATCGCGAAGAAGTCATCGGCGTCGACATGGACGAACCGCTGGCGAAAGCGTATACGGATCTCGAAGAGCAGATCAAAGAAGCGCTCGAAGAGCATCGCGGTAATCACTCAGTAATCAGCACCGCCCTGAATGCACTACTTTCGTACCCGGACCGGCCGTACGGCCTGGGCGACCTGATCGGAACCGAATACGATCCGGAGTCGCATCGGCGCGTGCCTTTCCTGATCGCGCGGACTCAGGACCTCCCGGAAGACTTGAGATATGCAAAGGAGCGGAAGCTGATCGAATGCATCAAGGCCGATCTTGCCCGCGGCAGAAAATGCCAGATCTATGCCGTGTACACGGCGAAGCGGGACGTCACCAGCCGGCTCGAACGGGTTCTGTCGCAGGAAGGAATTCGAGTTTCGGTGCTCACGAGTCAGGTGCCCCCCGATCAGCGGGAGGCATGGTACGAACGTCGGCTTCGCGAGGGTATGCAGGTTTGCGTGGCCCATCCTCGCCTGGTTTCCGTGGGTATGGACTTGCTGTGGGCGCCATCAATTTATTTCGTGCAGACGGGATACTCGATCTACACGTTGCGACAGGCGAGCCGTAGATCCTGGCGAATCGGCCAACGGTCGAACGTGGTCGTCCGGTTCCTGACCTACAACGACACAATGCAGACATCGTGCCTTCGCCTGATGGGTAAGAAGCTCCTGGTTTCGTTGGCCATGGAGGGCAAGTTTTCCAACGAAGGCTTGCAGGGTATCGAGGACGACGATGACGTGCTCACTGCGATGGCGCGCGAATTGGTCACCGAAAAGGGAGTGGGGGAGTCGGCGGCATCCGTATGGAAAGCGGTTCAGGAGCAACATTCGCGGCTCCTGCCAGCTTCACCTGCCCTCGAAGAGGAGCCAGCAGGGGATTTTGACGCTTCGCCCCACAACGGATTGGTTACCTTCGCGACGCCTCCGAAGGATCTGATCTTTGGGACCCGGCTCGAAAAAGAGACGACGCGGAGGAAGCCGCCCATCGTCGAGTCAGACTCTCAACTCTCGCTGTTCTAAACCGGGCAGACGCGAGGGCATGCCCATCGCGAGATCACGCAGGCTTTGGCGCTCTGCAAGGAGGAATGATTTATGGATTTGCTTCCTGAGGAACTGAAGAAGACGTTGCCGCCACTGTATTCACAGGAATCGGCCAGTTCACCGATCATACACGCGAAATTTTTAACTCCCGACGCCGGCTGGACCTGGTTAGTCACGGAAGGCTCGGAAGAGGAGGACGGAGACTGGCTGCTGTTCGGATATGTGATCGGGCTGGAAGAGGAGTGGGGGTATTTTTCGCTGTCTGAAATTGCGGGCATCAGAGGGCCGCTCCGGTTACCTGTGGAGCGCGATCTTTGGTTTCAGCCGGGTCCTATCGACGAGGTGCTTCGTCGTGAGCGGCCATCCGCCGCGCCTGGCGAGGAAGGAGCGCGAGATGAGCGATAAGGTTCAATTTCAAACCAATATCCCGATCGAGATCGCATTGAAATATGGCGACGGGAAGGAGGTGAGCGGGCAATACGGCGATCAGGTGATGTACACGCTAACCGACGACCGCGTCATGTACGTGCCTCCAATCGTCAAAAGGAGGATTGAAGAACTCGGAATCGGACGAGGCGAGTCGTTCACGCTGACAAAAGCGGAGAAGAAGAACGGAACGCGACGCACGATCGAGTGGCTGGTCGCTGCAGGAGGAGCCGAGGAAAGTGATACTCAGGCCAGTACTCAGGAGTTGAACGGCCGCCAACGCCGCAACGGTGCCGCTAGCGAGGCGGTTTGCAGGCAACGGACATGCTCGAAGGCCGAGCGCGTCCAGCGATGCCAAGGGTTTTCTGGTAACCGGGCAGGGGCAATTCCTGCTGCAAGCTCTCGCCGCCGCAGTGGATGCGGCAGCCACTACAGAACGCTATGCGTCAGCGTGCGGCATGGACTTGCAGTTCACGAGCGAGGACGTCCGCGAGATCGGGCTGAACATTTTTGCAACCGGAATAGAGTAGGTGCCCGATCCTGTCCAATGGCTGAACCCGATGTATTCACCTCAATAGTCAACCCGAGCTCCATAGGACTTCGCGGCATCGCGCCGCTTCCACGTGGAAAGCGGCGCTCTTGCTCCTACCTACGACAGCGGTGCTGACGGCCTGGTGGGATCTTCCGGCTCGTCCCAGTCTTCGTCCGAATCGATGTCCTGCTCGGGGTCATCGTTTGGTTTGGTGCGGGTGGTGTCTGCTTTGAGGCCGTTGGCTTGCTTGTAGCGGCGGCTCCAGTAGGCGAGGTCGTCGCTGATGCCAGTGAGGGTTTCGCGCCATGCCGTGCACAGTTGCGCGTCCACGCCCTGATCCTCGACGACTGGCCGGCCGTCGTTGCCAACGATCTGCCCGATTGCGGCGTACGCCTGATCGAGTTGTTCCATCGCGGTCGTAAAGTTCCCGACCGCATTGTGGAGCAAGTCCTCAGGTGTTGCTCCTGGACGTGGGGCGCGGGCTTTGCCCGGAGGCGGGAATTCGCCGCGCAGGTACACGTCGTTAATCATCAACTCCCCGTTGCCATTGGAGAGAATTTTGATGTTGCCGTTCTCATCGACCGCGCGTAAGGATTGATTGTTCGCGAAGTCGGTAAGTGCTTGGGCGAGTTGATGCACGCCTTGGATCTTGCGTCGCATCGCGTCGATGACCTCGCCCGGGTTGCGCCGGTCCGGCTGGTCGTTGTTGGCCGTGCCACGGTCAGCGGTGAGTCGTCCGGAGAGGACGAGAGGGTACGCGGCGCGCACGGCAAGTTCGAGCGAGGCCGGTCCGGGATCGACGCCTTGGTCGCTGGTGATTGCCTGGCGGACTTCCTTGAGCGCTTCGGTCGCGAGTGCGCCCGCTGGCCTGTCGGTGCTCTCCCAGGACCCGCGTTGTGCGGCTTTGCCGTAGGATTCGCGCAGGTAGCGGCGAATTTGGTCGGCTTTTGCCGGGTCGTCGGTGTTGGCGCGCAGGATGAGTGCGGTCGCAAGTTCGATGCAGAGTTTGTCCGTGACACGCTTGCGTGTTGATTGGCTCGTGACTGCCACGCGAATCGCGCGAATGAAGCGGTCATCGTTGCTGGTGAAGAGGCGCACGATGCTCGTGGCGCGCACGGCAGGATCGTCGGAGAGTCGTGCCGCGCGTGCTTCGGCGCGGGTGCATGAGCCTGCGTAGTAGTCCCGCTGCGCGGTACTGATGAGGTCTTGGCGGTGCAACTCGTCGAGGACCTCGTCGGCGAGGCTTTCGTTCTCGGGGCCGTCCCCCCACGGTTTTGGGGGGTCGACGTGTCGTAGCGCGACGAGGGACTTGATAGCCGTCGGGAACCCGACAGTGGCGCTGGGGTGGCGGCGCAGTCCCACGATGATGAGCGCCGGAATGCGTTCGCAGCGCAGTGCGATCGTCTCGTCCGCGTTCGGGCCGCGCTCATGTGCTTCGTTGAGCTTACGCACGTAAGCTCGCAGCTTTGCATTGTCGTCCGCATACGGAATATCTGCGGAGCGAACCTTGATCAGGTCATGGGTTGCGGTCAGGCGCGATGACCCTTCAGCGGAGACGAGTGCACCGGCGGGGCTGTACCCGTCGGCGTGCTCGTATCTGGTCGCGACCAGCCATACGGGTTCCATCACGCCCTGGGAGGCGATGGATTCGCGCCAATCGTTGTTGGCAAACACGTACTTGGCGGCTTGCTGTGATGCCCAGTTGAGGTGTTCGCGGTTCTCGATTTCAACGGCGAGTTGTGCAATAAGGGGGCTGATCCCGTTGGGCGTTCGTGGTTCGGGTACCGGGCGAAAGCGCGAGTCCTCGCCGGCTGTGCCGGGATCGACGGCGAACGGATGCTTGCGGGAGGGGCCGATGCGTGGATTGCGTGGGTCCGGCATGGTGCGCCTCGCCCACACGCTGGTGCGGATGCCCAGGAGGGTGCCGCCGTGCACGTTGATTTCTTCAACGTTTGGGTCGGTGGGTTCGCCGATGCTCTTGCGCACCGCGCTTGGGTCAACGACCGCATTGGCTATGGTGGTCGCCGCATCCGGTGCGAGGTTGAAGGCTTCGGTGAGTTTTTCTGCGAGCGCTCGGCGTGCTCTTGCGTCCGCATACTCAGGGAGCGGCTCGACGGGCCGCGGAATCACATGATCGTTCGTGTTTTGTGTTTTCATCGTAGTTATCCTTTCCAAGTCAAAAACTTTGTCTGGAAGGTTTTCCCCCGGCATTGTGGGTGGTTCTACCTTCGGTCAACCGCTGTGCGTTTGTACCGAGGGTGCCAGGGGCACGATGAAGTGCCTGATAGCGCTTCCTCCCTCCACTTACCGAACCGTCTTGCTTCGGCGTCGTCGAGGGCGGCAACAATCGTGATGGTGCTTCTCTAAGGCATACGAAAGCACAGGACCTTCTCCTGATGGCCTTCGCGTAACCGCCCAAAACCACGAATTGCTGGTCTTGGTGAGTTGCGTACACGACTGCGTCGCGGACAAGGCGATCATAATACGGCAAGCAATAACGTGTCAACAGCCACGAGTACTCGACACCTGGAAGCCTTTATGAGCGAAGAGCGGAAGCCTGCACATTCGCCTTTTGTCCGCATTGAAGATACCAGATCGCGCCTGATGATCCGCCGCTCGAAGGCACGGTACCGTCGCCTTAGGCCAGCTGGAGGACACGTATGGATTCAGTGACGCTCGCTGAGGTCTTGTCTCCGAGCCAGATCTCTCAATTCTTGAATTGCCCGGCGAAGTGGACGTTTCGGTATCTCCTCGACCTCAAAGATCAAGGCACGGCTGCGACTGCATTGGGTACGGCGTTCCATGAAACGATTGCGTACAACTTCCGGCAGAAACGTGAAACCGCCCGGGATCTCCCACTGGCGGAATGCCTGGAGTTCTTCCGGAACGCCTTCGGGCGGCAACTGGAAACGATCCGGCTCCAGAAAGATGAGCACCCTATGGAACTGCTCGAACTCGGCGAGACCATGGTCGCGAAGTACATCGAGGAGGCTGCCCCATCGATCCAGCCGGCGGCGGTCGAATCGAGGGTTTCGGGCATGATCGGCGGGGTGAAGGTTTCGGGCTATGTTGATCTGCTGGATACAGATGGCCGCCTCATTGATTCAAAGAGTTCGACCAAGCCGATCAAGGGGATTGCGCACGACCATCGATTCCAGCTAACGAGCTATGCAATGATCACTCCTGCCGCCAGCGGCGCCTGCCGCCTGGACACCGTGACGAAGGGAAAGACCGTCACGCTAATTCAAAAAAGCTTTTGCGTCAGCGAAAAGGACAGGCAGTACGCCGAAGTGATCTATCAATGGTGCAGGATTCGATCCGCGAAGGGATATTCCTGCCGCGGCGGAGCAGTTCGTTATGTTCGAGACGATATTGCGGCTATTGGACGGTTTGTGAGAAAGAGTACGGCGGCTCCGTGCGCGAATGAGTTGAGCCGATGGCGAACGTTAGTGCGGACGCTGAGGCTCCAAAAGTGCGAGTTTTCGGACAACGGTCCCATTTGTGCTGTGAAGAAATTTACACATTTCGGCGGCCCGACAACAACTCCTCACCAGTGAAACGGGTTGCCCAACGAGAGCATCACGTAATTTCCCACACTCGGAGAGACCGATGCTGTATCGATGTATTCGGGTCTTAGCATTTTGCGCGGCGTTCATTCTCGTCTGCCACAACGCAAGCGCACAGCAAGAAGAAGGGAAGCGCTTGCTTGCCGAGGGTGATCGCCTCGGCTGGCTAAGGAACTGGCAGGCCGCAGAGCCATTTTTCGAAAAAGCCGAAGCGCTGTTTCAGCAGCGCGGCGACCGCCGAAACGAATTGTACGCCCAGATCAGCCGCATTCGCGGACAGTTACCGAGACGCGGCTTATTCGAGACCTCGACCTTTCTTGATTCGCTTCTGGACGACCCCCTCCTGAAAACGGACACTCAACTTCGGCTTCGATGCCTGACCATAAAGGGGGATGTTGACCTCGATTTCGATACGGATCTCGCCGCGAGGGACTGGAAGGAAGTCTTGTCCATCGCAAAAACTCTCCAGGACTCGGCGTGGGTTAATCGCGCAAATGGAGAACTGGGGGTTGTCGCTTTCCTTCATGGTGACTACCGTACCGGGACGCTGCAAGTAATGGGTGCGCTTTCGCAAGCTCAGAAACTGGGCGATGTCGGCGCGCAAATCCGTTACCTGACGCTCATCGGCGATGGTCTCATCCAGTTGGGCCGGTACGATCAGGCAATTTCCGCCTTCGATCAGGCCATGGCCATTGGGCGCGCCAATCCCGATCTTAGCCAGCCGGTTATGCCATACGCCGGAAAGGCGCAGGCTTTGTCGGCGCTCGGCAAGGACACCGAAGCAAAGGAACTGCTGGAGAATCTTCTGAATATCTCGCGGGGGCAGTCTGCCTTTGGCTACGAAAGCCAGACCCTCCTTGAGCTGGGAAAGCTGGAAGAGAGGCTCGGCCATGGATCTTTGGCCGTTGAACGACTGAAGCAGGCAGTCGCCGACGCCAAGAAAGTGGACGGGTACAACCTCGTCAGCGAGGCGGATCTGGAATTGTCGAAGGCGCTGCTCAAGGAGAGGCAATTCGACGCGGCTGAAGTTGCGGCGCAGGAGGGCGTGGAGGCGAGCCGGAGCATTGGAGATAAGCTTTTGGTGCCGAGGTCGCTTGCTCAACTCGCTGTCGTTGAGGAGGCGAAAGGACGATACCGAACAGCAGATGGACTATTCCGTGAGGCTTCCGAGATTGTTGAGGCAATGCTCGCGACGACGACCAGCCCGAACGCCAAAAGTTCGTTAGCGAGTTCCATGGATTCCGTGTTCCTTGGCCATTTTGAGCTGACCGCGACTCACCTGGGCAATACCGGCAAGGCGTTCACGATCATCGAAGGTGTCCGTGGGCGCTCGATCGCGGACACTTTGCGCTTTCGGGCTGTGAATCCGGGACCAGAGCCTGCATCATTAACCGCAGCCGAGAAAGATATCTCGAAGCTTCAACTCCGTATTCTCAAAGCCGGGGCCGCCGAGAGAAAGCGGCTGCTGACGGAGCTACCGGAACTTGAGCGACGAGTTGGCCTAATCGAAGCCGAAGACGACGTCCCTTGGCTCCGTCGAGAGACTCAGCCGATCCCGATCGCACGCCTGCAAAAGGCGCTGGGAACGGACGAGGTGGTCCTCGAGTACGTTCTTTCAGATCCGACCTCCTATGGTTTAGCCATCAGCCGGGAACATGTAGAAGTGTTCCGGCTGCCGAGCAGCGC
>VFSW01001806.1_pt1 | contig 32509 bp, 31 predicted proteins | sample 5358111 | NCBI WGS metagenome assembly VFSW01 (sample SAMN11554181, study PRJNA540505) | mine drainage metagenome | isolation source: sediment from site ElyBrook_90M | place: USA: Ely Copper Mine, Vershire, VT | collected 2017
ACTCAAAGAACGGGTGGACCTGAATGCTGGATCCCGCGGACAATCTTGAACTCCCGCCGATTCCGAGCAAGCGTTACTTCACTATCGGTGAGGTAAGCGACTTGTGCGGCGTTAAGCCGCACGTGCTGCGTTACTGGGAACAGGAATTCCCCCAGCTCAAGCCGGTCAAGCGTCGCGGCAATCGTCGCTATTACCAGCGCCACGATGTCATGCTGATCCGCCAGATCCGCAGCCTCCTTTACGTAGATGGCTTTACCATCAGCGGCGCGCGCAACAAACTCGTTATCGAGCACGACCTGAGTGATCCCAACCACCGTGCCGCACTCATCAAGCAGCTTATCCAAGAGCTTGAAGAGGTGCTTGTGCTTCTTCGCGTCTGAGTATCTGGCTGTTTCTCAAGCCGGCTTTCTCGGGTATCATATGCGCCGCCGAGACGGCGCAACCTGGGATTCAGGTAGGTGGTCCCTCCCATCGCAAACCCGTCCAGGCACAGCCTATCAAACGGGGCGTAGCGCAGCCTGGTAGCGCACCTCCTTGGGGTGGAGGTGGTCGGAGGTTCAAATCCTCTCGCCCCGACCAAATTTTTTTTGTTCATGATTGCGGAATTGTAAATTCCCCAGTCCGTTGCCGTTCCTGAACATGGATGCCGGACGCATCGCGCCTTTCGCCATCCGCACCGCAGCGCAGTAGCAGTGCTGACCGGTATCGTATGATTGCATCCTGGACCTTGTCGCACCTGGCATTGACAGCGGGCTTTATGTTCGCGGCGGTGCTCATCACGCAGGTCATCCGACAGCGCAGACCACCTACGGCGACCATCGCATGGTTGCTTGCTATCGTACTGGTACCCTACATCGGGGTGCCCCTGTATCTGTTCCTGGGCGGGCGCAAGATACACAATCTTGCAGCGCGCAAGAGCCATATCAAGTTGCCGACTGTCGCGGTGCAGATGGCGTTATCGTCGATGGAACGCCTGCTTCTGGCCCATGATGTACCGCCGGCCACTCGAAACAACCGTTTTCTGCTGCACCAGACAGGGGAGGACAGCTATTCCGCTCTGGTCGATCTTATCGAGACCGCGACTCGCAGCATCTATATCAGCATCTTCATCCTGCATCCGGATCGCGTGGGACAAGATATCATCGAACGTCTTGCGCGCCGCGCCGCTGAAGGATTGACAGTCCGTCTGCTCCTGGATGGTGTTGGATCGATGCATACTCACCGAAGCGCGCTTGCACCGCTGGTGGAGGCGGGCGGACGTTTCGCGTTTTTCATGCCGGTATTGCATCGTCCTTTCCGCGGGCGTTCCAACCTGCGCAATCACCGCAAGATTGTGATCTCGGACGAACGCCGGGTATTGGCCGGTGGCGCCAATATCGCCGCGGAATACATGGGGTCGGGCCCCGGATCGGGGCGCTGGCCGGATCTGACTTTCACGCTGGAAGGCCCGGCAGTGATTCATTATGCAAACCTGTTCCGTTCCGACTGGGGTTTCGCCAGCGGCGAATGGATGATTACGATTCAGCCCCCGGAAGTGCCATCTGCCGCTTCATGCGGGGAGGCGACTGTTCAGGTTGTTCCGTCCGGGCCCGATGTGCCGGGGGATCCGCTCTACGATGCTCTGCTCACCGTCGCTTTTTCCGCCCACCAGCGTTTATGGATAGTTTCGCCCTACTTTGTTCCGGACGATGCGCTGTGCCGGGCACTGATTCTGGCGGTCCATCGTGGCGTCGACGTCCAGATTCTGGTGCCGGAGCGCTCGAACCACCGCATCGCCGATATTGCCGGCCGCAGTTACCTGCGCGAGATAGCGGACGAAGGTGGGACAGTACTCTTCTACAGGAGTGGTATGCTGCATGCCAAAGCGGTACTCATGGATCAGGATCTCGCAATTCTCGGCTCCGCCAATATCGACCTGCGCAGTCTCTTGCTCAACTACGAGGTTGGGGCGCTTATCTACAGCGCGGCGCATATTGAGGCTATTCAGGACTGGATAACGGGTCTTGCGGACGGATCGCATGTCGGCGTAGGCGAGGCGGGCCGCTTAAGAGAACTGGCGGAAGGTGTGGCCCGGTTGCTGGCGCCGCAGCTTTGATTGCTGCACGCAGCCGGTTCCCGACTGAAGCAGGAACAGGGATTTTGAGTGGCGCTGATGAACATATTTCATGTGCTGACGCCTTGTCATGGAGAGGGTTTCCGGAAGTTGCGAGTCTTCAGGGCGGATCTCGTGAGCGCGCCGGCTGTGCGTTTGGCCAGACTCGGGATCCCGCAGCGTACACCATCGGCGTATTCCGTGACTGAGATTGTGACCGGCGAAGTCGGCCTTTCTTCAGGGCGGAAAGTGTTATCACAGTGTTTGAAGGTGGAGCCATGAAGGTAAATCCGTCCGCAGGAAGGCCAGCGGAATTATCAATGCTGATCAATGTGCCAAAACTTGTCACGGCCTATTATGCCGAGATACCCGACCCTGCAGTGCCGGAACAACGCGTTGCATTTGGTACATCGGGGCATCGAGGCTGCGCATTCAAAAAGAGCTTTAATGAATGGCATATTTGTGCCATCAGCCAGGCTATCTGTCGCTACCGCAAACAGCGGAAGATTGATGGCCCGCTGTTTCTGGGCATAGACACCCATGCATTGTCCGAGCCGGCATTCGCCACGGCAATAGAGGTGTTCGCTGCCAATGGTGTGCAAGTCATGGTCGCGGCAGGCGACGAATACACTCCGACTCCTGCGGTTTCGCATGCCATCCTCAAATACAATCGCGGACGCAGCGCCGGGCTTGCCGACGGCATTGTCATAACACCCTCGCATAATCCGCCACAAGACGGCGGTTTCAAGTACAACCCCCCGACCGGTGGTCCGGCAGAGTCCGGCGTTACCGCCTGGATTGAAGCAAAAGCAAACGCCTATCTCGATAATGGTCTTAGAGGGATAAAAAGAATTGCCTTTGAGAAGGCAATTCGCGCTCCGACAACGCACCGCTACGATTACCGCAATACCTATGTGAACGATCTTTCCAGTGTGATCGAAATGGATGGCATTCGCGATGCGAAAATAAGCATCGCGGTCGATCCCCTCGGTGGTGCCGGAGTTCATTACTGGGGCGCGATTGCCGAACGCTACCGGTTGAACCTCACGGTCTTGAGCGACACTGTAGATCCGACTTTCCGCTTCATGATGGTTGATTGGGATGGCCAGATCCGCATGGACCCGTCTTCGCCCTATGTGATGCGCGGCCTGATCGGCCTGAAGGATCGCTTCGACATCGCTGTTGCCTGTGACACCGACCACGATCGGCACGGTGTTGTCGCAAGGAGCGTGGGACTGCTTCCGTCAAATCACTACCTGGCTGTAGCCATTTCCTACCTTTTTCAGCATCGTCCGAAGTGGGGCGGGAACGCTGCGGTAGGCAAGACTGTCGTAAGCAGTCAGATGATTGATCGGGTAACGGCTAGGCTTGGCCGCAGACTCTACGATGTGCCGGTCGGTTTCAAGTGGTTTGTGGATGGGTTGTCTGACGGTGCACTTGCCTTTGGTGGAGAGGAAAGCGCAGGGGCATCGTTCGTGCGCCTGGACGGCAGCGTCTGGACGACGGACAAGGATGGGATAATCATGGCGTTGCTTGCCGGGGAGATTACGGCGCGAATGGGTCGCGATCCAGGCGAAATTTATCGCGAGCTCACGCACGAGTTTGGAGAGTCATTTTACGAACGCATTGATGCGCCGGCTACGCCGCAGCAGAAGAAGTTACTGGCGCAACTGTCGCCACAACAGATCCGGCGCACCGATCTGGCTGGCGAGAAAATCCAGGCGATACTCACCCATGCGCCGGGGAATGGCGCTTCCATCGGCGGTTTGAAGGTCGTGGCGGAAAATGGGTGGTTCGCGGCGCGTCCGTCCGGTACCGAAAATATCTACAAGATCTATGCCGAGAGCCTTCAGGGGGCGGATCATCTGCGCCGCATCCTGGCGGAAGCGCAGGAAATCGTCAGCGATGCCGCTCCGGTTTCGTCGTCGTAGCCCATGATTCCGGTACAGTTCACAGACTGCGGTTCTTGTCTGGAATCGTCCGGGATATTGACCGGGCAGAACTTTGCCCATTCGCAGCGCAGGATGTTTCCCGGCCGCCGAGTTGCCTGACGCCGGGTCGCGTTTCGCGGCCGGCCGCTTCCGATAGCTGAAAAATCAATACTTAACCAGCCGGCTTTTTGAATGCCACGAAGTATCGTGAGCGGGCACGGATTTGCGCCGAAGTGCGCCGAGAGCTATCAGCCCGGTTGCCGTTCCAGTGGTATGGTGGCGGCCCGTCGCAAGCCCATTTCCGGACAAGCAGCGCGCCTGGCCGGAAGTAGAATATATGTAAAAATAACGACTTACGAGCGGGCATGTGCCATGCTGGATTTCGGCAGTCACTGATTACAAGAGTTCGGATTCATCCGCATCAGTATTTCCGGGCCGGAGTCGGTCGACGCCATGACCCTTCAGGCGGCCAGACCTGCAGTCTGCGGGCCGTGGCGCACGCAGGGGTGTGTTGGTTTTGTGCGCAGTTTTCTGTATCGTCGCGCGCGTAATGCGCATTCTCCTGAGTAATGACGACGGCTACTTTGCGCCGGGACTCGCCTGCCTGGCGGAGGCGCTCAAGCCGCTTGCCCAGATTGACGTGGTGGCCCCGGAACGCGATCGCAGTGGAGCCAGCAACTCCCTCACCCTGAGTCGTCCGCTGCGTGCGTATCGCGCCGCCAATGGCTTTGTTTACGTCGACGGGACCCCCACGGATTGCGTGCATCTTGCGATCACCGGCCTGCTTGAATATGAACCTGATATCGTGATCGCAGGAATCAATCACGGTGCCAACCTCGGGGACGATGTAATCTATTCCGGTACTGTCGCGGCTGCAATGGAGGGTCGCTTTCTGGGCCTCCCGGCCATCGCAGTGTCCCTGGCCGGGCGTTCCGGCCGGAATTTTCCCACGGCCGCGCAGGTGGTTATGCGCTTGCTTGAGCGCCTGCGCAACGAGTCCCTGCCGGCCGATACGATACTCAATGTGAACGTGCCGGATGTCCCGCCGGAACAGATTGCCGGATACGAGGCGACGCGTCTCGGGCACCGGCACAAAGCCGAGCCCGTTGTGCGCGCTGCCGATCCGAACGGCAACCCCATATACTGGGTGGGCGCACCGGGCGCAGAGGCGGATGCCGGGTCTGGAACGGATTTCCACGCGATCCGGCGCAATTACGTTTCCGTAACGCCCTTGCATGTTGATCTGACGCGCTACGCTGCGCTCGATCAGGTTGCGTCCTGGCTGCGCATGACCCCGTCAAGTTGAGCATGCACTGGCAAGGCATCGGGTTCACCTCGCAGCGCACACGCGACCGGCTGATTCAGCGTCTGCGCGCAAGCGGCATCCGCGACGAGAGGGTGCTGGAGGCGATGCTGCGTGTGCCGCGCCACGCTTTTGTGGATGAAGCCCTGGCCAGTCGTGCCTATGAGGACACGGCGCTTCCGATCGGCCACAACCAGACAATCTCGCAACCGTATATTGTTGCACGCATGACCGAGGCCTTGCTTGCCGGAGGTACCCTGCACAAGGTTCTGGAAGTCGGTTCCGGCTCCGGTTATCAGACAGCAATTCTGGCATCACTGGTAGACCAGGTGTATTCGGTCGAACGTGTAGAACCCCTTCTGCGGCTGACGCGGCGCCGGCTCCAGACTCTCGGATATCGCAATTTCCGGCTCAATCTTTCCGACGGAAGCTGGGGATGGGAAGAGCATGGTCCATACGACGGAATCATGGTGACGGCGGCGCCTGAAGAGATACCCGAAGCGCTGTGCAGACAGCTCGCGCCCGGAGCGCGCATGGTGATTCCGGTAGGCCAGCGCTCGCAACAGGAGCTGATGCTCGTAACCTACACGGAAGACGGATACCGGCGCGAGTTGCTGGAAAGAGTGAACTTTGTTCCGCTGGTCCGGGATAATGCCTAGAGTTCGAAAGTGCGATGCCGCGTGCCGGGTGCGCGCGGGCAGGGTGGCAGTTCTCTGGGTAGTGATGATTCTCGGGATTCTTGTCACCGGGTGTACCGGCCCGCGTATCCGGCCCGAAATCCGCGATCGTGCGACCAGCGTGCGTTACCCGGAATCACGCTTCCGCACGGTGCTGCACGGCGATACTCTCTACAGCATCGCCTGGGAGAGCGGGCGCGACTACCGCGAGCTTGCCGCCTGGAACGATATTGCGGCACCCTATACCATTCGACCGGGACAGCGATTGCGTCTGTTTCCAGCGCGTGTGCATACGCGAATATCGCCATCTCCATCGATTACCCGGACGGCGCCCCCGGTTGCCGGCCAGCCGCGGTCATCGGTCCCTGTCAGTACCACCAAAGTTCGCAATCTGGCGCCCACTATCCACCGGCCGAGACAGCTGCGGCCGCATGCTGCGTCTTCCGCCGACCGGGAGGTCGGGCCCTGGATCTGGCCCGCCAAGGGCAGGATCCTCTCGGGCTTCAATCACAGCGGCACTGAAAACGGCCTGGATATCGCCGGATGGCGCGGCGAACCGGTGCTCGCCGCCGCCGCCGGCAAGGTCGTGTATCAGGGGAGTGGACTTCGCGGATACGGACAGCTTATTATCATCAAGCATAACGACGAATATTTAAGCGCTTACGCTCACAATGAACGCATTCTGGTGAAGGACGGTGAAATCGTGAAGCGTGGCCAGAAAATTGCGGAAATGGGTGACACTGGCACCGACCGGGTGAAATTGCACTTCGAGATTCGGCGTCATGGGTCTCCCGTGAACCCCCTCAAATATCTCCCGAAGCTCTGATCTATGGCGCGTCGAAAGAAATCTGACCAGAAGGACAAGGAAGCCGTTCTCGATCCTGAAGAGGTCGAGGAAGTCGCAGCCACGCCGGAGGAGCCGGATTCCGACGAGGATACGCACGCGGAGGCTGAACCCGACCACGAGGCCGCAGATGACGAGGCGCCGGCAGCAGCTCCGGCCCGGGCTGCCAGTCGCGAGAGCGGTGATACCGTGGAGGCCAGTGATGTTGCCGTAGCTGTCGTACAGGCCGACGCCACGCGTCTTTACCTCAAGGAGATCGGATTCTCGGCGCTGCTGACGGCCGAGGAGGAAGTTTACTATTCGCGCCGGGCGCGCAAGGGTAACGACGCTGCGCGCAAACGCATGATCGAGAGCAATCTGCGTCTCGTCGTGAAGATAGCGCGTCGCTATATGAACCGTGGCCTGGCGCTGCTTGATCTTATCGAGGAAGGCAATCTGGGGCTCATCCGGGCTGTCGAGAAATTTGACCCGGAACGTGGTTTCCGGTTTTCAACCTATGCCACCTGGTGGATACGCCAGACTATTGAGCGCGCCATCATGAATCAGACGCGCACGATTCGCCTGCCTGTGCACGTTCTGAAGGAAATCAACATCTATCTGCGGGCCGCGCGTTACCTGTCACAGAAACTGGACCATGAGCCGAGTCCGGAGGAAGTAGCGACACTCCTCGACAAGCCGATCGAAGACGTGAAGGAGATGCTGGGGCTGAACGAACGCATTTCCTCGGTGGATGCGCCGCTCGATGGCGACCCGGAACGCTCGCTGCTTGACGCAATCGCTGATGATCGCACGCCCGACCCGGAAAAGATTCTCCAGGACGAGGATCTGCATGCCCAGATACGTGCCTGGTTGAGCGAACTGAACGACAAGCAGCGTGAAGTAGTGGAGCGTCGCTTCGGTCTCAATGGCCGCGAGATTTCGACGCTCGAGGAAGTGGGTGCGGATATCGGTGTGACGCGCGAGCGCGTTCGCCAGATCCAGGTAGAAGCCCTGCGGCGCCTGCGCACGATGCTTGAAAAGAATGGCTATTCGATCGACTCGCTCTTCTGAATTGGCGAGTCACGGTTGTGCCAGGGCGGTTGGGCGCAGTTCTCAGTTTTCGATCATGAGGAGTGCGGCCGCCACATTACGGCCTTCGCCCATCAGGATATTATAAGTGCGGCAGGCCGCTGCAGTGTCCATCACCTCCCAGCCTATATTGACCTGCACAAGCGGGGCGATCATTGCTGCCTGCGGAAACCTGAGTCGCCGGCCGGTACCCAGAATCACGAGCTCAGGGGCAAGGGCGGCCACAGATTCGAAGTGTGCGGCGACGAGTTCGCCAAACAGCTGGGGCGGCCAGTTCGGGAGAATCCGGTCCGGCAGCACGACAAGGCTGGCTGAATAGACATCCTGGTTGACTATTACCTGTCCCGGACCGTAGTTTCGGATGATATTGTGTCCGTCTGCGGCCTGCAGGTGGATTTTCATTATGTTGCTTCCCGAATCCGCCAATTGTCGTAGGACAGCGCAGCCTCATTGACAGCATGGTCCTGCGCCAGTATGGTTCACACTTTTTGTAACGCCATATAATACAAGGATTTCCACCCGGCCGGGTAATCGCCCGGCGCGGTACCGATGCCATGAATCCATCTGATCAATTTCCCCGTATTCAGAGACTGCCCCCTTATGTCTTCAATATCGTCAATGAGCTCAAGGCCAAGGCGCGGCATCGCGGTGAGGATATCATCGACTTCGGCATGGGCAATCCCGACGAACCCACGCCGCAGCATATTGTCGACAAGCTGTGCGAGGCGGCGCAGCGCGGGGACACGCATCGCTACTCGGTATCCCGGGGCATTCCGCGGCTCAGGCGCGCCATCTGCAACTGGTACAAGCGCCGCTTCGACGTGGACCTCGACATGGACAGCGAGGCAATCGTTACCATAGGTTCCAAGGAAGGTCTGGCGCATCTGGCGCTTGCAACTGTGGATCGTGGCGATGCCGTGCTGGTGCCGAACCCGACATATCCGATTCATCCATACGGTTTCGTCATCGCCGGGGCGGATATACGCCACGTTCCGCTGATACCCGGCGTCGACTTTTTCGTAGAGCTCGAGAACGCCATCAGAAATTCGTGGCCCAAGCCGAAAATGCTGATCCTGAATTTTCCCGGCAATCCGACCGCAATGTGCGTTGAGCTGGATTTCTTCGAGAAGGTGATTGCCATTGCGCGCGAGCATGGCATCTGGGTGATTCACGATCTTGCCTATGCGGATATCGTGTTCGACGGCTACAAGGCGCCGTCGATCCTGCAGGTCGCGGGCGCCAAGGACGTTGCCGTTGAATTTTTCACCCTGTCCAAAAGCTACAACATGCCCGGCTGGCGCGTGGGGTTCATGTGCGGCAACAGGCAGCTGGTGGCAGCGCTTGCGCGTATCAAGTCATATCTCGACTACGGCACATTCACGCCGATACAAATAGCCTCGATTCTGGCACTGGATGGTCCGCAGGATTGCGTCGAGGAAATCCGGCTGCGTTACCAGAGCCGGCGTGACGTGCTGTGCCATGGACTTCACGCGGCCGGATGGATGGTGGATGTTCCCAGGGCGACAATGTTCGTCTGGGCGCGCATTCCGCCGCAGTACCGGGCCATGGGTTCGCTCGAGTTCTCGAAAAAACTTCTTAACGACGCCAGAGTGGCGGTGGCTCCCGGCGTCGGTTTCGGGGAATACGGTGATGACTACGTGCGCTTTGGTCTCATCGAAAACGAGCACCGCACGCGTCAGGCGGTGCGCTCCATCAAGGAAATGATGCGTCGTGATCGTGACGCTGACATGAAGCCTGACCAGGAATAGATAGAAAGTGAAACCCGTAAAAATCGGTCTGCTCGGCCTCGGAACGGTAGGTGCCGGCACGGTTAACGTGCTGGCGCGTAACGCTGCCGAGATCATGCGGCGCGCGGGGCGCGAGATCAGAATCATCCACGCCGCGGCGCGCGATATTAAGCGCGTGCGCTCCTGCCCGGTGGAAGGCATGCGCCTTACGAGCGATCCATTCGAGGTGGTAAACAACCCTGAAATCCAGGTTGTTGTGGAACTGATCGGCGGTGGAGACGTGGCGCGCCAGCTTGTCATGCGCGCAATCGAAAATGGCAAGCATGTCGTAACCGCAAACAAGGCGCTGATAGCCGAGCACGGCAATGAAGTCTTTGCCGCTGCACGCAGGAAGGGAGTGATGATCGCCTTCGAGGCTGCGGTTGCCGGCGGCATACCGATCATCAAGACGATTCGCGAAGGTCTGGCAGGCAACCGAATCGAGTGGCTGGCCGGCATAATCAATGGCACAGGCAATTTCATTCTTACCGAGATGCGCGATCGCGCTCGCGAATTCTCTGACGTGCTTTTGGAAGCCCAGCGCCTGGGTTATGCCGAGGCAGACCCGAGCTTCGATGTCGAAGGCATCGACGCCGCGCACAAGCTGACGATACTTGCGTCGATTGCGTTCGGCATACCTTTGCAGTTCAAGAAGGTCTATACCGAGGGTATTACGCGAATTACCCGTGGCGATGTTTCCTACGCGGAGCAGCTCGGCTACCGGATCAAGCATCTCGGCATCGCGCGCCGTGTTGACCATGGCGTTGAGCTTCGTGTGCATCCGACCCTGATACCCGAGCGCAGGCTGATAGCGAACGTCGACGGCGTGATGAACGCGATCCTGGTCAAGGGCGATGCCGTCGGTCCCACGCTTTATTATGGTGCCGGTGCCGGCGCCGAGCCCACTGCTTCTGCGGTGGTGGCCGACATCATCGACGTAGTGAGAGCGCTCACCGCGGATCCAGAAAACCGTGTGCCGCATCTTGCGTTTCGCGACGACCAGCTGTCGGATCTGCCGATTCTGCCGATGGAGCAGGTGGAAACTGCCTATTACCTGCGTTTGCAGGCACAGGACCGCCCGGGTGTTCTGGCCGATGTGACCCGTATTCTGGCCGATTTCGGCATAAGCATCGAGGCGCTCATACAGAAGGAGCCCGCCCCCGGCGAGAGCGAGGTTCCTGTCATCATGCTTACTCATCGTGTTCTCGAGAAGAACATGAATCAGGCGATTGCGCGGGTTGAAGCCCTGGACACCATCAACGGCAGGATCATGCGCATTCGTGTGGAACATCTGAACCGTGACTGGAAATAATCCATGACATCGCACAGCCGTTATACCGGCCTTATTGAAAAATACCGCGACCGCCTGCCGGTGCATGATGACACGCGTATCATAAGTCTTGGCGAAGGCAACACACCGCTCATCCGGCTGAACAATATTCCGCGCACGCTGGGTGACAAAGTCGACATCTACGTAAAATACGAAGGACTCAACCCGACCGGGTCGTTTAAGGATCGCGGAATGACCATGGCTGTCACCAAGGCAATCGAGGAGGGCAGTCGCGCCATAATCTGTGCCTCGACTGGCAACACGTCGGCAGCGGCAGCGGCCTATGCGGCGCGCGCCGGTATTACCTGTTTCGTTCTGATACCGGAGGGCAAGATCGCGCTGGGCAAGCTCGCCCAGGCCATGATTCATGGTGCAGTCGTGATTCAGATCCAGGGCAATTTTGATGCGGGCATGGCGCTTGTAAAGGAAGTTGCAAAAGAGGCGCCGGTCACGATCGTCAACTCCATCAATCCCTACCGTCTTCAGGGACAGAAGACTGCAGCCTTCGAGATCATCGAAGAACTGGGCCGGGCGCCGGATTATCATTGTCTGCCGGTCGGTAATGCAGGCAATATCACTGCGCACTGGATCGGGTACTGCGAGTCTTCGTCAAACTCCGGCGAGCACGTCACCGGCGCGTGCACTTTCTGCCAGGGTAAATGTATTTACGCAGGTGGCGCTATCTCCCGGAATCGGCCGCATATGGTGGGTTATCAGGCTGCCGGCAGTGCCCCATTCATGCGCGGTCATATGGTGAATGATCCGGATACGATCGCTACCGCTATTCGCATCGGCCATCCGCAGTCATGGGACAGTGCCTGGAAAGTGATTGAAGAATCGGCAGGCTGGTTCGACGAATGCACGGACGATGAAATTCTGGCAACGCAGAAGCTTCTGGCGGAGGAAGAGGGTGTTTTTTGCGAACCGGCGTCTGCGACCTCGCTGGCCGGCGCGCTGCGCGACGTGCACCGCGGGCGGATTCCCGCCGGCAGCAGCATAGTCTGCACGCTCACGGGCCATGGCCTTAAGGATCCCGATACCGCAATCGCGCAAAGCACCGGCCAGCCGATCAGGATAAAGGCTGAGCTCGCCGCAGTGAAACGCGCGATCCTCGATAACCTCGGCTAGGCCAGGATTGCGGCAGAGCCAGCGAGGTCCGGGTATGCGCGGCATCGCGCGCCGCGCCCGCGCATGCTGCTTCGCAGCGCTGCCGCATTGGCGTGGCGATGGGACGGGGAGTCTGTGGCATCGGCGCCTTTCGGCCTGTCGGGTGCAACAATCCCGGGAGTGTTTCCGACTAGAATCCTTTGTCTGATGCGCGCCATGCCATGCCGATGACCAGCAGCATTCCCATTGACGGCGAAACGACGCCGACAGCTCGATTCAGGCGCCTTGCCCGGGATTCCATTGCAAGCCGGCTATGCGGCAAAACCGGTCTACGGCCGGATTTCCGGCAGGTTTGATGGAAAAACATCTGACCCTTGCGATTGCCGGGCTCTACGGTCCGCAGCCCGGCGCGACTGCAACAGTCCCGATTCCACCGCTTCCGCAGCTTGAAACACTGCTCGCGCGCGCGACGCGCATCAATGAACATCCAGTCGCTGCGGCGCAAACAGGACAGACGCGTCGCGGATTCAACACGCTGCTATGCCAGCTGTTTGACTTCGATGCGCCGCTCAACGCCGATCTGCCGGTGGCCGCCATTACCCGGCTTGCCGATAGCGGCGCCCGCGATGACGGCTGGTGGGTGCGCGCCGACCCGGTGCACCTTGAGCCGCATGGCGACGGACTCATTGTGAGCGGCAGTGCTTCGCTTGATGTGTCACGCGCTGAGGCCGATCAGATGGTTGCAGAGCTGCACGAGATCTTCGGCAGTGACGGCTGGCGCCTGGAGGCGCCGGCGCCTGGTCGCTGGTACCTGCGGCCGCCGGCGGTGGCGCGGATTGTCACGCACTGTGTTGATGACATTCTGGGGCAGAATGTGCACAACTATCTGCCTGGTGGCCCGGATGCCAAAGCCTGGCATACCCTGCTGAACGAGGCACAGATACTGCTCCATACGGCACAGATCAACATCGAGCGCGAAAGGCGTGAGTTGCCTGCGGTCAACAGTCTGTGGTTCTGGGGCGGCGGGGTTTTGCCGCCAGTCACAAGCGGCCTCTGGGCGGAAGTCTGGAGCGATGAACCTTTAAGCCGGGGGCTGGCGCAGCTGAGCGGCGTGGCTGCCCGTCCTGTGCCGGCGAGTGCCATGCACTGGATTGAACTTGCAAATCTCCCTGGCGCGCATCTGCTGGTGCTGGACCAGGCCAGGGAGGCGGTGCAGTACCGCGACTTAAGTGCGTGGTTGCGTTTCATGGAAGCATTTGAGGATCTGTGGTTGGCGCCGCTGCTCGCCGCGCTGCGCGCGCGCGAGCTTGCCAGTCTTACTCTGCGGACGGACGGCGGTGCCGGCAGGCGGCTCACACGCCCGGATCTGGGACGCTGGTGGCGGCGCCGGCGACGGCTGTCGAGCTATCGCTGATGGATGTGAATCCTTCGAGTGATAATGAGCGGCCGCAGCCGATACGCATAGTGCGACGTCCGCATGCGCAACCGCAGGCCGGTCTGCGCGAGTTGCATCCGGTTCTGGCGCAGGTGTACTACCACCGTAATCTGACGGATCCCGGTGAACTTGATCATTCGCTCGAGCGTCTCCTGCCACCCGCGGGGCTTGTCGATATTGACCGCGCGACGCGTCTGCTTGCGGAACTGATTGGCGCGGATGGGCGCATCCTGATTGTCGCCGATTTCGATGCGGACGGGGCGACGAGCTGTGCGCTGGCAGTGCGCGCGCTGCGCGCGATGGGGGCAAAGCACGTCGATTTCCTCGTTCCAAACCGCTTCGAATATGGTTACGGGCTCACCCCGGAGATTGTCGAGGTCGCAGTTAAACGCCGGCCTGATCTGATCATGACGGTCGACAACGGCATGTCCAGCATCGAGGGTGTCAAGGCCGCGCGCGATCATGGCATTCGGGTGTTGATCACAGATCACCATCTTGCCGGGAGTATGCTTCCGGCGGCGAACGCCATCGTCAATCCCAACGGGCCGAACGATGCCTTTGCCAGCAAGAACCTGGCAGGCGTCGGCGTCATTTTCTACGTTATGCTTGCCCTGCGCGCACGCCTGCGTGCCGGCGGCTGGTTCGCGAGCCGCGCCATACCGCAACCGAATCTGGCGCGCATGCTTGATCTGGTGGCTCTCGGAACCGTCGCCGATGTGGTGCCGCTCGATTACAACAACCGGATCCTGGTGGCTCAGGGGCTGAAGCGCATGCGCCAGGGACAGTGCTGTGCCGGTATCCGCGCGCTGCTTGAGGTCGCCGGTCGCGATCTCGGCAGGATTACCGCCTCCGATCTCGGCTTCGTCATTGGCCCACGCCTGAACGCCGCAGGCCGCCTTGAAGATATGTCGATTGGAATCGCCTGCCTGCTTACCGATGATTCGCATCAGGCGCTTACGCTCGCGCGCCAACTTGATCAGCTGAACCAGGAGCGGCGCAGTATTGAAGCGGGAATGCAGACCCAGGCCCTGACAGCGCTGCGGTCACTGCAGCTGGATTCCGCACTGCCAGCCGGACTGTGCCTATTCGATGAATCCTGGCACCAGGGTGTCATCGGTATTCTTGCAGCCCGCATCAAGGAACGATTTCACCGACCGGTCATCGCGTTTGCGCCGGCTAACGCCCTCGAACTGAAAGGGTCGGCACGTTCCGTCAGCGGTCTGCATATTCGCGATACGCTGGACGCCGTCGCCGCGCGTCACCCCGGGCTGCTGCGGCGATTTGGCGGTCATGCCATGGCTGCCGGTCTGACACTCGACCGCTCGCATCTCCAGGCATTTCGCGCAGCCTTCGCCGAGGAGGTCGCGCGTCGCCTCGATAGCGAGAGCATGCAGGGTGCCGTGGTGAGCGACGGCGGCCTGGACGGGCGCGATATGACCCTTGAGCTGGCTTTGCTGCTGCAGGCTGGTGGTCCCTGGGGTCAGGGGTTTCCTGAGCCGCTTTTCGACGGGACATTCGAAATCGCGGGCGCGCGATGCGTCGGGGAAAAGCATCTCAAGCTGGTTCTGCGCCATGCCGATGGCACGGAACTGGACGCCATCGCCTTCAACCATGCCGCCGGGCCGTGGCAAACCGGCCGGCGCGTGCATGCCGCCTACCGCCTGGACGTGAATTTTTTCAAGGGCAATAGCTCGGTGCAGTTGATCGTTACGCACCTTGCGCCCGCGGAACCGGGTGACGGCCAGGGCAGATGACCGGAGGCGAGGGGCGGGTAAAGCGGTCACATGCAATTTGCACATGCCCTTTGGGGGCTGTTTGCTTTAAAATGACTCCATGAAAACGAGGACACTGGAAGATTTTGTCGGGAATACGCCGCTTGTCCGGTTGCAGCATCTCGGGCGCGACGGCACCAATACGCTGCTGGTCAAGCTGGAAGGCGATAATCCTGCCGGCTCGGTCAAGGACCGGCCGGCATTAAATATGATTCGCGGGGCGGAGCAGCGCGGCGAGATTGCTCCGGGCGATACCCTTATTGAGGCAACGAGCGGCAACACAGGTATTGCGCTGGCCATGGCCGCCGCCATCAAGGGTTATCGGATGGTCCTGATCATGCCGGAAAACATGAGCAGCGAGCGGCGTGCGGTCATGAAGGCATTCGGAAGCGAGATTGTTCTGGTTTCGCGTGCCGAAGGCATGGAAGGCGCGCGTGATCTGGCGAAATCCATGGAGGCCGAAGGCCGCGGCAAGGTTCTGGACCAGTTCTCCAATCCGGATAATCCGGCGGCCCATTATCTCGGCACCGGACCGGAGATCTGGCGCGATACCGAAGGCGAACTCACGCATTTCGTGAGCTCCATGGGCACCACCGGAACGATTATGGGGACGTCGCGTTATCTGAAGGAACGCAATCCCGCAGTTCAGATTGTTGGCGTGCAACCGGTGGAAGGCTCTTCGATTCCCGGTATTCGCCGCTGGCCGCAGGCCTATCTCCCGAAGATTTATGACGCGCAGCGCGTCGACCGGGTGATGGAGGTGTCGCAGCGGGAAGCGGAAACGATGACGCGGCGGCTGGCGGCAGAGGAGGGAATCTTCTGCGGAATTTCATCGGGTGGTGCGGTTGCAGCAATGATGAATCTGTCGGCGGAACTGCGCAATGCGGTCGTGGTGGCCATTGTATGTGACCGCGGTGACCGCTATGTATCGACGGGCGTATTTCCGGACTGAGCGATGCGGCAATATCAAGGCCATGAATCCCCCGCGCTGTCTGGCCGGCGCCCCTGCCATATGGAAGCACCATGAACGTACTCGTTTTTGACATTGAGACGATTCCCGATGTCGAGTCAGGAAAACGCCTGTACGCGCTTGACGGCCTTGGCGATGCCGATATCGCCAAGGTCATGTTTCACAAGCGGCGCGAGCAGACCGGCGAGTCCGAATTTCTGCGCCATCACCTGCATCGCGTGATCGCGATTTCGGCGGTGTTGCGGCACGCGGATACCCTGCGAGTGTGGTCGCTCGGGGAGAAAGATGCCGGTGAAGCGGAGCTGATTCGCCGGTTTTTCGATGGCATCGACAAATACACGCCGACCCTGGTGTCGTGGAATGGTGGTGGCTTCGATCTGCCGGTGCTGCATTATCGCTCACTTCTGCACGGGATCAGCGCGCCGCGCTACTGGGATACAGGTGAGCATGATCGCGATTTCAAATGGAACAACTATCTCAGCCGTTTTCACGCCCGCCACACCGATCTGATGGACGTCCTGTCCGGTTATCAGCCGCGCGGGACAGCGCCGCTTGACGAGATTGCGCAGTTGCTCGGGCTGCCGGGCAAGCTTGGCATGCATGGCTCACAGGTCTGGGACCAGTACCTTGCCGGACGAATCGATGATATTCGGCATTACTGCGAGACTGACGCCTTGAACACCTATCTCATTTTTCTGCGTTTCGAGCTTATCCGCGGCAATCTGGACCAGGCAGTCTGGGAAGCCGAGACAAAGCGCGTGCGCGCGCTTCTGCATAGCGAGGATAAGCCGCATCTGCGTGCGTTTCTCGAAGCGTGGCGCTGATGCATTTCGCTAACCTGCGTTCCCGGCGTCCGGCGCAAGTGTCGCAGCGCGCATGCGCACCGGCCGGCCGCTGACCGGCGACCATCCAGTGCAAGAAACCCGACTTCCTTCTGCAGCCTTATCCGTGTCGCAGGAAACGCGCGGCGATGTTGCCTCGGCCATCGTTGAGTCGCTCGACTACGAGGGCAACGGTGTCGCCCACGTCGGCGGCAAGGTTGTGTTTATCGAAGGTGCCCTGCCGGGCGATGAAGTGCGTTTCCGCTACCACAACAAAAAGAAGCGTTACGATACCGGACGCGTCGTAGAGATCCTGAAACCGTCTCCCGACAGGGTAGATCCGCGCTGCCGCTACTTTGGTGTGTGCGGCGGTTGTGCACTTCAGCATTTGCAGTCAGAAGCGCAGCTGCAGGCAAAAGAGCAGGTGTTGCGCGAGAATCTGGCGCATATCGGCCGGGTCCGGCCGGAAATCTGGCTGCCACCCCTGCGCGGTCCGGTTTGGGGTTATCGGCGCAAAGCACGCATCGGCGTGCGTGTGGTGGCGAAGAAGGGCGGTGTCCTGGTCGGGTTTCGCGAGAAGCGTCATTCCTTCATTACTGCGCTCGAAACCTGCGAGGTGCTTCATCCTGATATTGCCGGCCTGCTTCCCGCGCTGCGCGTGCTGATCGGCCGTCTGTCGTGTCCGGAACGCATGCCGCAGATTGAGGTTGCCGTTGGCGATCCGGTGGAGGACATGCCGCATGCGGCATTGGTGTTCCGGCATCTTGAGCCGCTTTCCGGAGCGGACGTCGGAATTTTGCGTGAATTCGGTGAGCAGCATCGCGTACAGGTGCTGGTCCAGCCACAGGGTCCCGATTCCATCAGGCGTCTGTGGCCTGATGCCGATGTGGAACTGGTCTACTTCCTTCCGGAGCAGGATATCGCATTGCGTTTCGGGCCGACGGACTTTGTGCAGGTCAATGCCGGGGTGAATCGTGCGCTGGTGACACGTGCACTCGATATCCTTGATCCGCAGGCGGACGAAGGGGTGCTTGACCTGTTCTGCGGCCTTGGGAACTTTACCCTGCCGCTGGCACGGCGCTCGCAGCGTGTACTTGGCATCGAAGCGGACAATAATCTGATCGAGCGGGCACAAAAAAATGCTCGCTATAACGGCATCGCCAACTGCGAGTTCCGCGCCATGAATCTGTATGTGCCGGAGGGTCCGGCGCCGTGGGGCAACGAACTTTTTGACAAGTGGCTGATTGATCCGCCGCGCACCGGCGCGATCGAGGTCATCAAGCGATTGTCGTCCGGGACTGTACGGCCGCGGCGCATTCTGTACGTGTCGTGCAATCCCGCAACACTCGCGCGCGACAGCGAGATTCTGGTGCACATGCAGGGTTACCGGCTTGTGAGCGCCGGGGTGCTCGACATGTTCCCGCATACCTCTCATGTGGAATCCATGGCCTTGTTTGAAGCGGCGTCGGCGCCCTGGAATGCGAACCCATGATCATTGAAGTCGATGTGTCGAGCCAGACCTTCACGCTGCGCGATGCCCTGGGGCATGTGCAGATGCAAACGCGTATCGCGACTGCTCGAAACGGCGTTGGCGAGGAATTCGGCAGCAAGCGCACGCCGCGCGGATGGCATGTTATCCGCGCCAAGATCGGCGCAGGCCTTGCGCCGGGCGCAGTGCTTGTCTCGCGCCGGGCGACGGGGGAGATCTATACCCCGGAGCTGCGCCGCAGCTTTCCGGACCGCGACTGGATTTTGACGCGTATCCTGTGGCTGAGCGGTCTTGAGCCGGGCAGAAATCGCCTCGGCAGTGTGGATACGATGCGTCGCTATATCTATATCCATGGCTGCCCGGACGAGGATCCAATGGGGGTTCCGAGCTCGCGCGGCTGTATCAAGATGCGCAACCGCGAGATAATCGAACTTTTCGATCGCGTGCCGGCCGGCACGCGCGTTTATATCGTCGCGCCACCCTGACATGTCTCTCGGACCCGTCATGCTGGATCTTGCCGGAACTGCGCTTGGCGCCGTTGAGCGTGAGCGCCTGCAGCATCCTCTGGTCGGGGGCATTATTCTGTTTGGCCGCAACTACGAGTCGCCCGACCAGGTCGAGGTGCTGGTACGCGATATCCGCGCCTTGCGCGAACCGCAGTTACTGATTGCGGTAGACCACGAGGGCGGGCGAGTGCAGCGCTTTCGCGAAGGGTTCACGGCGCTGCCGGCCGCCGGGAATTTCGGGATGCTCCATGACGAGAATCCGCAGCGGGCCAAACGTCTGGCCGAGGCCTGCGGGTGGCTGATGGCCATCGAACTGCGTGCCGTCGGCGTGGATTTCAGTTTTGCTCCGGTGCTTGATCTCAATCGCGGGATCAGCCGTGTGATCGGCGACCGCTCCTTTCATTCCGATCCGGAGGTGGTGGCCAATCTTGCCCACTCGTACATGACCGGGATGGCGCGTGCCGGCATGGCCGCCACCGGAAAACACTTTCCGGGGCACGGTGCGGTCGAGGCAGATTCGCACGTGGCGCTTCCGCGCGACGAACGTGCGTTCGAGGATATTTATGTCGAAGATATACTGCCGTTTGCGCGCATGATTCATTTTGGTCTGGCCGGGATCATGCCGGCGCACGTGATCTATCCCAGGGTGGACCGGCATCCTGCCGGGTTTTCGCACTTCTGGCTGCACGAGGTGCTGCGCCGGCGTCTTGAATTCCAGGGGGTGATTTTCAGCGATGATCTATCGATGGAAGGCGCCACGGTCGCCGGCGGCATAGTTGATCGCGCACGCGCCGCCCTGGCGGCCGGCTGTGACATGGCACTCGTTTGCAACGACCCGCAGGGTGCCGACCAGGTGCTGGACCAACTTGGACCCTACGATGAGCCTGCGTCGCACCTGCGCCTTGTGCGCATGCACGGACGCCATGCGGTCAATCGCCGCGAACTTGGCGGGGACGATGCCTATCAGCAGGCCGTGCGCATGGTGCGCCAGCTCGCGTAATTTGCCTATTGCAATGCGCCGGTTTCTGGCCTACAAAGCGCATTGCAGTTCGAGGTAGCCTTTTAAGTGATGCATGACCGGAGGAAGTAAGCGTTGGCTGATTTGATTCAACCGCTCAAGAAGCTCAAGCTTGAGAGCTTCAATAACCTGACCAAGACCCTGAGTTTCAATATCTATGATATTTGCTATGCGCAGAGCGAGAAAGCGCAAAAAGAATATATTGCCTACATCGACGACGCGTACAACGCCGAGCGTCTGACCGATATCCTCACCGAAGTCTCGCGCATTATCGGCGCCAATATCCTCAATATTGCCCACCAGGACTATGATCCGGAAGGGGCGAGCGTGACAATGCTGATCTCGGAGCTGCCGATCGCCGAAGAGCCGCTGAATCCCGAGGCGCCGGGCCCGCTTCCGGATGCCGTGGTGGCGCACCTCGACAAGAGCCATATTACGGTACACACCTATCCGGAAAGTCACCCGGACAATGGTATCAGCAGTTTCCGTGCCGATATCGACGTATCGACCTGCGGCCGCATATCGCCACTGCGCGCCCTCAATTACCTCATTCATACGTTCGAGTCCGATGTGGTAATTATTGACTACCGCGTGCGCGGATTTACGCGCGACGTACGCGGAATCAAGCATTACATTGACCACAAGATCAACTCGATCCAGAACTTCGTCGACAAGTCTACGCTTGGCCGCTATCAGGCCATCGATGTGAATGTCTATCAGGAAAATATCTTTCACACGAAGATGATGCTGAAAGACTTTAGTCTGAATTCTTATCTCTTCGGGATAACGGAAAACGATCTGGCACCGCAGGAGCGCAAGACCGTCACCCAGCACCTGCAGCGCGAAGTGGTTGAGATTTTCAACGGCACAAATATTCCGAAGTGAGTAGCCTCGAGTCCTTGGCATATTTATATGTTGTATCAATAGCTTAGAGATTATTTCTGAAGTTATTTCTCGTAAACGGGTCAATGATCGCAGCAAACCGCCCACCCGGCGTGCGCTGTTTTGTGCGGCGGTCGGGGTGCCGGCCGCAGGGTAATGTGAGCGTCCGGTGGCGGCCAAGGTGAGCCGGTTTACCAGGAAATGCGTATTGTGTCCGCGTCTGGCGGGCCATCTCAGCTCGGTACGGGCAGAATATCCCGAGTATTATGGTCATCCGGTTCCGGCCTTTGGCGACCCGCAGGCGCGTCTTTTGATTGTCGGGCTGGCACCGGGCATGCATGGGGCAAACCGCACCGGCAGGCCCTTTACCGGTGATTATGCGGGGATTCTGCTCTATCGCACCCTGTACAAATTCGGTTTTGCCAGTGACGCCGAATCGACAGGGTCGGACGATGGTCTGGTGCTGAGCAACTGCCGCGTCACCAATGCCGTCAAATGCCTGCCACCGGCGAACAAGCCGACTCCGGACGAAATCCGGACCTGCAACGACTATCTCAGACACGAATTGAAGCGATTGCCGGACCGGGCAGTGATGCTTGCCCTGGGGGTGATCGCCCACGGCGCCATCATTCGGGCCCTGGGGCTGCGCTTGGCGGCCCATCCCTTCGGCCACGGGGCGCACTATGATCTGGCCGACGGCCGCACGCTTCTCGACTCCTATCACTGCAGCCGTTACAACACCCAGACCCGGCGGCTGACGGCAGGTATGTTCGAGAAGGTGTTCAGGCAGGCCGTTATTTTGCTGGCAGCCCGGTAACGGACAGGCCGCACAACAGCGAGGGGTTGACGATGCCATTCGACTCCAGATCATTCGTAAAATCCCTGTCCGCCGCGTCCGGGGTTTACCGCATGCTGGGCGCGCGCGGGGAAGTTCTCTATGTCGGAAAGGCGCGCAACCTGCGCAAGCGCGTGTCCAGCTATTTTCGCTCGAGCGGTCTTGGCGCGCGCACGCGTGCGCTGATGCAGCAGGTACACAACATGGAAGTCACGGTCACCCATACGGAGACCGAGGCGCTGTTGCTCGAGAATAACCTGATCAAGTCGCTGCGGCCGCGCTATAACATCGTTCTGCGCGATGACAAGAGCTACCCGTTCATATTTCTCTCAAACCACGAATTTCCGCGCCTGACGTTTCATCGCGGTGCGAAACGCGAAAAGGGGCACTATTTCGGACCGTTTCCGTCCGCCTCCAGTGTGCGCGAAAGTCTGAATCTGCTGCAGAAGGTATTTCCTGTGCGCCAGTGCGAGGACAGCTTCTTCCGGAATCGCTCGCGCCCCTGTCTGCAATACCAGATCAAGCGTTGTTCGGCGCCCTGCGTCGGCTATGTCGACGTTGCCAGCTATTCCGAGGATGTGCGTCACGCGGCGCTCTTTCTGGAAGGCCAGAGCCAGACTGTAATCGAGGAAATGGTTGCGCGCATGGAGCAGGCAGCGGCGCACCGGGAATACGAGCTGGCGGCGCGCTATCGAGACCGGATCGCCGCATTGCGGCGCGTCCAGGAGCGGCAGTCGGTGAGTGCGGATGGCGGTGATGCTGATGTCCTGGCGGTGGTGGTGGATCAGGATGCAGCCTGCGTCGTTGTGACCTTCATTCGCGGCGGACGCAACCTTGGGAACAAGAATTTTTTTCCCAAGATCGGCGGTGAATCTGATCCCGCCACGATCCTGGAAGCGTTCCTGCCGCAATATTACCTGGGAAAACCGATGCCGGCATCGATCTATCTGAACCATGCTGTTGGCGATGCATCCCTGCTTGAGGAAGCATTTGCGACGCAGTCCGGCGTGCGCACCGAGATTATCAGCAATTCACGCGGCCTGCGCCGCCGCTGGGTGCGGCTAGCCGAGCTCAATGCACACGATGCGCTGCGGCGTTTCCTGAGCGACCAGGCAAGTCTGCGCAAGCGTTTTGAGGCATTACAGGAAGCGCTTGCTCTCGATTCCCTGCCGGAACGCATTGAATGCTTCGATATCAGCCATACGCTCGGCGAGGCCACGGTTGCATCCTGCGTTGTGTTCACACCGGACGGACCACTCAAGTCGGACTACCGACGCTTCAATATCGAGAATGTTGCAGCCGGCGATGATTACGGCGCCATGACGCAGGCATTGACGCGACGCTATCGGCGGGTCCTGGAGCAGGAGTCGGAGGATGGTGGTCGGATGCCGGATCTGCTGCTGATTGATGGAGGCAAGGGGCAGCTCGCCGTGGCCGAAGGCGTTATGCGCGAACTTTCGGCTGCCAATGTGCGACTCATGGGCGTAGCGAAAGGGCGTTCGCGGAAACCCGGTCGCGAGCAGCTTTTCTTGTCTGGTCAGCGGGGCGCGACTATACTGCCCGCGAATTCGCCCGCTCTGCATCTGATCCAGCAGATACGTGACGAGGCCCATCGCTTTGCTATTACCGGACACAGACAGCAGCGCGGCCGTGCACGAACGACTTCCACCCTGGAAAGTATTCCCGGAATTGGTGATCGGCGTCGCCAGGCCCTCCTCAAGAATCTGGGTGGATTGCAGGAAGTCGCCCGAGCAGGAATTGAAGATCTGGCGCGGGTGCCGGGCATCAGCCCGGTTCTGGCCCGGCGCATCTATGAACTGTTTCATGATGACGGCACCTAGCGCCAGGGTTACCGGCCTGGTCGGCCAGCGCTGCATTGCGGCAGCGACAGGTTCAGCGGTCTGCCGGAAAAGGCCGGCCGGACGCCTGTTGCAGCGTAACTGCTGGCCGCAATGAGTAGAATTTTGCAACGAACTGTGGACCCAGGAACCTAGCCTTGCTCTGGAATACGCCCAACCTGCTGACGCTTTTGCGGATCGTCCTGGTCCCGGTGTTCATCCTCGCTTATTATCTTCCGTATCCATGGGCCAGGCTTCTCGCCACTGTCGTGTTTGTGCTGGCGGCGCTAACGGACTGGCTTGATGGCTATCTTGCGCGTCGTCTCAATCAGATGTCCGCCTTTGGCGCTTTCCTCGATCCGGTTGCAGACAAGCTGATGGTCGTCGCCGCCCTGGTGCTGTTGGCATCCGATCCCCGCGTCCAGGCGCACGTGATTGACGTACGTCTGTTTTCCATTGTGGTTATTATTATCATTGGCAGGGAGATTGCGGTATCTGCCCTGCGCGAGTGGATGGCTGAAGTGGGGCGGCGTGCGAGTGTGGCGGTGTCGGTGGTGGGGAAGCTCAAAACCATCGGCCAGATGGTTGCAATCCCCTTCATGATTTACCGTGAAGCCCTATGGGGTGCCCCGATATTCGTGGTCGGGGAAATTCTACTGTATCTGGCCGGAGCCCTGACTTTGTGGTCCATGGCTGTCTACGTCAAGGCCGCCTGGCCGAGCCTTACCAGGCCGACGCAACACTGAGTGGCCGGGGCAGTCGGGTGGCGGCAGCGGCCTTGACAGGCGCGCGACCGCGATTACAATACCCTGCCTTGCCGGCCAGTCCCCGGGTGGGGCAGCGACGGGTCTTGAGGTACAGTGCGGGAATAGCTCAGTGGTAGAGCACAACCTTGCCAAGGTTGGGGTCGCGAGTTCGAATCTCGTTTCCCGCTCCAAATTTGTAAAAAGGGAAGCCAGATCTTCCCGATTTTTTGGTTCAGGTGTACCCGGCTGGGTGGCAGAGTGGTTATGCAGCGGCCTGCAAAGCCGTGGACGCCGGTTCGATTCCGACCCCAGCCTCCATTCCCTGTTCCGCTCATACTGTCGGCTGGGTGAAATCGCGCTGCGCAGCATTCACAATGAGCCCGAGTGGCGGAATTGGTAGACGCAAGGGACTTAAAATCCCTCGGGGGGCATCCTCCATGCCGGTTCGATTCCGGCCTTGGGCACCACTTACCTGTTTCAAGACATCCCACAAAGTCCAAAGAGTACCCGTAACTTCGCTGAAATAAGCCATTCTGCGGTTCCGTGTCGTCCAGTCAAATCCATAGACAGGGAGGTACGTGGGAGCGGATTTGGGGGTATGGATTGTAAAAACGGGGGTATCTCATGGCACTCACCGACAGGGCTGCAAAGGCCGTCAAGCCTCGCGAGAAGCCCTACAAGCTCGCGGACGGCAAAGGCCTATACCTTCTAATTATCCCGAAACACCGGAAGTACTGGCGGCTTAAATACCGTATTGGCGACAAGGAGAAGCTCCTAGCGCTTGGCAGCTATCCGGATGTGTCGATTGCCGAAGCGCGAACGGCACGCGATGCCGCCAAGAAACTCATTCAGTCCTGGCATGACCCCATTTACGACCAAGAAACAGGAACGTCTGGCCGCTCAGATTTCTGCCGCGAACACTTTCGAATCGGTTGCGCTCGAATGGATCGAGCAGCAACGCCACTGCTGGACAGCGGGGCACGTGGAGCGCGTGCTCGATTTCCTCAAGGCGGATATTTTTCCGGATATCGACGCGCGCCCAATATGAATGGCAACTTGCGCATGAGAAGCGGAACAAGATCCAGGCCGCTTGCCATCGCAGCGAATATCTGGATGACCGTCGAAAGATGATGCGGGCTTGGGCTCACTATTTGAAGGCATTGACGGGCCGAGCAAGGGTTTTAGCAATCGGCATAAAACTCGCGGGCAGGGCCGCATAGCGAAAGACCAAGCACAACAAGGAATACACTGTGCAAAGCCACGGCAGCGGGGTTAAAAAAAGACCGGGCTACTCGCATCGTCCCTTATGGAGCGCGCCCTCAAAAACAGAAGCACAGAGCAGCGAGTATAGGCACGTTATCAATGCCGTGCACAAGGGAACGGTTGGATGTGCCTGTCTGTCACTTCGGCGAGATATGGCCGTCATTAAACCGCCATGGGTCATTCCTACACTATGCGTTCGGATCGAGTCCCTGCCGGCGACAGGCATAGGGGCCGACGATCTCAACCCACGCAGAAGGAAGGTGACCAACGTGAAGAAAAAACTCGCAGCTCTCGGCCTGTTGGCGGCAGCATTGGCAAATACCGGGTTCGCGGCCGAAGGTCCGGTACCTCTGGGCATCCCGCATCTCAACCATGTGTTCCTTATCATGATGGAGAATCACGGCTACAGCCAGATTCTCAATAACCCGAATGCGCCGTTCATCAACCAGCTCGCGAAGTCTGCCAATCTGGCGACCAACTACTTTGCCATCGGACACCCGAGCTTGACCAACTACCTTGAGGTCGTCGGTGGATCGAACTTCGGTGTGCTATCCGACAACTCTCCAGACTGGCACAACAGTTCCTGCATCACCAACCTCGCTTCAGGAATTGCGTCAACGGATAATCCGGCCAGTCCGGATATCTGCCCAATATCGGGTATGGGTACCGACGCCGCGACACCGGTTATCGATACGACGAACGAAACCCAGGGCCCGCCGGGCGAAATCAACATCGATGGGATTCAGTCCATCCCGGCTGCCTCCAACATCGATGGCAAGACGATCGATGATCAACTCGTCGCCTGGGGCCGCAGCTGGAAGAGTTATCAGGAAAACCTGCCGGCTGGTGGCGCAGACAGGGTCGATTACAGTGACGGGTTTTTCACCAATAATACTGACTTCAGCACGATTCAGCCGACTCTCAATCCACCGCTTTCGCAGAGCAATATTGTCGCTCTCTACGCTTCCAAGCACGTTCCCTTTGTCTATTTCCGGAGCGTCCAGGAAGGCAGCGATCCGCGAAACAGCCTGAACAATGTCGTCGGTTTCGACGGGACGCGTGGCCTGTTTGCCGACCTGCGTTCCGGCCACGTGCCGACCTTCTTGTTCATCGCACCGAATCAGTGCAATGACCAGCACGGACGCGGTAATGCGGGTCCGTTCTGCAATTTTGATCCCAATGACAACGGCACGCAGGCCGGACTGAATCCCGCCCTGATTATGCGTGGTGATATGACCGTGCAGAAGTTGGTGACCGCAATAAAGAGCTCGCCATCCTGGCATGACGGCAAGAATGCGATCATCGTTGTATGGGACGAGAACGACTACAGTGTGGCGCCGAGCAATAATCAGGTTGTGCTGATTGTCGATACCAGCTACGGCGTTCACGGTGTGCAGAGCGCGAATCGCTATACTCATTTCTCGGTGCTCAAGTCACTCGATGCAGGCTTTGGGCTTCCGTGTCTCAATCATGCCTGTGATCAGGATGTCCATGTGATGTCGGATCTATTCGGCGGTGATCGCAACGATAACTGATTCGATCATGTGATGGCCAGGTCATCGAATTCTAACCTGATGGCAGATTCCGTCTGCGGATCGGTTTTCTGAAGCAGAATTGACCTGACTGGCCCCGAGGGTCTCCCGGCTCTCGGGGCTTTTTTTGGGCCTGGGGACAGTGTTCCCGGGGCTCTCATTTTCCAAGTTTGGCAGGGCTGTCAGTGACGGTGTCGGCGCTGCGGAATTCCAAGGTGCGGGGCTCATGACGGAAAAATCAGTGTCGGCGATCAATTGGATGTGTATGTCCCGAATCAAGAAGCAGGCCTGTCAGCGGCCCAGCGACTGACGCCAATCAGGATGATTTTTCGTCCGCCTAGATCGAGATTTCCCGACCCAGTTCTACTACCGAGTCCGCCGGCAATCTGAAATAGTCGCTTACGTGAACGGAATTTCTTTGCATATATGCGAACATTTTTTCCGTGAAGCGCGGTAAACCCTTCCCGTCGTCGCGGCGGATTACGGTTTCGTGGCCAACGTAGTAGGTGACGTCGCTCAGCTTCAGCTGGCAGCCGAGCGTATTGGCCTGCCGTAGCAACGCCGGAATATCGGGCCGTTCCATGAAGCCGAAATGGGCTGTGGCACGCCACATTTGCGGCGCAACGTCCTCTACTTGCAACCGGTCGCGGCGGCGTATCCACGGCACGGATTCGGTGATCACGGTGAGGATCAGCACATGCTCGTGCAGAGCACGATTGTGCTTGATGTGCCATACCAGGACTGGCGGGGCATCCTTTTTCGCGCGCGTGAGAAATACCGCCGTACCGGGCACCCGCGGGATTTGCTGCTCGGCGAGTTGCGTCAACAATTCACCGATCGGCATCAAGCGCTCGTGCATGCGCGCCAACACTGCCTGCGCGCCGGAATGCCAGACCCACATCATGCCGTACACCAGCGCAGCCAGTACCAGCGGCACATAGCCGCCTGCCGCAATCTTCATGAAGTTCGCCGCCGCAAAAGCGGCGTCTACTATCATGAAGGCGCCGGCCACTGCGCCGGCCGCCAAAAGGTTCCAGCGCCATATTTCGCGCATGGCGATGAACAGCAACGCCGATGTCATCAGCATGGTAGCCGAAACGGCGATACCGTAGGCCGCAGCCAGATTATCCGACTTCCCGAAACCCACCGTCAGGCCCAGCGTAACGAGCATCAGCAGCCAGTTCACCGGACCCACGTAGATCTGACCGTAGCCGGCTTGGGAGGTCTGCTTGATAGGCAGGCGCGGCATCCAGCCAAGTTGGATGGCCTGGCGTGTCATTGAAAATGCGCCAGTGATGACGGACTGGCTGGCGATTATCGTGGCAACGGTTGCCAGAATCACCATCGGCAGTACCAAGTCCGGCGGACAAAGCCGAAAGAAGATATTGTCCACCGCGGGTACGCCGCTCAGCACCAGCGCCGCCTGTCCCGCATAGTTCAGCACCAGGCTCGGGAAGACCAAGGCACTCCAGGTAAGGCGGATCGGCCTGGCTCCGAAATGACCCATGTCCGCATATAGCGCTTCGGCCCCAGTGACACAAAGGAATACACCACCTAGCACCAGGAAGCTGGTGGCGCCACCCGAGAGCAGGTAGTCGATGCCATGCCTCGGATCGATGGCCCATAACACGGCGGGATGTCGGGCAATACCACGGACGCCAAGGGCGCCAATCACCGCAAACCATAGTGCCATGATTGGCCCGAAGGCCTTACCGATCTTCGCAGCGCCCTGCGACTGAATCGCAAACAAGCTGATCAGTACGGCTACTGCGGCGGGCAAGACGTAAGGCTTGAACGAAGGCGTTATCAAATTCAGGCCCTCGAGCGCCGAAAGCACGGAGATTGCTGGAGTAATGGCACCATCGCCGTAGATCAACGCGGCGCCGAGCAGACCAACCGCGACGATAATGGGGCGATGCCGGCGCTTCACGCCTAGCAGAGACATCAAGGCCAGGATCCCGCCTTCGCCGTCGTTGTCGATTCGCATGGCAAACGTCACGTATTTGACCGATGTGACGATGATCAGCGTCCAGATCACCAGCGATAGCGATCCGAGCACGGTGAAAGCATCGGGTTTGCCACCTGCGAGACCTAGCACTGTCTTTAGCGTATACAGAGGGCTAGTACCGATATCTCCGAACACAACGCCAAGCGCTGCGAGGCCCAGCAACGGCAGGCTTACGGCAATCTCCGGGCGGCCGCCGTTTTCGGCGACGGCTACGGGCGGCGGTACAATCTGGCCATCAGGTGTCATGCGATTTCCTCATGCGAGTAAACGAAAGCGGAACTGCGCAAGCAGTACCGGCTGAGTATGACGAAGGATAGCCCGGAAAAAAGGAATTTTTCCTCACCTGCACGAGCGTCTGCTTCCAGGCAGATCCGCTTTCGTCTTCGCACGGCCAGAGCAGCCTGTCATCCTTTCCCGAAAGCGACATATACTCTCACGACGCCATAGAACTGCAACTTTATCGTTAATTACATATCCTGATAGATACGGGCAATCAATACTGGCATTAGCGATGACTCTGTGTGCGGCATAATGTGTTTCTGGTTACCTCCGGGCACCCGGCATTGGCACCAGCGAACCGAGCCACTTTGGCCCGTCGGTTGTTATGGCGCTGTCCTCGCGAAAGCCGGCGTTGCGAATGCCTTGAGCCGCAGGCCGTGGATCGGTTCCGATACTGTTCCCAGACCCGCGCGCCGGTGCGCGATAATCGAGGCGGTGTGTTGATCATCTGCGTGAATTGGGCTACAGCACTTCAGTGCGATCGCAAGACGGTTGAAGGCAAACAACTTCTGGACCGCAATGCGCAGTTCGAGTACATCAATGCCCGGGTGACCAAAGAAATGCGTGCTGTACAACCCATTATTTCAGTGGATACAAAAAAGAAGGACTTGGCTGAAGACTACGCCAATCGAGGAAAGCAGTGGTTCAAGAAGGGCGAAGCACTAAAGATCAATGGTCATGATTTTTCAGACTCCTCGGTTCCGCGAGCGGATTCCTACAGCATTTATGAGCCGCCGCGTAACAAAGATTTCGTCAATGATCGGAACGGATCATGACACCGCGACCTTTGCCGTTGCGTCCATTCTGGCATGGTGGCGAGCTGAAGGACGGCGCGCATATCCCAAGGCACGGCGACTGTTGATCACCGCCGATGCGGAACGCAGCGACGGTTCGCGGCTACGCCTGTGGAAATGGGAACTGCAGCGCCTGTCCGACGAGCTTTGTCTCCCGATCGCGGCCTGCCATTTTCCGCGGGGAACCAGTAAATGGAACAAGGTTCAGCAGCGGCTTTTCTCATTCATCAGCTCGAATTGCCGTGGCGAACCTTTAGCCGACTATGCGACGGTGGTGAACCTGATCTCCAGGACCACCACAACGACACGCTTGAAATCCTTCTACCGTCTGGACCGTCGCCGAAACCCGATTGGCCGAAAAGTCTCTGACAAGGAGTGGCGGGCGATCAATCTGCAACGTGATAATTTTCATGGCGATTGGAACTACACCATTCGACCACGTTAACAAAGATAATTTGCGATACTTATTACGTCGCATAGGCTGACCGGCTGAATGTCAGCGATAATAAATTTGTTAACGTTCGTATGGTATGGTCACATATCAAGTTGGAATAAAGGTTTGCTATGGCGAAAAATAATATGCCGCGTCATGTCGGTTTCATTCCTGATGGAAATCGGCGCTGGGCCATGAATCATGGTCTGCCCAAAGAAGACGGGTATGCTCATGGTATAGAGCCTGGGTTGCGGTTGTACGAGAAATGTAGAGAATATGAAATTGAAGAAGCATCCATCTACTGTTTTACCCAGGACAACACTAAGCGGCCTTCCATTCAGAAACATGCATTCAGCGAAGCCTGCGTTGCATTCGCATTCGAGATTGCACGCCGTGGAGCGGCTCTTCTTGTTGTCGGCGATGAGACCTCGACGCAATTCCCCAGGGCGCTAAAGGACTTCCGGCAGCGTCAGGGTGTCGGAATGAAGGTGAATCTGCTCGTCAACTATGGCTGGGAGTGGGATCTGGCAGGTCTTAAAAGCGGCACCCTGCGTTCAGATGAAGTTTCACGTCTGGATTTGATTGTACGCTGGGGAGGAGGACGCCGATTGAGCGGTTTTCTCCCTGTGCAATCGGTTTATGCGGATTTCTATGTCAGGGATGAGTATTGGCCCGATTTTGATCAGCAGCATTTTGAGCACGCACTCGCCTGGTTTAAAAACCAGGACCAGACACTCGGCGGGTAATCTAATGGACCCGGGCTTAAGGCAGAAGTCGGAAACGCTGGGTATCGAAAAACCGTACCGTGCTCAGTTTCCCGAATTCTGAGGGTAGCCCTGACAGGTGAATGGCAGGTTTAGAGCTATTCTGTTGAAAACCTCGAGAATCTTCGCAACCGCACTAGCGAAGCTGACTTGCGATACTTACCAGTCACGGACCGGACCTAAGGTCCGGTCCGTGAAGCTGTTTAGGGAATCGCCTGCGGATTGACCGGTGTGTGCAGGGTAATCGTGCACTTCGATGAACCGGTGAGGCTCGTTGGATTGAGCTCATTGAAGTTGAGGATACCATTGAAGCAGATGGATCCGACCATGCCTGCGAAGCGTCCCTTGCCGGCGACTTCCTTGAGACCGCCACAGCCAAGAATCCGGATCGGCATGATCCCTTTGGCCGGATCGTAGCTCGGGCTCTTTGTTACCGGTCCCCAGAAGTTGATGGCACGACCCTCCAGCGCCACACCGGCGTTTGACTGGAGTACGGAGCCATCGGGGAAGGTAAGCGTGCAGCTGCCTGGCAGGCAGGTGAACCTGAGAATGGGGTCCGTCGGCTGGCCGGTGAAGGTGATCTGTGCATTCGCAAGTTCCGCCACCTTGCGGCCCTGGTCGATTTTGTCCGAGACCCGGCCGTCCGGGTAGATCACAGGCGGCGCATAACCCGGACCTCCCACCGTGTAGATCGGCGTATTGGTGCCTGTCATCCCGCTGAATTGCCCGGTGACCTGAAAATTGAGTATCAGCGTAATGGGTTCGACGGCCTTCCTGCCGATGTCGTCGTCAGCTCTCACTGCTGAAACGAATACGACCGGCACGAGAACCAGGATTCCAAGGAGTATCTTCTTGATATTGTTTGGCATTGGGAATTCCCTTTTTGGATTGTTGGTTTGCGGGAAAACAATTGGACTTGAAGGACTGCGCGCAACGGCGCTTAAGTACTGTACGGACCGTCCTTGCAGCGGTCAATGGGAAGTTT
>VFSW01001807.1_pt1 | contig 32489 bp, 25 predicted proteins | sample 5358111 | NCBI WGS metagenome assembly VFSW01 (sample SAMN11554181, study PRJNA540505) | mine drainage metagenome | isolation source: sediment from site ElyBrook_90M | place: USA: Ely Copper Mine, Vershire, VT | collected 2017
TTCAATAATTTAGCTTCAACGCCCGTCTGAGGCAAATGCGCCATTTGCAGTGTTTCGGCGGTAAGGTCGAGATCGCGCCTGGCCGCGCGAGTCTTGCCGTCAACAAACATCTTGTTTCGTCTCAAAAACTACTTCGCCCTGCGCAAGTTGTGTAATTTCTTCGGGGGGAATCCCTGATTGAGCATCAGGAGTCTCTCGTCGAACGCATACACAGAACCGGCAGCACGACGAAAATAGTCCTCTTCCTACTCGTCCGTGAGCAAATACATTCGCTCAGCATCAGCTTCCGAAGGAATATCAACCTCATCGATTGGATTGGTAACAGCCCAGTCAGGTTAGGACTTGCGGAACTGCTCCGGTGCGACTTAATCTTGGGGATTCAGAATCGGAATAAGATTCCGGTTAAGGAGTGTCTTCATGTCCGCGAAGCGAATTGGCATTCTCACTGGAGGCGGCGATGTCCCGGGCCTGAATTCAGTCATTAAGTCGGTCGTCTACCAGGGAGCCGAAACCGGATGCGAGGTCATCGGCATCCGCCGTGGCTGGGAAGGTTTGACGCACGTCGATCTGGATGATCCAGCCAGCCGGTCAAGGTACATCCTGCCGCTCAATCGCGAGAACACCCGCACTATCGATCGTACAGGCGGCACTTACCTGCACAGCTCGCGCACCAATCCAACCAAGATGCAAAAGCTCCCACCGGTGCTGGAGGGGCAGCAGTTTGCAAGTAGGCAATCCACCAAGAAGGGCATCACGAGCACAGTGTTCGATGTCACACCCGCGGTACTGAGGAATATTGAGAAGCTGGGGCTTGATTACGTGGTAGCGATTGGCGGCGATGACACCCTTAGCTATGCCGCCGAACTAGACCGGCAAGGCGCAAAGGTGATCGCGGTGCCGAAAACCATGGATAACGACGTTCGCAACACCGAGTACTGCATCGGGTTTTCAACCGCCATTACGCGCGCTATGGATGCCATTCAGCGGCAGAGGACTACGGTCGGCTCACACGAGCGGATCGGCATCTTCCGAGTGTTCGGCCGTGATGCGGGCTACACCGCTCTCTACACCGCGTATGTGACATCCTTGCGATGCTGCATCCCTGAGTACAAGGTGAATCTGGAACACCTGATCGAAATTCTGATCGCCGACAAGCATAACAACCCCAGCAATTATTCGCTTGTGATTCTCTCCGAAGGTGCAGAGTGGGAAGGATACACCGTGAAGGAGTATGGCGCTCCCGATGCCTTCGGCCATCGAAAGAAGATGAGCGTCGCAGAGGACCTGAGCAGCGAGATCCAGGCTGCTACAGGCGAAGAGACCATTGTCAGTGACCTCACCTACGATCTGCGCTCTGGCAGTCCGGATTTCGTCGACCGCATGGTGGCTGTCACTTTCGCTGGAATGGCGATGGACGCAGTGGAAGCGGGAAAGTCGGGGCTCATGACGGCGATTAGCGGCGGCTGCTACCAAATGGTGCAGATCCCCGATCCCAAACTCGGTCCGCGCAAAGTGGAGATCGCCACGATGTACAACACAGAGCGTTACCGGCCCATTTACCATCACAAGCTGGGCCTGCCGATCTTCCTCACGCGAGGTTAGCGCTGGCGGGAGGGGCTCGGGCAGGCGCCTGTTGTTCCCGGCGCCCCAGCGCACCTAGCCAATAATGCGCATGGAGCGCTTATTTTAAGCCCCGGCGAAGGTGCAGTCCAGACTGGAGCTTAACCTTCGCCGAATCAATCGCCGCTGCAACAGGGTGGCGCATCGACCCGGATGGAGACTGGGTCGAGGAGCCCTCACAGCCATGAAGGATCTACCTCTCTCGAAGGTCTATCAGTTCCTGGAGCCCGGTCCCGTGGTTCTGCTGACGACCGTCCGCAACAGTCAGGCCAACATCATGACGATGTCCTGGCACATGATGGTCGAGTTTGAGCCACCCCTAGTGGCCTGTGTTGTGAGCAACGAAGACTACAGCTTTGCAGCCTTGCGGGCCACAAAGGAGTGCGTGATCGCGATTCCGGCGCGGGAACTAGCGCCCAAGGTCGTGGGAATCGGCAACTGCTCCGGGCGGGATGTCCATAAGTTCAAACGATTTGGGCTGACGCCTGCATCGGGCAAACTCGTGGCCCCTCCTTTAGTGGCTGAATGTTTCGCCAATCTCGAATGCAGGGTGGTTGATACGCATCTCGTCAACAGGTTCAACCTATTCGTCCTTCAAGTGCTCAAGGCCTGGATCGATCCGGCGCAGAAGCATCCAAAAACTTTGCACCATCACGGTTATGGCAGGTTCAGAGTGGATGGCGAAATGATCAAGCTGAAGTCGAGGATGCCCTAGCATGAGACTCAGGTATTTGACAAAGAACTGGATGGCCTAAAAGGGCAGAGGAGGGAATGCTCACAAAGCGCCCCGGAACAGGTGCGACTCGCCCCTTGGCATCTCTGCGCTATACTCATCGGCTGTAAGAATTTCCCGTTTGTGGGACTGTCTCTGGAGGGAAGAATGAAAAGCTTTTCACGCCGCGATCTGTTGAAGACTAGCCTGATGGCGCCCGCCGCTGTAGCAGCCGCTCAAGGTCTCGGTCCCATGGGCGTCGCGCTCCAAACCGCCGGACAGAATTCTGAACCTCTTCCCGAAAGTGCTCTACACGCATCTTCAATACCAGGAGCTGGACGGGAGCGTCTCCTTCTCGACTTCGGCTGGCGCTTCCACTTCGGCAATGCCGACGACCCCTCAAAGGATTTCGACTTCGGCAGCGGAAGGACAGGCAACTTCCAGAAGACTGGAAATTTCCTTCCAGCCGGAGCTCTCGCGTTCGACGATGGCGATTGGAAGCCCGTTAATCTTCCCCACGATTGGGCGGTCGAGCTGCCGTTTCAAAACGATCCTGCTCTTGCCAGCAAAGGATTCTACCCGCTTGGCCGGACTTATCCGGCCACAAGCGTCGGTTGGTATCGCCGCGTCTTCAACCTTCCCGCCGCCGATGCCGGCAAGCGGCTCACCATCGAGTTTGATGGTTCCTACCGGGAAACGATGGTGGTGCTCAATGGCTTTTACATCGGCAACCACAGCGGCGGATACGATCCCTTCAGCTTCGACGTGACCGACTTTGCCAATCCCGGCGGCAGAAACGTCTTGCTGGTTCGCGTTGATGCCACTCTGAGCGACGGCTGGTTCTACGAGGGCGCAGGGATTTATCGGCACGTCTGGCTGGTGAAGACCGATCCGGTCCACGTGAAGAAATGGGGCACCTTCGTCTCTGCCCAGGTCCGACCGGGCGAAGCAGCTCTCTCCATCCGCACCGAGGTAAGCAACGACGGCAAGGCCGCGCAGAGCGCGCGCGTCATCTCCACCGTGCTCGACCCCTCCGGCAATGCCGTGGGAAAGGTCGCAACGGACCTCGCCTCCATTCCCAAGGGAGAGGAACGCACCTACGAGCAGCAGTTGATGGTAAACAATCCCCTGCTATGGTCGCTTGAAGAGAGGAACCTCTACAGGCTGGTCACGGAGGTCCGGGCGGGCGGCCAGGTCGTTGATCGCTTCGAAACGCCGTTCGGCATTCGCACCTTGAAGTTCGATTCGGAACAGGGCTTCTTTCTCAACGGAAAACCCGTCAAGGTGAAGGGAACCTGCAATCACCAGGACCACGCTGGCCTTGGAGCAGCACTGCCTGACGCCGTGCAGTACTACCGTGTCCGGAGGCTCCAGGATATGGGTTGCAACGCTTTGCGCACCTCTCACAACCCTCCCACTCCCGAACTGCTTGACGCCTGTGACGAGATGGGAATGCTGGTCTTCGATGAGACGCGCATGATGTCTTCCAACCCTGAGGGTCTCAGAGAGTTTGGTGACCTGGTGCGCCGCGATCGCAATCATCCCAGCGTCTTCATGTGGTCCATGGGGAACGAGGAGCGAGTGGCAAATAGCGAAAGAGGCGTACTGATTCTGGAGGCGATGAAAGCAGTTGCCACCGAACACGATGGTACCCGGCCGGTCTCCATCGCCCCAACCGGGGCTATCGGAACCGGGGGGCTGGCTGTTTGCGACGTCATCGGCTACAACTACATGGACCCCGGCGCCGCTGCCTACCACAAAGCCCATCCCGGCAAGCCAGTCATCGGCACTGAGACCGTCAGCGCGGTCGGCACGCGCGGCATTTACATCACTGACCCGGCAAAAGGCTATGTGGGCTCCTACGATCCGTACACCACCACTGGCCGTGCATCGGCTGAAGGCTGGTGGAGCTTTTGCGACGCCCAGCCGTGGCTCGCGGGAGGTTTCATCTGGACAGGCTTCGACTACCGCGGCGAACCTTCCCCCAACGAGTGGCCAAACGTCAGCTCCCAGTACGGAATCATCGACACCTGCGGTTTCCCCAAGGACTCGTTCTACTACTACCAGTCCTGGTGGACTGCAAAGCCTGTTCTCCACGTCTTTCCGCATTGGAACTGGCCGGGCATGGACGGGAAAGAGATCGCCGTCTGGGTCTACTCGAACCTTGACAAGGTCGAGCTGTTCCACAACGGTAAGAGCCTCGGTGCGAAAGACGTGAAGAAAGACTCGCATGTGGCGTGGAACGTCAACTATGCGCCCGGCGTGATTGAGGCGCGCGGCTACAAAGACGGTAAGCTGGCGATGACGGCGAAGCGGGAAACCACGGGCTCCGCGGCAAAATTGACCATGAGAGCCGATCTGCGAAGCATCAACGCCGATGGCGAAGACGTTGCCATGTTTTCCTTAGAAGTTCTTGATGCCCAGGGCCGCGTGGTGCCCATTGCCGATAACGAAGTGTCCTTCACTGTCTCTGGCAACGGACGACTGATTGGCGTCGGAAATGGCGACCCCACGGACCACGAATCCGACAAGGGCACTTCCCGCAAAGCCTTCTCCGGTCTCTGCATGGGGATTGTGCAGTCAACCAAGATGGCCGGCAACATCACCGTTCAAGCCACATCTCCCGGACTTGCGCCCGCCAGCGTGACAATCGCCGCAAAGCCGGTGACGCTCCGTCCGCAGGTTGAAGTCTGGGAACGCGAAGTTCCAGTTGGCTCTGGCGTAACCGGCCTGTGGCGGCCCTTGCCGGCCGCCGCGGCTACCGGCCTTCTCGCCTTCGTCGTGGGCAATGGATCCATGGTCTTCACGCTGCACCAGGATGGAAGCAGCCTCACGGGCACAGTGGAAGGCGGCGGCGGCTTCTTCACCGGAGACGAAACGCCCAGCCCGATAGAAAATGGCAAAGTCGATGGCACGAATGTCTCCTTCAAGGCCGGCAACAGCACTTATTCAGGCACGATGAGCGGAGAACGCATCGAACTCCAACGGAAGATCGAATTCCCCTTCCGGAGACCGAGCCCCGAGACGCCTGTGGGTCCGCAGCCAGCCATTGGACCTCCGCCCAATGGATCGGATCCGTCAATGAATCGGTCCTTCCACTTCCCATCGAGCATCCCGGTCGTTTTGCATCGGGCGCAGAGGTAGACGCCGCTCCGGCCATCGTGTCGCGGCACCCTTAATTCTGGGCGCTGGGCGTGAACCTGCGTAGGATGAACTCTTGTATCAGGCTGTTGACCATGCGGCCCCCCGTATTGGTAAGAGCATTCTCGAATGCCAACCGCGGGCCGCGATTCGTGTCCGGATAGTAAGTGTTCGAGATGGCGCTCGAGGCCAGGTCGCCACCTACGCTCGAGTAGTTTGGCTGCCACCGCCCGTTGTCGCCCTTGCAGATGAATGGGCTGGAAAGCGCATGCAGAACGCGAGACTTCTTTGTGCCCGTCCCCTGGTAGAAGTAGCGCGGGTCCTGGTGCAGAAGCGATGGAAAAATGGCACCGCCGAACATGATATCGGTAAAGCCGTCAGCATAGACAGCGCCCAGGCGCTGCCCGTAACCCTTCGCACCCTGGCCATAGTCGAGGCGGTCTGCCGCCTGATTACTGCCGGCAAGTACACCCATCCCGATGAATGTGACTGGGTCGGTGGCGGCCCTGAAGGCGAGTGAGAACTTTAGTCTCCTTGTGAGCGGCACTGCATCGTGATCATAAACGACGTAGAAATTAGGAATGATGCCGAGAACCCGCTGCTGTTCCTCGATCTTGACCTGCTCCACGGCGATCTGCTCGGAAGAGGAATACACCGTCACCGAACTCGTCCCCCCGGCGATCTCGATCTTACTGCCCTTCAGAAATACATATTGGCCTGGGTCCAGAATGATGGCAGGGGATGTCCAGTTTACAAACCCATTGGCGCTGATAGTGATCTTATAAGGGATGCCCGGCTTGAGATTATCGAAATTAAACGATCCGTCGTCTTTCGCCACGACCGTGCGGTGTTCTGCCGGGACAGGTCCTTCGAGAATGACATTCGCGCCAGGAACAATATCGTTGTTCACGTCGGTTACCGTGCCGCTGATACTTCCTGGCTGTGGATCAGGCGCGGCGATTTCGTTGCCGCTTACACTTCCTGGGTACAGAACGGCTGTGGCAGTCTGCTGTGCTACGGCTGAACTTGCGACGAATGCGCAGAGGATCAAGGTACAGAGGGATCCCTTGATACGCGCCGTGCTAGAGGCGCCCCTGACCATTGCATGCGGTCCTTGCACGAGGTATTTCACGTTCGATTTCTCCCCGCTCACAGTGCAGGCTGCGGTGCCGGGCAAATTTTGATTCCTCTTCCTTGCCGCCACATCGCATTCCTGAACTGCGAACTGGCCACTTCCGCTAGGCCTCGTGATACGCCTCATTGCGTGCCACGTCTCCACGAACTCGGATCTGCTGGCCAATACGGAGTGAAGCAATTCGCATGCCGAAGTATTTTCCCCAGATGGATGGGATGTAAGTATCTTATAAATATAAAGATATGGGCTGTCGCGAAGATCGCAAGAGGCGGTTTGTGTCGGCGATCCCGACACCAACTCCGACAACTGTCGGCGTTATGCGACACTTGTCTCCGAGGGCTTTTTAAATGAGCTCTATGCTTCCATCCGGCGACGACGCACCCCTGGAGACTGCCCCTGCCGGGAGCGATCTGCAGCGTGAAGGCGAACGGCTGAAGCTGCTTCTGGAGCTGACGAACGCGCTGGTTTCGAATCTCGAACCCCGCGATCTCCTTCGGGCGATTTCAGTGAGCATTCGAAAATGCATGCATAGCGACCTCGTTTCGGTTTGGTTGCCGGATACGGAGCAGCGCCAATTACGCTCCGTGACGATGGACTTCCCTGAGGGCAAAGGATTCGCGAGAGAGGATTTGCTGCAACGGGTTGAAGGTTCCGGTGTCGGCAAGGCCTTCAGAACCGGTAGACCTGTTGTATCAACGAAGGCCGCTGAGATGAATGAGCCCGAACATTCTCTTGCTGTTGCGGAAGGCCTCGCGTCTGGCTGCTGCCTGCCCTTGATAAGCCACAACCGAACGCTTGGGGTTTTGGGTCTTGGCTGGCGGGTCGAAAACGCATCCAGCGCAGAGGATATTGAGTTCCTGATGCGAGCGGCTGGGCAAGTTGCGATCGCCATCGAAAATGCTCTGGCCTATCGCGAAATCGCAGAGCTAAAGGACAAACTTGCTCAGGAAAGGCTCTATCTGGAAGAAGAGATTCGCAGTGCGGCTGACTTTGAAGGGATCGTTGGGCAAAGTTCGGCGCTCCGGCAGGTCCTTCAAATGGTCGAAACCGTGGCGACAAGCGATTCGACCGTATTGCTGCTCGGAGAGACAGGCACCGGAAAGGAACTGATCGCTCGCGCCATCCATGATCGCAGCCGGCGCAAGGATCGAACCTTGATAAAACTCAACTGCGCGGCAATTCCCGCTGGCTTGCTGGAGAGTGAATTGTTCGGTCATGAGCGGGGTGCTTTCACCGGAGCGATCACGCAGAAGATCGGACGGCTTGAACTGGCAGATCAGGGCACCCTGTTTCTGGACGAGGTCGGAGACATTTCCCTTGAACTACAGCCGAAACTCATGCGTGTATTGCAGGAAAGGGAATTCGAACGCCTGGGCAGCGCACGGACGCTGAAAGTTGATATTCGTCTGGTGGCCGCAACCAATCGCGATCTGCAAAAGATGGTGGAAGAAAAACAGTTTCGAAGCGACCTCTACTATCGTCTGAATGTGATCCCCATCTCCATTCCACCTTTGCGCGAGCGCCCTGAAGACATTCCTTTGCTGGTGCGGTATTTTGCGCAAAAATATGCCCGCCCCATGCAAAAGAAGATCGAAACCATTCCCGCTGCAGCCCTGCGCAAACTGGCGCGCTGGCATTGGCCGGGAAACGTTCGCGAACTGGAGAATCTTGTCGAGCGCGCGGTGGTTCTTTCAAGAGGGGAGACGCTGGAGATTTCAGTGCCGGAACTAACCGATGGAGACATGCGCGCCATGCCTGTAAGAGTCGACAGGTCCGATGAGCAGGACAGGATCGTGCGCATCCTGAAAGAGACCAAAGGACGAGTGGGTGGCGCCGATGGCGCTGCCGCACGTATGGGCCTCAAACGAACCACCCTGATTACTCGCATGAAGAAGCTGGGTATCGACCCGCGAAAACTTTCCTAGGGAAGGCACCATCTCGCGTTCAAGGGGATACATCTGAAGAAAGCGAGGATTGACCGCATTCCGGATTGCCTTTGCTTGGGCTTCCTGTTCTTGACATGGGTTTCGCTTTATCTGTAGATTGTCGTCTCGATATATGTGTGCGATTGCCGGTAACTAGTGCGATTATCGAACAATCCGGGGGGCGAGGCAATACTGGCTGAGATCACTACATTGCGGGAAGCGATCGGCGCCTTGGTTCAGGACGGTTCCGTGCTGGCAATGGAGGGCTTCACTCACCTCATTCCTTTCGCGGCCGGCCATGAAATCATCCGTCAGAAGCGAAAGTCACTCACGCTGATCCGCATGACTCCGGATCTGATCTACGATCAGATGATCGGGATGGGTTGCGCTGCGCGGCTGGTCTTTTCCTGGGGTGGCAATCCGGGTGTTGGATCGCTGCACCGGTTTCGCGACGCGATCCAGAACGGATGGCCGGGACCTCTCGCAATTGAGGAACATAGCCACGCGGATATGGCCGCGCGCTATCAGGCTGGTGCCTCAGGCCTTCCATTTGCTGTGCTGCGGGGATACGTTGGATCGGATATTCCTAGATTCAATTCTTCCATCAGTTCGGTGACCTGCCCCTTTACGGGTGAGGTGCTTGCAGCTACCAGGGCGCTCAATCCTGACGTTGCGATCATTCATGCCCAGAGGGCAGACCGCAAAGGGAATGTGCTGATTCAAGGAATTACAGGAATTCAAAAAGAGGCTGTGCTTGCATCGCAAAAGGCAATCGTCACGGTAGAAGAGATTGTCGACGATCTGCATGCACCCATGAATGCATGTGTGCTACCAGGGTGGGTGGTGACGTATATCTGTGAAGTCCCCGGCGGGGCGTTCCCCTCGTACGCGCATGGCTACTATCAGCGCGACAACGCATTTTGCAAGGCGTGGGACGGAATCTCCAAGGATCGCCGCACCTTTCTGGACTGGATGGAGGAACATGTCCTCGGTACGGAAGATTTTGCCGGGTTCCGTCGAAGCCTGCATCGGGAAATGGCGGCGCACCGTGACTGAGTTAGGTTACACCCCAAATGAGATCATGACTGTTGCGGCCGCTAGAAAGCTCGCAAACGGGATGGTGTGTTTTGTCGGAATAGGTATGCCAAGTGCAGCTGCGAATCTTGCTCGCCTGACCCATGCCCCCGAAGTCGTTTTGATATATGAGTCCGGTACCATCGGCGCCAAGCCAAGCGTGCTTCCTCTTTCCATCGGAGATGGTGAACTTGCGGAAACCGCCGATGCGGTCGTCTCAGTGCCCGAGATTTTTCGGTACTGGCTTCAGGCGGGACGTGTCGATGTAGGCTTTCTTGGGGCAGCGCAGATCGACAAGTACGGTAATATCAACACCACAATCGTCGGAGGAACATATGCGTCGCCTCAGGTGCGTCTTCCCGGCGCGGGCGGGGCTCCGGAGATCGCTACGGCTTCAAAGGAAGTGTGGATCATCCTGAAGCAAAGCAAGCGCACATTCGTCCAGAACTTGCATTTTGTCACGTCAGCCGGCCACCAGCCGCAGAGCAAGGATCCAATGACCGCGAGAATGCCCGGCGATGCGGGTGCTCGCATCAAGGGACGAGGGCCGACGCTGATCATTACAGACCTTGGGGTTTTGGTTCCCGATCCTGAAAGCTCAGAATTCACTCTAACAGCCATCCACCCTGGCGTTACCGTGGATCAGGCACGCGCGGTGACAGGTTGGGAACTCAAGGTTGCCCAGCATTTGGAACAGACGCCGGAACCCACCAGCGCAGAGTTGAGTGCGCTTCGCGACCTGTACGCGAGAACAGAAACTGCTCATGGCTCTGCAGCCACGGAAACATAGGCTCATGTCACAGGCGAGCGCGCGCGTTACACCGCGCGACCCAAGCAGGAAGTTTGAGGTCTTGGACGATCTCAGGAGCATTCAGTGAACGGGAGTCCTCGCAAGCGCGATGAAGCAGTTTCGGTATCAACAGGCCGCGTCGCGGGTTATCGGCCAACGTGTCCGGGGACGCAGCCTGAATACCTGCATCCCCCATACGTGAGTTCAATTGAGCGTGCGCCGAAGCAACCGCTCATTCACTTGCCGCAGACCATGACGGAGGTAACTGGCCCTGCCTTTGGTCCTGACCTTGCCGATCCCAAGACGACAGACCTGACGAGACAACACGCCGGTGAGCCCATCGGTGAACGGATCATCGTAAGTGGGCGCGTGTTGGATGAGAACAGCAATCCGGTACGTAACACACTGCTTGAAATCTGGCAGGCTAACGCATGTGGCCGCTATCTTCACAAGCGCGATCAGCATGATGCTCCGCTGGACCCCAACTTCAGTGGATCTGGCCGTGTCATGACCGACGAACACGGAAGTTACAGACTTATTACGATCAAACCAGGTTCCTACCCATGGCGTAACCACTACAATGCGTGGCGTCCGGCTCACATCCATTTCTCGCTCTTCGGCCCAGCTTTTGTAACGCGGCTTGTGACGCAGATGTACTTTCCAGGAGATCCGCTCCTGCCATATGATCCGATCTTTAACTGTACGGCTGATGAGAAGGCGCGCAATCGCCTGATCTCGCGGTTCGACTGGGACATGGTGCGACCCGAGTTTGCGTTAGCCTTCAGGTTCGACATCGTGCTGCGTGGGCGCGATGAGACACCATTTGAGGATTGAAAGATGAGCTTGCAGGCGACAACGTGGCAAACGATAGGCCCTTACTTCCGCATTGGGATGGAACATCTCGATACCCGGGAAATTGCTTCGCCCGGCACTCCGGGCCTGCATGTGACCATCGAGGGACGGATTTTGGACGGCAAAGGCGATCCGGTCCCCGATGCTGTGCTTGAGATCTGGCAGGCGAATGCCACTGGTCAATACAGCAGCGAGAGTGGAGCCGAAGGCTTTACTGGTTTTGGACGTATACCCACCGACACAGAGGGACAGTTTCGCTTTACAACGATTCAACCCGGGCCGGTGCCTGGGCCGGAAGGAAAGCTGCAATCACCGCACCTGGCAGTGCGGCTGATGATGCGCGGCCTGCTCAAAGCACTCGTGACCCGTCTGTACTTTCCGGGCAATACATTGAGCGCTGACCCAGTCCTCAATCTGGTACCCGAGCCGCGCCGCCAAACATTGATCGCCACTCCAGATCCTGTTCGCTCAGCCACGTACTTGTGGAATGTGGAACTGCAGGGAGAGCGAGAGACGGTCTTCTTCGATTGCTGATGTAAGCACTGCAGGGAATAGTGGTAAACGCGGGTCGAACCGGCATAATAGGCAACTATGGCAATGTTTGACAGACTCTTTTACTCCGGTCCCATGCTCGCGCTCTTTAGCGATGAAAGCCGCTTGCAACATATGCTCGATTTCGAGTCCGCATTGGCGTCTGCCGAGGCTGCACACGGTGTGATTCCTCGCGATGCCGCCGAGACCATTACAAAGGAGTGCCGGGCTGGGAATCTTGATTCTGCAGCGTTGTGCGAAGACTGTGCCCGCACGGGAAATCTGGCCATACCTCTCGTGAGCCAGCTTGTGACCGTGGTGGCAAGAAAGAATGCAGAGGCCGCACGTTATGTGCACTGGGGCGCGACCAGCCAGGACGTCATCGATACAGGTTTCGTCCTGCAGATTCGAGAGGCACACCATCTTATCGATGAGAGTCTTCAAAGATTATCTACGGAGCTGATCGCGGTAACAGAAAAGCATGCAGAAACAATGATGCCCGGCCGGACGTGGCTGCAGCAGGCCGTTCCCGTCACCTTTGGGTGGAAGACTGCAGGATGGCTTGATGCGATGCTTCGTCATCAGAGCAGAATGCAAGAGATTCGTGGTCGGGTGCTGACCTTACAGTTCGGCGGTGCTGCAGGGACGCTGGCATCGCTAGGACCCGATGGACTGGGCGTATCTGAAACTCTTGCGGACGTGCTGGGACTCTCGCATCCTGATATCTCCTGGCACACCGCGCGTGACCGCTTTGGCGAGGTTGCCGCGCTGCTTGGGCTGATCGTATCCACACTCGGCAAGATAGCGCGAGACATATCTTTGCTGATGCAGACCGAAGTTGCCGAGGCGTTTGAAGCAGTCAGCGGAGGGCGCGGTTCCTCGACTATGCCGCAGAAGCAAAATCCAGTAGCCTGCGCCGCAGTTCTGGCGGTGAGCACACGCATACCGGGCTTAGTTGCGACAATGCTTGCTTCCTCGGTGCAGGAGCATGAGCGGGGTCTGGGCAACTGGCAGTCGGAGTGGGAGACTCTACCCGAACTCTTCAACCTGTGTGCAGGTGCATTGGAGCGCACAATTGAAATGATTGTGGGACTGAGGGTCGACTCCGCTCGAATGGCCGCAAACCTCAACTTGACGAACGGGCTTGTCTTCGCCGAAGCCGTTACGATGGCTCTTGCGCCGCAGATCGGCAAGAATTCCGCACACGAACTTGTAGAGCGCGCCTGCAGAAAAGCCGTCGAGCAGAAGAGGCATCTGCGCATGATTCTCCATGAAGACGCTGCACTCAGCAAACTGATTGCAGAGCCGGAACTCAAACAGCTCTTCGAACCGGCGCGATACCTGGGGATTGCGCGCAAATCGATTGATCTGGTACTAGCTCGGGCTTCGGCAAGTGGAGTGGCAAGTCCGTATCCCTGGATCGAGCTTGGAGATGTGCGTATTCATTCGACCTGGTCGGGGCCGGTAGACAAGCCCGTGCTCGTCCTCTCAAATTCGCTAGGTGCCAACTTGCATATGTGGGACGTGCAGATCGATGAGTTCTCAAAGCACTTCCGCGTGTTGCGATACGACTCCCGAGGTCAAGGCCATTCCTCCAGCGCTCCGGGTCCGTACAGCATTGAAGATATGGGGCGCGATGTGGTGGCGCTGCTCGATCGACTTGGGATTGAGAGTTGCAGTTTTTGCGGCCTCTCGATGGGAGGCTTGGTCGGCCAATGGCTTGGCTTGAACGCCGCACCGCGGATGCGCAAGCTGGTCCTCTGCAATACGGCGGCGAAGATTGGCAGCGTCGATTCATGGAACAGCCGTATCGAGATTGTGCGACAGGGAGGAATAGAGCCCATCGCCTCTTCCGTGCTCGAACGCTGGTTTACTCCTGAATTTCAGCAGAACAATGCAGAGACGATTGCGCGGATCCGCATGATGATTGAATCAGGTGATCGTTCAGGCTATGTAGCGTGCTGCGCGGCGCTGCGCGACTGTGATTTGCGGGATTCTGTTCACCGTATTCAAGTGCCGACGATGGTGATTGCCGGAACGCACGACCCAGCCACGCCCCCAACTGATGGAAGATGGCTTGCCGAGACTATCGCCGGAGCGCAATATGTCGAATTGAATGCTTCCCATCTCTCAAATATCGAAGCTGCGGAAGAATTCACGTCGGCGGTACTGCAGTTTCTCCTGCAGTAGGTGCACGTGAATGGAGGTGAATGTCGAAATGGATGACTGCGAACGCAACAAACTAGGCATGATCGCCCGCAGGAGCGTGCTTGGCGACGAGCACGTTGATCGATCTTTGACCAATCGGAATGAGTTCAACCGCGACTTCCAAGACCTGATCACGCGCTATGCCTGGGGCGAGATTTGGACACGACCGGGCTTGCCAGGCCACACGCGAAGCCTTCTCATTCTGGCGATGATGGTCGCGCTGAATCGCGAAGACGAGTTCAAGATGCATGTGCGAGGAGCACTCAGCAATAACGTTACCCGCGCAGAAATTTCAGAAGTATTGCTGCAAACGGCGATCTACTGCGGCGTCCCGGCGGCCAACGGGGCATTTCAGTGGGCGCAGCAGGTGCTCGCAGAGATTGACGCGACGGAGAGCGCAAAGCCGTGATACGACGAGCACAGCCAGGAGAACCGTGCGGACCCAGGTAGCCATCATCGGAGCAGGACCAGCCGGATTGATGCTCGCGCACTTGCTGCATCTGCGCGGGGTTGAATCGATAATCATTGAGGCGCGCAGCCGCGAGTATGTCGAGGGCCGTGTCCGTGCGGGTGTGCTTGAGCAAGGAACGGTGGACCTGCTCAACGAAACTGGATTAGGCGAACGCATGCGTCGCGAAGGGTTGCTCCATCACGGCATCGAACTGGGCTTTTCAGGAAAGCGCCACCGTATCGATATGAAGGAGCTAACCGGCAACGCCATCACCGTGTATGGTCAGCACGAGGTGGTCAAGGATCTTATCCAGGCAAGGATTGTAGCGGGAAGAGAGATCATTTTTGAAGCGGAGGACGTCAGTATTCATGGTCTTGATGGGAGTACGCCCATCGTACGCTACAAGAAAGGCGGCGATGCGCATGAACTGCAATGCGATTACATCGCCGGATGCGACGGTTCGCATGGAGTCTGTCGTCCTTCAGTGCCCGCGGGCGTGTTGACCACCTACGAGCGCGACTACCCATTTGGATGGCTGGGCGTGCTGGCGGATGCGGCGCCTTCTCAGGGCGAGCTCGTTTATATGAACCATGAACGAGGTTTTGCGCTCTTCAGTATGCGATCTCCCTCTGTGACGAGGCTCTATCTCCAATGCAGCCCGGCGGAGGACATCAACAACTGGTCCGACGATCGCATTTGGGATGAGCTGCTGCTTCGCTTGCGCGGCGATGACCGCTGGCAGCCGAACGTGGGGCGCATCCTGCAAAAGGGCATCACCGCAATGCGAAGTTGCGTTACCGAGCCAATGCAGTTCGGCCGCCTGCTTCTTGCCGGAGACGCGGCACACATTGTCCCACCCACCGGCGCCAAGGGGATGAACCTGGCCATTGCGGATGTAAGAATTCTGGCCAAGGCGCTGCTGGAGTACTACACATCAGGCTCTGCGGTCTTGCTGGATCGCTACTCGCAGATCTGCCTGCGACACATCTGGAAGGTGCAGCGGTTTTCTTGGTGGATGACTTCGATGCTGCACCAGTTTCCCGATGCAAGTCCCTTTGACAAGCGCCGGCAGATCGCTGAACTGGATTACGTGACCACTTCTCTGACAGCCGCCCGTTCGCTTGCAGAAAACTACGTCGGCTTACCCATCGAATCAAATGACCTTCTGTAGGCGTAAACACTTCACCCATCACTGGGCGGATAAGAAGGGCAAGCCTGCTGGTGTCTCGTTATGAGGATGAAAGCACGATATCAAAATGCAACGGCAGGTGGATGGCTGTTACGGCGAGCGTGGAATAGGAGGAACTATGCAGTTGGTGAACCTACTCATCGGAGGACAATCCATGCCCGCCCGGGGTGGTGCGACCTTCGACCGGATCGATCCGTTTACTGGCACTGTCGCTTCCCGTGCCGCCGCGGCGACCCTCGAGGACGCGGACGCCGCGGTCGCTGCCGCGCAGACAGCTTTCCCGGTCTGGAGTGCGCTGACGCCGACCGAGCGACGAAAACGCCTGTTGCGTGCGGCGGATATTCTCGAATCTCTCGCTGGAGAAATCATCGCAACGGGTGTCGCCGAGACCGGAGCCACGCCAGGCTGGTATGGGTTCAACGTGGCATTGGCAGTCAATCTCCTTCGCGAAGCGGCCAGCATCACAACCCAAATCGGCGGCGAAGTGATTCCATCGGATGTTCCAGGCAGCGTAGCTCTCGCAGTCCGTCGGCCTTGCGGCGTAGTACTGGGAATTGCGCCCTGGAATGCGCCGGTGATTCTCGGTGTAAGGTCCATAGCGATGCCTCTAGCTTGCGGCAACACGGTCGTGCTCAAGGGATCGGAGCTCTGCCCCGGAGTGCACTCCCTGGTTGGCTCCGCATTGCAGCAGGCGGAACTTGGCGATGGAGTAGTCAACGTGATCCTCAACGCGCCTGCGGATGCCCCTGCGATTGTCGAGAGACTGATTGCTCATCCCGCCGTCCGCAGAGTGAACTTCACCGGTTCGACGCCGGTGGGCCGAATCATTGCTCAAATCACGGCGCGATATCTAAAGCCGGCGCTGCTGGAGCTGGGTGGCAAGGCGCCGCTTCTTGTTCTCGACGACGCGGACCTCGATGCCGCCGCCGCTGCCGCGAACTTCGGAGCCTTCATCAATCAAGGGCAGATCTGCATGTCCACAGACCGCATAGTTGTGGACAGTAAGGTTGCGGACGCGTTTGTTGAGAAGCTTGCATCTAGGGCAGCCCCACTGATCGCGGGGGACCCGCGCCGGCCTGACGTCGCGCTCGGCACAATGGTTACGCGCGAGGCTGCCGCCCGCGTTGGCGCTCTGATCATGGAGGCGGTAGAGAAGGGAGCGCGCCTGGTGCTGGGAGGCGACATCGAAGGTTCAGTCATGCAGCCAGCCATACTGGACCACGTAACTCCGGCGATGAAAATCTATGTCGAGGAGGCTTTCGGACCGGTGATTGCCGTGCTCCGGGCAACTGGAGAAGAAGACGCCATTCGAATTGCCAACGACTCGCCCTTCGGCCTTTCCGCAGCGGTCTTCACCGGCGATACGGCGCGAGGCATGCGTGTCGCCGCGAGGGTCGAATCCGGCATGTGCCACATAAACGGACCCACCGTGCAGGATGAGGCGAACATGCCGTTCGGTGGAGTGAAGGACAGCGGCTACGGACGATTTGGTGGAAAGGCGGCGATAGCCGAATTTACTGACCTGCGCTGGATAACTGTCCAGACTGAGCCAAGGCATTATCCGTTCTGATCTTTGCGGCAATACGATCTGAGATATCATCTTGTGACGGCTACAGACTTCTTTGCAGAAAAGGAATGCCATGACGACAGCATCCATGTATCGCGCCGATCATGTCGGCAGCCTATTGCGCCCGGCGGAGTTGCTGGCTGCGCGTGCGTCCGGTGCGGCCCCGGACCGGCTCCACGCATTGGAAGACAAACATATTCTTCGTGTGCTTGAAATGCAAAAAGAAATCGGTCTTGGAGTGTTTACCGATGGCGAGCTGCGTCGCAGCAATTTCATGAGCGACTTTACGGATGCAGTGAAGGGTTTCGATTTAGGCGATGCGGTACCGCGTCATTGGGATGACGCAAAGAAGGCTACAGCAGAGCAGCCGAAGCCAGTGAGCAGCATTACCGGCATTGTAAACGCGCGATTGAAGCAAATGCAGCCGCTCACGGGTCGTGAACTGCCCTTTCTCCTGGAGCATGCGCCGGGGCCGATCAAAATGACACTGCCCAGTGCGACGCAGTTCCCCGCAATCTCCTTCAAATATGGCGTAACAGACGCGGTCTATCGTGACCCTTATGCGCTGCTTGAAGAGATCACGGCCATTATGACTCAAGAATTGAAGACGCTTGCGGGCAGCGGCGTCTCGTACCTGCAGATCGATGCGCCCCGCTACAGCTACTTTCTCGATCCCAAGTGGTGCCAATGGATGCAGAAAGAACTGCGAGTGGATATTGAAACGATGCTGACAGCCTCACTTCTCGCAGATAATGCCTGCTTCGCCGCCGCTCGCCATCCAGCCCTAACGCTGGCTATTCACCTTTGCCGCGGCAACAATCGCAGCCACTGGTACGCCGAAGGCGGCTATGACGCAATTGCGGAGCGCTTGTTCCACGAGCTTGCCGTCGATCGCTTCTTGCTGGAGTACGATGATGAGCGTTCGGGCGGCTTTGAGCCGCTGCGCTTTGTTCCCAAGGGGAAAATTGTGGTACTCGGGTTGGTAAGCACCAAGCGCGCCGCTCTTGAGCGCAAGCAAGACCTTCTTCGCCGCGTCAGCGAAGCCGCCAAAGTGCTGCCCCTGGAGCAGCTCGCGCTGAGCCCGCAATGTGGATTTGCCTCGACTATGGAAGGTAATGAGTTGTCCGAGTTGGACCAGTGGGCAAAGCTGCAATTGATTGTGGAGACGGCTCGCGAAGTTTGGGGTTGAAGTCAAGTGAAACGGATCTTTGCTGCCAGCGTGATCGTTCTTGGCGATGAACCTTTGCCAATTCAGCACAGCGCCAGGCTCAGGTTATTCGCTGCTGCAAGAAGCTGCGGAAGAAACCGCTTCTCGATCTCTTCAATCGGCATCCGCTGTGCATGCGTTCCAATGTTCATTGCGGCCACCACAGTGCCTCCCGTGCCGATGACGGGCACGGCGAGTGAACGCAGCCCATCCTCAAGCTCCTGATCGACCACGGCAAACCCTTTGCGGCGAACTCCTTCCAGAACCTTTCGGAGCTTGCGTACTGAAACGACGGTCTGCGCTGTGTGCCGGTGAAGGGCGATCTGCTTCAAATACTGTGCCAGTTGTTCCGGCGGCATATGCGCAAGTAGCACTCTGCCCATTGAAGTGCAGTAGGCCGGCAGGCGGCTGCCGATTGCCAGGTCGACTGTCATGATGCGGGAGACCTGTGCACGTGCGACGTAGAGCACTTCCTCGCCGTCGAGAGTTGCCACGGAGCAGGACTCATGGAGCGCGCTGCTCAGTCTTTCGAGAATCGGCTGAGCCGCACTCGGCAATCGGCTCGATGAGGCATAAGCATCACTGAACGTGAGTACGCGGGGAGAAAGTGCAAAATGCTTCATGTCTTCGGAATGAACAAATCCAAGGACGCGCAGCGTGTAAAGGCAGCGACGCACGGCCGCGCGAGAGATCCCGGTCTTGATGCTAACCTGGGAGATTGTCAGGCGCGGAGACGCCCTGGTGAAGGCCTGCATCACGGCAAGACCGCGAGCAAGCGAGGTCATGAAGTCTGGATCTTGAGGCAGCGCACTTGGCCTCGATCCCTCTTTACCGCGGCTCCGCTTCGACTGAGCGGGACGCTTCGGTATTCCGGAATTCTCGCGCATTGAATCTTTCTCCATGTCGCGCACGCCAAAGTCTTTCCTTGACAATCGCCTCACGCCTTTCTTACTCTTCGATAATAAAGTGCGATATACGAACAATTGAACGATAATCGCACTCAATCAATCAGTCAACCACCGCCAGCCAATATGTGAAGCCATCAGGCAATGCTCGGTTGCGCAAGCGCGGGAAGAGAATAGGGACACGGAATGAACGAAGCATTCATCTGCGCCGCGGTACGGACTCCCTTTGGACGTTACGCAGGCGCACTCTCGGGGACGCGGGCTGATGATCTGGCGGCCGCTTCGATACAGGCGCTCGTCCAAAAATTTCCGCAGGTTGATTGGACGGTATTGGACGATGTGGTGCTAGGATGCGCAAATCAAGCCGGCGAAGACAACCGCAATGTTGCCCGCATGGCGCTGCTGCTGGCCGGCCTGCCCGTGGAGATTCCAGGCACCACCGTGAATCGTCTTTGCGGGTCGAGCATGGAGGCCATCTCTATCTCTGCGCGAGCGATTCGCAGCGGCGAATGTGAATTGGTGATCGCTGGCGGCGCTGAGAGCATGTCGCGCGCGCCCTTCGTGATGGCCAAAGCAGAAGCGCCATTCGCGAGGACGATGAAGATTGAAGATTCAACGATGGGTTGGCGATTCGTCAATCCAGCGATGAGAGCAGCCTACGGTGTGGATACGATGCCCGAGACTGCTGAGAATGTTGCTGCCAAATATCTCATCCCGCGCGCAGATCAGGATGCTTTTGCGTGGCGCAGTCAGCAGAGGACGGCTGCAGCTACGCAGGCAGGCTTCTTCAAGTCAGAAATTGCTCCAGTCCGCGTCCCGCAAGGGAAGGGCGATTCAATTCAGTTCGCTCTCGATGAGCATCCCCGCCCGGAGACTACGCTTGAAGCGCTTGCCAAGCTGAAGCCCGTCGTTCGCGCGGACGGCACTGTCACCGCCGGTAATGCTTCCGGCATCAACGATGGCGCGGCGGCCCTCCTGATAGGTTCCGCCGCTGCTGCCAGAAGATATGACCTCCCTCTTCGCGCTCGAATCGTGGCATCGGCGGCGGTGGGAGTTGAACCGCGCTTGATGGGCATGGGACCCGTTCCTACCGTGCAGAAGGTGTTGCGCCTTGCTGCTCTCAGCCTGGATCAAATGGACGTGATCGAACTGAATGAGGCATTCGCAGCACAGGCGCTTGCTGTGCTGCGGACCCTAGGACTTCCGGATGACGCGGCCCATGTGAACCCCAACGGTGGCGCCATCGCAATCGGCCACCCTCTCGGCGCGAGCGGCGCCCGCCTTGTCACCACCGCACTCAACCAACTGGAAAAGATCAAGGGTCGATATGCTCTATGCACCATGTGCATTGGAGTCGGCCAGGGTATCGCTGTAGTGATTGAAAGGATTTGAGGAAGATTCTTGACGGCTGCCCGTTAGACGCCCTGGAACTTACTGGGCCAGCGCAGCAAGCCCCTATCCCTTGCGCCGGTACAGGATCTGGAACTCGTAGCCGGGGTTTGCGGCAAACAGGCTGGCAACATGGCGCAGACGCTCGGCCAAGGCCGGAGCGGCCAGCAACGGGTAATCGCGCTCGCGCAGATCGTGATAATCGAAGTCGACCGCAAGCGAAAGCATGTAAATCGCCAGAGCATCGGAAAACGAAGACTCGAAAAAGGCGCTTCGCGCTCTCTCGTCGATGCCTGTCTGGCTGTTACGGCTGTCGAGTGCCCGACGCCGACTCTCCCAGGCATCCTGGCTTGTTTCACCGCGTACCTGTGCCTCGGCTTGCGACCATGCCAGCGCCGCATAGCTCTCTGGTACGCCGGCCGCGTCTACAAAGTTGTGAGCCACGTTGATAAAGAACTCGAAGGCGAGCCCAAAGCGATCCTCGACCAGTCGAGTAGACAGGAAGACAACCTCAGTGGCGCCAAAGGAGACGTTGCGGTGGCACACGGCCCGGTCTCCCAGATCAACAGAGTACGAAGGTGCGATCATGGTTCCGCTTGTGTCGGCGATGGCCAGGGGCACAAAGAAGTAGGTGCGGTTGTGAAGAGCATTGGACAGGGCGCTCGGCACCGTGCTGACGAGACGCTCGATGTCCGGTTCGGGGATGCGCGTCTCGCCCCAGGTGGCGTAATGAATTCCATTGCCAGCCTGTCCCAGGCCAACCTGCGCGGCCACGCGTTCGGCCTGCCAAAGTTCGATTTGTGCACTGCTCGACATCAGAATGTATTCTAGACGAGAGAGGCCGCAAAGAATATGCATTCCCCACAAACACAGCGCGCCGGAACCGTGCTTGGCTTTCCGCTCCAGGGTTTCAGCTTGTTTCAGAGTCTGCTCTTGGCATTTGCAGCGGCGTTTTTTACGTTCTTCGCCTCAACCTGTATTGCGATCTTTTCGCTGCTGGCCTGGAATCAGATCGGCGGCCATTCGGTGAACTATGCAGACAGCTACCTCTATGTCGGCTTTCCGGCCGGGGTTCTGGTGCTCATCGTTGCATTGCCCTTGTTTGGCATGTTGTGGCTGCGGGCCAAGCTTCACAAATAGGGGGAGCTTTCTCTGCCGGTTCTCCATCCTTTTCTCAAGCAATTCGGCCTTCTCTGTGGAGAAGGCCGGCTGGATGAGATTGTGGGTTGAACAGACCTGGAAGTCATCTGGCTCTAGTGTCTTGTCGCCCGAGAATTGGCAGGATCGAATCGGGCTTCTTGAATCTTGCGCGCCAGGCCGACCTTCGACAGCAGCCAGATTCCCCAGAAGTTGGGGTCGACCTCATACCAGGCTAACCCGTGGCGCGCAGAGACCGGGTGGGCGTGGTGGTTGTTGTGCCAGCCCTCACCTCCGGTCAGAAGTGCCACCCACCAGTTATTCCGCGAGTCATCGCGGGTCTCAAAGCGGCGGCTACCCCAGAGGTGCGTGGCAGAATTTACCAGCCATGTCGCATGCAGTCCAAGCGTGACGCGGAGAAACACCCCCCAAAGCACCATGGCAAGGCCGTTGACCGGCCCGCCGAAGTACCAGCCTCCGCCCAAAAGAACCAGACCGCTGAGGGTGATCGGTATCCAGTGATACTTGCTGAGCCAGACGTGGAAGCGGTCGCGGCCCAGGTCCGGCGAGTAGCGTGCCAGCACCTCAGTCTGCGCATGCAGCGCTTCACCAAAGAGGATCCATCCGGCATGTGCCCACCAGCCGCCTTCGCGCGGTGTGTGCGGGTCGCCTTCCTGGTCGCTGAGCTGGTGATGCACCCGGTGCGTCGAGACCCAGAAGATCGGGCCACCCTCCAGTGAAAGCGTGGCGCAGACCGACATGATGTACTCCACCCACTTGGGCGTCAGATAGCCGCGATGCGTCAGAAGCCGGTGGTAGCACATACCGATGCCCACATTGATGGCCAGTACGTAAAGCACAGCCATAGCCGCCAGCCTTTGCCAACTGAAGAAGAACAGCGCCGCCAAAGCGCCGAGATGGAAGATCACAACCACGGCGAGCGTGAGCCAGTTGATACCTGCAGTCACTGTGGCAGCGCGACCCATGCGGATTAGCTCGCGCGCGGCGACGCTATGGCCAGCCGTACTTTGTGCCTCGCGTTCTGGGGATAATGATCCCGGCGTAATGTCGGTGCAAGCTGAAGCGGAAGGTGCGGATGAAACGGACGCCATTCTTTGAGATTTCCTTCAGGAGTATCTATAGGTCTACTCCCGCACCTTCTATTGTATAGGAGGCAGGATTTCCGGCCAGCCAAATTTAGGATCGCGCCATCGCTAAACCCTTGCCCGGGCTGAAGCAATGGACCCAGTGGCCCGGAAGCACCGGCAGGGCGTCCCTGTCCCCACCCGGCATCAGGTGGCGCTGTTGATGGGTGGCAGTCTTGCCACCACGATGGCTGCCGCAGCCTCCACAACCTCATCCAGCGTCATGTGGGTTGAGTCCACCAGCACGGCATCCGGAGCAGCTTTCAGCGGGGAGTCGGCGCGATTGCGGTCGCGCGCGTCGCGTGCGCGCAGGTCGCGGATGACCTCATCGGGTTGCACGGCGGGCGCAGGGCCGAGCTGGTCATAGCGGCGCATGCCCCGGACCTCCGGCGCGGCATCCAGGAAAATCTTTACTTCGGCATGGGGAAAGACCACGGTGCCGATGTCGCGGCCCTCCATTACCACTCCGCCGCCGGCGCCCATCTCTTGTTGCAGGCGAACCATCCAGGCGCGGATGGAGGGAAGGACGCTCACGCGCGAGGCTGCGTCGGTAACGGTCTGGTTGCGAATCAGGCCGGTCACGTCTTCGCCGTCGAGCAGGACGCGATTTTCGCGCTCACCGGCTTCAAGGCGAAGCAGTGTTGCGGCTGCCAGGCGTTCCAGGGCTGTGACGTTGTCCAGATCAATGCCCGCGCGCAGGGCTTTGAACGCAAATGCGCGGTACATCGCTCCTGTCTCCAGATTCAGCAGGCCAAAGCGCCGCGCCAGTTCTCGTGCAATGGTGCTCTTGCCCGCGCCGGCAGGACCATCGATGGCGACGATCAACTTCCGGGCGGGCTGGTGTGAGCGGGGGGAGTCTTCAGACGCCATCATCCGCGCTTCTTCGTCCCCTGTTTGGGCCGTGCGGTAAAGCCGAATCGCTTACTGTTGCCCGCACCGGCCCCGGCGGTCATCGCTGGCTTACGGCCGCTTCGCGTGGAGCGCGCATCTGAGCGAACATCCTTGCGCGGAGCGCTGCCGTTTCGTGTGGACGAGCCAGGCTTGGCCGCGGCTTTGCCGTTGGCGCCATGCCCGTTGCGTTTGGTCCATACAGGGGCGGCGGATTTTCCATTGGCAGCCGGGCGGGAGGTTCCCGCAGGGCGCACCTTCGAGCCGTTCGTGCGTCCGCCGTTTGCCGAGCCTGTCAGGGCATGTCTGTTGCTCGACTTGCCATTCGTGCTCTTGGACGGAGCCTTACTCCAGCGCGACCCTGCGGCGGGCCGGGAACTTCCAGAGGCTCGTGTTCCGGCGGAGCGTGCATCCGCACCGCGCCGCACCGTACGATTACCTGCGGTGGGTTGTGCCGGTTTGCGATCCCGGCTGTGCGCGGCTGGACGGCTGAAGTGGGGCCGGGCCGCAGACTTGCCAGCGGCGGGTTTGCGCACAGGGGTTCTGGACGTGTGCGGTTCAGCAATTCTGTGCGTTTGCGCCGGCGCCGCCGCTTCCACAGGTGCGGGCGGAGTTGCGTGCGAATCGTGAACGTCTTCCTCGTGTTCCCGGTTATGCAGGAAATAGGCGGAGGCGGGCAGAAATGCGCTGGCGTAGATCGAGGTCGCAGGCGCAAACTCCGGTAGCGTGCCGGCGACATAGAAGTGAGGCGCATGGCCCAGCGAGATCGTGTGAACCTGACGTGTTGCGACCAGTCCGCGCAATACCTCGCGGATTTTGCTGCGCGCCGTCAGCGGAGACAGAAAGACCTCTACCTCTTCCATGCTGGCTGCGATCACGGCCTGCAGATAAATTGACGCAAGTACAGAGATGGCCGTGACCTGCGAGGTAGAAGCGCCCTCTGCGATAGCCTTCTGAAAGCGGTGGCGGAGCAGTTGCCAACGTGCCGCCTGGCCGGGCGCTGCAATCACAGGAATGATGCGCAACTGCTGCCATAGCTCGGTGATGGCACGCACCACGGCGGCCTCAGAGACCTCGCGGCCCAGCGCATGCTTCAGTTGGGCGATGTTTGCTTCACCTGTTTCGAGCTGCTTGTACGCCTGAACCGCAAGTTGAGAGACCTGTCGGGAGCCGGTCAACTGCGGGTTGCGCCGCCAGTCGCGGTCGCCGCGAAGGGCATAGACGTACGGCAGAACCCAACTAGCCACCACAAAATCGGGCTGCTCGCCGGGCTGGCCCTGCAGATTCAGCCGGACTGCTACGCCGTCGGTCTCCAGGCGCACCAGCAACTCTTCTGCTACAGCAATCTGTCGTGGGTCCGGCGTTGCGCTCCGCTGGCCGGCAATCGCCTCAACAAAGGATGGCGCGACAGAGGATGAAAACTGCCGTCTTGGCAGAAAAAGGCAGAGACCCGTCTCCTCGATCCACGTCCGGGCGTCTTCCAGGGTAAGAGTCCCAACTCCATTGTGGCGCATCCTTTCGGCGCGCGCTGCTTCCAATTGCTCCGATGTCAAAGAAAAACCTCGCTTCCAGGCTGGCGCTGGCGCCGGGCAACCCTCGCTACTAAAAAGAGGAGAGTTGCCGCCCTGACCTATTCTAAATGGGAATTAAATTCGATGGAAGGCCCGCTGGATATCCTTCCAGGAATACAGCAAAGCTATTGGACGTCCGTGCGGGCAACTTGTTGGGTGTTCGGTCTTTGCGAGTTCCGACAAAAGCCACTCCATCCGCTGGGGATCCAGGGGGGTATTGACCTTGATGGCGGAATGGCAGGCGATGGAGGCGGCAATGCGTGTCCGTACAGCCGCAAGATCTTCATTCTGCTTGGGTTCGTCTGAGGTCTCGCTGGATTGTTCGATTACCTGAGCGAGCATCCGCTCCAACGCCTGACCTTCCAGGCCCACAGGCGCGGCCTTGACTGCAAGTGTCTTAGGACCAAAGGGCTCCACCTCAAAACCGTTGTGCTCCAGCTCATCTGCGATGCGCGCAAAAACGACCATCTGCCAGGGCTTCAGCTCCACCAGAAGCGGCATCAGCAGACGCTGGCGCTGCACTCGTTCCACTTGCCGGTCGCGCAGAATCTTTTCAAAAAGTACCCGCTCGTGGGCCACATGCTGGTCGATAATCCAGAGACCGTCCTCGCCGGTGGCCAGGATGAACGACTCGCGCAACTGGCCGAGGGGGCGCAGAGACGCAAGGTGGTTGAGATTGGCGGCAGCCTGGTCGGCCTCCACCTGGGCCGTCATCCCTGCGGCTTCGGCTGCATAAGTAGATGAATCCAATTGAGTTGGACTGCAATCTCCGGCGGCGGTCTGGTTGGGCCGGAAAAGTGCCTCGGCAGCCTGGCCCCAGGCTTCGCGATTAAAGCCGGTGGAGGAGAGCGACCGGCCATCGAAGGGTAGCCGTCCTGCAACGGGAATAAGCGGTTGCGGCGACAACTGAAAAGTTGCAGTCTCAGACGTCCTGTCCAGTAAGGCCGCAGAGCCCGAGTCGGAGGAGTGCTGTGATGACTCGCCCTCAGGAGAGCCGGGCAGTGGCGAGGTCGCGGGGGGCATCAGGGATGGGCTTGCCGTGGGCGCTGCGTCTAGTGCGGTTAGAAATGCCGCAGCTGGTCGGGCCTGGATAAGCGCCGTGCGAAGGCTGTCGCGGACAAAGTCATGCACAAGGCTTTGCTGGCGAAAGCGAACCTCGGTCTTGGCTGGATGCACGTTGACGTCGACCTCTTCCGGAGGCATTTCCAAGAAAAGCAGGACGACCGGAAAACTGGTGGGGGGAATAATGTTGCGGTAGGCTTCGGTGATGGCGTGCATCAGCAGGCGATCGCGAATAAGGCGTTTGTTGACGAATATATAGATCGAATTGCGGTTGAGCTTCTGCAACTCGGGCTTGGAGTAGAAACCGGTCAGTCGCAGCGTGCCGGGATCGCGCGCCGGCTCCTCTGGGTTGCGTTTCCATGGCGGAGGCTCAGGCAACCCAGCGTGCCGAAGCGGGGCTTCGGCGGCCACGGCCAGAAGCTGGGCCAGCGTGTCTTTGCCAAAGACCTGATAGATGCGTTCGGCCGTGCGCGCGACCGGCGGCGCGGAGAGCAGGGTGTGGGTAGCTGAGACCAGCTCGAAGTGCTTCTCCGGGTGCGCAAGGGCGTAGTGGGTCACGAGCGCCGTGACGTGGGCCAGCTCAGTGCTTTCGGCGCGCAGAAACTTGCGGCGGGCCGGTGTATTGAAGAACAAGTCGGCGACGGCGAGGGTGGTGCCGCGAGGCAGGGCGGCGTCCTCCACGTGGAGAATCTTTCCGCCGGCAATCTCCATGCGCGTCCCAGCCGCATCATCTTCGGTGGCGGTCTCCAGGGTGACTCGAGCCACGGAGGCGATGGAGGGCAATGCCTCACCGCGAAAGCCGAGGGTAGCGATGGCAAGCAGGTCGTCGGCGGTGCGGAGCTTTGATGTGGCATGGCGCTCGAAAGCGAGCAGGGCGTCATCGCGATTCATGCCGTGGCCGTCGTCCGCGATGCGGATGAGGCGGCGGCCTCCCGCTTCGACTTCAACGCGGATGCGCATGGCCCCGGCGTCGAGAGCATTTTCCAGAAGCTCCTTCACGACGGAGGCCGGCCGGTCCACCACCTCGCCGGCGGCGATCTGGTTGGCGACGTGGTCAGGAAGTACGCGAATGCGGCCCATTAGTGTCAAGGGTAACGCAGAGCGGCGATCGATGTTCGAGTGGTAGGCCTTGGCCGAGGATATTGGGGGATTGACTCCCAGGCCTCAGAATCGAGACCTGGGAATCACTTTGAAGAACCAGTTTGGACCACGATGCTCTTCGACTCTTAGTTGTGATTCCCCTCGTCACCTTCAGGAACGATGGGCATCTGGAGCGCAGGCATCGAAAGGAGGTTCGGGCCGCTGGCTGAAGTGCATCCGTGCATGCCAGGACCGGAAGCGCATCCCCAGTAATTCTGCGTCGCGTCAATGCTCCCCGTGCAGGAAACATGGTCAAAAGCGCAAATGTTGGCTGCGCCTACATGGCCGCCAAGTAGATCGTTGAGGTGGATATCTACCGGAGCGGGAGTGCTGATGGCAATGTCCACATCTTCATCACGAATCACGTTCTGCGAGATGACCGTGCCCCAGACTGGAGAGCCTCCGTGGCCGCTGTTGATGTTGATCCCCACACGGCCGGGGGTGGCTGTGTCGGCGGAGTCGGCCAGGTTGCCGGCAATGTAGTTGCCGATAATCTGGTTGCCGCTCATGTCATCGGCCGGCTTCCCAAAGTTGGGGCCCACATGGGTGTGGAGAGAAACACCGCCGATGCCATTCCCGGTGAGCGTGTTGTGAATGATCACATTGTCCGACGTGCGGCCCTGGCCATTGCCGTCGGAAAACAGGCCCACGCCCGCGCCTCCAACCTGCACTCCGTTGTCTGCGGACACGTTTTCAGAGACTGTATTGTTGTCAACTCCAAAATGAAGGTGTCCGGGGGGCATGCCAGCGGGTCCGTGCGAGGCAAGAACGATTCCGCAATCGAGCGGATTGTTCTGGACTGTGTTCTGGGTGATGAGATTGCCGCGGCTTTCCGCAGTCTCATCGCTGATAAGGATACCGTCGGCATTGCCCGTCATCAGGTTGCCGGAGACGAAGGAGTTGGCCGTCCCTATGAGGTGAAGCGCGCCTCCGCAGTCACCGCTCTCGTCGGTCTCAAAGGCGGGCTGGCCGGGGCAGTGGGCTACCTTGGGGTCGAACACGGGCCCAAACTTGTCATTGTCATTGATGTGATTGTCGCGGATTGTCACATCCGAGGCGCTCACTACCAGGATGCCTTCGTACTGCGCATTCTGCACCGTGAATCCCGCCACTGTCACGCTTTGAAGTCCGGGATTATCGTAGCCGTCGATGAAGATGCCGTTCGCAAGCCCGGAGGCGTCAATGATCGACCGATTCGCGCCAGCGCCGATAAGCGAGAGGGGCATGCCGATGGTGAGGTCCTCGTTATAGGTGCCGGGTCCCACATTAATTACGTCGTTTGGCGTGGCATGATTGACTGCCGTCTGGATGCTCGCGTAGCAACCGGCAGTACCGCCGTGGTTAACGCAAAGAGTTGCGGCCGCGGCTCCCTGAGAGAATGCTGCGCACAGAACAGTACAACAAACGACGGGAAGGGAATTAATTCGAGTGATTCGCATGGATGTTTCTTTTCCTCGTGATTGACGGACTTTGTTGTGCATCGAAGACCTCCCGGCTGGTGAGCGCACCCTGTGGGAGGCTGACCTGCCTTTGATGTTCGGCGGTGCTCTCTGCAGGAATCTTGAATGAGATATCGCAGAGGCGAGTTCGTAATTGCGGGAGGGGGGAGCCGCTTACAGTTCCGTAGGGTATCTACAACTGGTCAGATGTCGAAGGGGCTCGGCATTGGCTCGATCATCTTTTCAAGTCTGGCCGGAATCGTCAAGGGATATCTTTCTGCGGCGGAGCGAACTGCGAAGGAGCGAAGCAGGAAAATCGATAACAGGGGGCGCTCTTAAATGGAGGATGCCGCCCAAAGCCGCCATCCTCCGGGTGAACCGAAAGCAACTTGCGTTGGACGCCCATGCCAAATTCACTGGTGGACTGCTCGCAGGCGTGATTCGGAAGTACGCGAATGCGGCCCATCGGCGAGCAGGGTAACGCAGCGTACACATTGCCACAAATCCACAGACGAGCAGCGGCGTTCATCCAGCTGCAACCTCCCCGTATTGAAACATTCATTCCACCTTCAACCGCGCGTAACGAGATTGAAGGAAGGTAAACGAGTCTTCCTCTGCGGAGGCGCGCCAACAGCGGTGTGCCCAGTCATCCACGGGGCCACGCTTGAGCCCGCAAGAGATAGTTTGAGCACCTGAACAGTGATCTGGAGGTTATTGCTGCATGTTTAGGAATTGGTTGATCTGTGTTTGTATCGCACTTTTGGGATGTACTCTTTCCCTCGCCGCAGACAATGAGGTTCACGGCCGGGTGATGGACTCTTCGGGAGCGCTGGTGCCGGGCGCAGACGTGACGCTGACCGGTGATGGCGGCGTGACGTTTCACGTAACCAGCGATGCTTCGGGCAAGTTCTCCACGCCCGTGCTGCCGCTGGGCAACTACACGGTGACCGTATCGGCCAGTGGCTTTGCACCGTACCACAAGGAAAATCTGCGCCTGACGACGGGTCAGCAGATGAATCTGGACGTGACGTTGTCGGTCACCTCGGCCGGCCAGTCGGTGATTGTGTATGGCGGCGGGTTGGAGGGCGCAACGCCGCAGCCTTCGCAGCAGGAAGTATTCACCTCTGATCAGTCGCTGCGCGTGATTGATCGGCAGCAGATGGATATCGCCGGCCCGGTGGCCGGTGCGGCGCAGATTCTGGCTACTGCCCCGGGCGCCAACGTGACCGGCTATGGCAACACCGGAGCGACCAAGTACACCATCATGCTGAACGGTATTGACCAGGGCTGGGGAGGCTACGGCGGATACACCGGCGGCGGTTCGCTCTCCATTACTTTTGACGGGGTGCCAATCGCCGATCCCGCGACCGGTCTCTGGCAGTCTCCTACCATTCCTGAAACGGCGATGATTCAGAACGTGGATGTAACATACGGCCCCGGCGCTGCCGCCGACCGCTGGTACACCAACATCGGCGGCCAGGTGGAGTTCACACCCGTGGAGCCCACGGCCAAGCCGCACATCTCGGTCATCACTTCCTACGGTAGCTTCTTCCAGAAAGACATGGTGGTCAATGCGACCTCCGGTATCTTCCACGGCTGGTCCACCGCGGCCTCCGTTGGCGGCGACGTGAGCAACGACTTCCGCCGCAGCCCGGACGGCTTCAAGAACCCGGCAAAGGACATCGCCGTGTTCCTGAAGACGGTACACGCCTTCCAGGAGGGCAGCTTCGAGTTTGGCGGCTACTACGCGCACTCGGGCGGCTACCGCTCGCAGGTGATTCCTACGACGGCCAACCCAGGCATCACGATGGACGGTCAGCCGGGCTCCCTTGAATATAGCCAGCCAACTTCTGGCTTCTACAGCACCTTGTCGTATGTGGACTACAACAAATACGACACCAACGACATGGCGCTCATTTACTCGCGGCAGTCCGTCCATCTGGACCCCACGCTGACATTCGACAACCTGGGCTGGTATATGCGTATTGATCGCACGCATTACCGCGCCAACGACGTCTATAGTCTTGGACCGCAGTTGATGGAGTCGAACAACCCGCACACAGACACAGTGGGCGATCGGGTTGGCTTTACCAAAGTCCTGCCAATGAACACGATTCAGGGCGGCGGCTATTTCATCCACGCGCTCTATAACTCGCGCAACAACTTCTTTAATCCCGCCGACGGAGGCTCCAAGACGACGGCCAACATCGGCGGCAAGATTCGCTCCGGCTACTTTGACCAGGACGATTTCACAATCTTCCTGCAGGATGACTTTCGTCCATTCTCAAAGCTGCATATCACCCCGGGCCTCCGCTATTCGGGATTCCAGGTGGGCTACTCGAACCACGCGCTGCAGGATTTCCAGTTTGCTCCGGGAGTGGTGCTCCACAACAGCGATTGCACCAACTTCTACCAGTCGACAACACCGGCCGGCGCAAATACCAAGGACCAGGGCGCGAACTGTGGCGCGCAGGAAAATCGAAGCGGCATGGAGCCGTCCGCGGATGTAACCTACCTGCCAATGCCGTGGCTGACCATCTATGGCGGCTATCAGGAGGCGCTCAAATCTCCGCAAATGGGCGGCGGCGGGGGCCTCTTCCAGAGCGTCGATCCGAGCAGCTATCATCTGGCGCGCCAGCGGTTCTACCAGGGCGGCTTCAAGATTCACAACGAAGGCACGGGCGCGCTCAACAGCTTCCTCTTTGGCGCGAACTTCTACCACCAGCGCTACTCGAACCAGGAGATCGACGTCTCGCTGGCCAACGGCGATACGATCGCCAACAGTGGTACTTCGTCGTACCACGGAGTGAATCTCTTTGCCGATGATGATCCCATCGCCAAGCTGCACCTCTTTGCCAACGCCAGCGTGGAGCGCGCGGTCTACACGTCGTACATTACGGGCGCACCCACGGTAGCGCTGGGGGGCCTGGCTTTCAATGGCTTGCCTGTGGCTTACGTACCGAACTCAACCGTGAACGCGGGCGCATACTATCAGTTCAGCCTGATGAAGGTGCCCGTCCAGCCGATGTTTTCAGTGCAGTACACGGGTCGCCAGGCAATCTTCGATAACTCTGTCGCCCACCCCAGCAGCCAGACGATGCCGGCATTCACGACGGCGAATCTGGGCGTGAAAGCACCTTGGCGGCGTCTGGATATTGGCCTCAACGCGCTGAATATCTTCCGCAACCGCTACAACGAGTATGAGTACATCTCGTCGGGCGGTTACTTCGGCACGCCCACCGGGGGCTACATTCTGGCCTATCCAGGTGCGCCGGCTTCTGTCTACGGCACGGTGACGGCCCACTTCTAACCCTCCAACGCCATAATGCAAGTCGGGGCCGGCCCGAGCGGGCGGGCGCCGGCGGTTTTGGGGGGAAGTTGGGGGGGGGGTTAAGACCCCCGCATAGGAGG
>VFSW01001808.1_pt1 | contig 32459 bp, 24 predicted proteins | sample 5358111 | NCBI WGS metagenome assembly VFSW01 (sample SAMN11554181, study PRJNA540505) | mine drainage metagenome | isolation source: sediment from site ElyBrook_90M | place: USA: Ely Copper Mine, Vershire, VT | collected 2017
ATCGGTGCGGCCCGCGCCCGGACTCTCCCCACCTTTAGCCCCCACATTAATCCTGCCCGCCGTATTTCTGGTGCCGCGGCGGCGCGGCCGCACCCCCCCCCGCCCCCCCGACAGACCCTTGCCGACATAATCGTTGGCATCGCCTTTGAGATCTATAGTGATGCCGTGTGCAAGCCAGGCGCCAAAACTCTGGCCGGCAGTGCCATGCGCCTCGATAAGGATGGTATTGTCCGGCAACCCGGCATGGCCATAACGCCTTGCCACCTCGCCTGACAACATGGCTCCGACCGTGCGATTGACGTTCTTGACCGCCATGTCGAACCGCACGGGCGTGCGCGATTCGAGTGCCGGACGTGCCTGGCGGATAAGCTCATGATCGAGGGCGCGATCAAGACCATGGTTCTGCTGCTCGCAGTGACGGATTGCGGTACCGGGTAGCATTGCCGCCGGGCGATGCAGAATGTGCGAGAAATCGAGCCCCCGGGCCTTCCAGTGATCAATGCCCTTGCGCATTCCGAGCATGTCGCTGCGGCCGATCATCTCACTGAATTTGCGGAACCCCATTTGGGCCATATATTCCCTGACTTCCTCGGCCACGAAGAAGAAATAGTTGACGACGTGCTCGGGCTGGCCGGTGAATTTCTTGCGCAAGGCCGGGTCCTGCGTCGCTACGCCCACCGGGCAGGTATTGAGGTGGCATTTGCGCATCATGATGCAGCCTTCCACCACGAGCGGCGCCGTGGCAAAACCGAACTCGTCCGCGCCCAGCAAGGCGCCAACGACAACGTCGCGTCCGGTCTTCATCTGACCGTCGACCTGCACGGCAATACGACCACGCAGCTGGTTCAGAACCAGCGTCTGCTGGGTTTCTGCCAACCCGAGCTCCCACGGGCTTCCGGCATACATGACAGATGAGAGCGGACTGGCGCCCGTTCCTCCATCATGTCCGGAGATAGTGACATGGTCTGCATGTGCCTTGGAAACGCCGGCGGCGATGGTGCCCACCCCAACCTCCGAAACCAGCTTGACGCTGATTGAAGCCCGGGGATTGACGTTTTTCAGATCATGGATCAGCTGCGCAAGATCCTCGATCGAGTAAATATCATGGTGCGGCGGCGGCGAGATCAGACCGACACCGGGTACGGAAAAACGCAGCTGCGCGATATATGCGCTGACCTTGTGCCCGGGCAGCTGGCCGCCTTCGCCGGGTTTTGCGCCCTGCGCCATCTTGATCTGGATCTGGTCGGCGCTGACCAGGTATTCGGTAGTTACCCCGAAACGGCCGGCCGCAACCTGCTTGATCCTGGAGCGCAATGAGTCGCCGGGTCGCAGCATAATGTCGCGGACGACGCTTGGAATCCTTGAGCGCAGCGACTCAGCTTCCTTGGCCTCCGGATAACGCCGCGCGTCTTCGCCGCCTTCTCCGGTATTCGACTTGCCGCCAATGCGATTCATGGCGATGGCCAGCGTCGTATGCGCCTCGGTTGAAATCGAACCAAGCGACATCGCGCCGGTTGCGAAACGCTTTACGATCTCGCGGGCCGGCTCCACCTCATCGATGGGAATCGGTTGCGCGGCCTTCGCTATCTCGAAAAGACCGCGCAGCGTCATCAGGCGCTCACTCTGATCGTTGATGAGATGCGCATATTCCTTGTAAGTTGCGTAGCTGTTTGCACGCGTCGCATGCTGCAGCCGCGAGATGCTTTCTGGGGTCCACATATGCGCCTCGCCGCGGACCCGATAGGCATATTCGCCCCCGGTATCAAGGGCATTGCGATAAAGGGGCGCATCTCCGTAGGCCAGCTTGTGCCAGCGCACGGCCTCTTCCGCGATCTGCGCGAGGCCAGCTCCTTCGATCCTGGACGCAGTGCCGGTGAAGTACTTGTTCACAAACGCGCTATTCAGGCCAATGGCTTCAAAGATCTGGGCGCCGCAATATGACTGATAGGTCGAGATGCCCATCTTGGACATCACCTTGAGCAATCCCTTGTCTATCGCCTTGATATAGCGCTTGCAGGCCTCTGCGTGACTGAGGTCGGCCGGCAAAAACTCTACCATGCCGGCAAGGGTCTCATAAGCCAGGTAGGGATGCACTGCTTCGGCGCCGTAGCCCGCCAGCATGGCGAAGTGGTGCACCTCGCGCACCGAACCGGTTTCTACGACCAGGCCAACGCTGGTCCGCAGACCCGCGCGAATCAGATGATGGTGCACAGCCGAGGTGGCAAGCAGCGCCGGTATCGGGATCCGCGTTGCGTCGACGTTACGATCAGACAATATCAGAATGTTGTGGCCGTCTCTCACCACCTTTTCGGCCTCGCTGCACAATGCTGCGAGCGCCGGTTCCATTCCGCCGGCTCCCTGGGTCGCCGCATAGCACATGCTCAGGGTCACAGCATCAAATTTTCCGTCAGTGCATTCGTTGATGCGGTGGATCTTGGCCATGTCATCGCCAGTGAGCACCGGCTGCAACACCTCAAGACGGCGATGTGGTTCAACCTGATCAAGGCCGAGCAGATTGGGGCGCGGTCCGATGAACGATACGAGTGACATAACCAGCTCTTCGCGTATCGGATCGATCGGAGGGTTTGTCACCTGGGCAAAAAGCTGCTTGAAGTAGCTGAAAAGCGGCTTCGGCCGGTTCGAAAGTACCGCAAGCGGTGTATCATTGCCCATGGAACCAACAGGTTCCTGACCGCTCGCGGCCATTGGTGCCAGAATAAATTTGATGTCTTCTTGCGTGTACCCGAAGACCTGCTGGCGATCCAGCAGGGAGCCTGTATCGGATTGCACCACAGGCACCGTCGGAAGGTTCTCAAGAACCATCTGGGCCTTGTCGAGCCAGGCGCGGTAGGGGTGCAGGTTTGCGAGCTCTGCCTTGAGTTCAGCATCATCGATGATGCGGCCGCCCTCAAGGTCAATAAGCAGCATCCTTCCGGGCTGAAGTCGCCATTTCTTGACGATCGTTGACTCGGGGATATCAAGCACGCCCATCTCCGAAGCCATGACAACGATGTCGTCGGACGTTGTTAGGTAGCGCGCCGGTCGCAAGCCATTGCGGTCCAGGGTCGCACCAATCTGGCGGCCATCGGTGAAGGCAACTGCCGCCGGACCATCCCACGGTTCCATCAGGGACGCGTTGTATTCGTAAAAGGCGCGGCGCGTTTCGTCCATCAAAGGATTCCCCGCCCAGGCTTCCGGGATGAGCAGGGCCATCGCATGGACCAGGGAATAGCCGCCAGCCACCAGCAGCTCCAGGGCATTATCGAAGCATGCAGAGTCCGACTGTCCTTCGACAATCAGCGGCCAGAGTTTGGCAAGATCATCCCCGAGGAGATTCGAGGACATGGTCACGCGTCGCGCTGCCATCCAGTTGACGTTACCGCGCAGCGTATTGATCTCGCCATTGTGGGCGATCATGCGGAACGGATGCGCCAGATCCCAGGTAGGGAAAGTATTGGTCGAAAACCTCTGGTGTACCAGGGAAAGCGCGGTAATCAGCTCCGGATCCGCGAGATCCGGATAATAATCCGCCACCTGGTCAGCAAGCAGCATGCCCTTGTACACCAACGTGCGGCTCGACATGGACGGAATGTAAAAGGTTTCGGTGCCCTTGACGCCGAGCGCGGCAACAGCATGCTCGATGCGCTTGCGCAGGACAAACAGTTTGCGCTCGAAAGCGTCGCCGGGCACAATGCTGCCGCGGCCAAGGGCAACCTGGCGAATCACCGGCTCTACTGCCTTGACGCCGTCGCCCAGACGGCGATTGTCGGTCACGACATCGCGCCACCCGAGCACCGCTATGCCCTCATCGGCGGCGATTTCCGCAATCACGCGTTCACATGCCGTGCGCGTTGATGCCTCGCGCGGAAGAAACAGCATGCCGATTCCATAGGAACCCGGATCAGGCAGGGATATCCCCGATTTCCCGAACTCGCGCGCAAGGAACCCATGCGGCAGCTGGATCAGGATACCGGCACCATCGCCAGCCAAGGGGTCAGCGCCCGTGGCTCCGCGATGGCTGAGATTCTTCAGGATCCGAAGTCCCTGCTCGACAATGGCATGGCTCTTCTGCCCTTTGATATGGGCAATGAAACCGACACCACAAGCATCGTGCTCGTGGCTTGGATCGTACAGACCTTGATGCGAAGGCAGCCCCGGGTGACTCACGTTGTTCCTCGTTCCGCGAAAATCGGCTATTTCAATTTGAGCTTATCGCCAAAACATTTGAAAACCGACGAATTTCAGGCGAAAAGCGCTTAAGTCTACCTTTTACCCAGCCCCCCTTCAATGGCGGGCGCAGCCCGGCACCGGCCGGAATCCGGGCTCAAGCGATTTACGCCGGACGGTTTTCGACGCATGCGGAGCGACTTGCGTAAAACAGGTATTGCCGGTCAGGTAAGCTCGGTTGGATCGAACAGGCGTCGATTTTCGCGGATCGCGTAACGATCAGTCATTCCCGCCATGTAATCCGCAACGATGCGGGCCCTGGCGGTCGCCTCCGGTAATGCTTGCGTTTGCCGGATCTTGTCCTGGTACTGGGGCGGCAGCAGCCGGATATCTTCCATGAAGGTGGGGAAAAGCGACTCGATGATTCTGCGCGCCTTAAGGGTCATGCGTCGTACTCGAAAATGCGCGTAGAGCTGCTCGCGCAGAAACTGCTTCAGCTCCAGGCTCTGCTCGCGCACCGCAGCGCTGTTCTGGATCAGGGGTACGCCAATTGCACGCACTTCGTCGATTGATGCAACCCGCGCTTCAGACACCAGGCGCGTGCTGTTTTCGATCAGATCAACGACCAGCCGGTTGATCATGCGCCGGACGATTTCATGTACCTGCACCCGCGGTGAAATCCCGGGGTAACGCGCATTGACTTCCGCATGCTGCTCCCCGAACAGTGCTGTTTCACGCAGTTGCTCCATTGTAATCAAGCCTGAGCGCAGGCCGTCGTCGACATCGTGGTTGTTGTAGGCAATCTCGTCCGCGAGGTTTGCAACCTGCGCTTCCAGGCTCGGCTGCTTCTTTTCGATGAAACGCCGTCCGATCTCACCCAGGTCGGCCGCGTTCTTTGGCGAGCAGTGCTTGAGTATGCCTTCGCGGGTCTCAAAGGTCAGGTTAAGCCCGGGGAAATCGGCGTACTTTTCCTCCAGCAGATCCACCACGCGCAGGGACTGAAGATTATGTTCAAAACCGCCGTAGTCATGCATGCAGGCGTTTAACGCATCCTGCCCGGCATGGCCGAATGGCGTGTGCCCCAGATCGTGGGCCAGCGCAATTGCTTCGGTCAGATCCTCGTTCAGGTTCATGGCGCGGGCGATTGACCGGCCAATCTGCGCGACCTCTATGGAATGCGTGAGACGAGTCCGAAAAAGGTCACCTTCATGATTGACAAAGACCTGGGTCTTGTACTCAAGCCGGCGAAATGCGGCGCAGTGCACAATGCGATCGCGATCTCGCTGGAACTCGGAACGACGCGACGGTGGTGGCTCGCGATACTGACGCCCGAGTGACGTGCTGTCGCCCGCGGCATAGGATGCCAGATTCACCCCGAGATTCATGCGCCGCCGCGTCCGTGGTTAAGCGTTTCGACCAGCCGGGACCGGGGCACGTCCGAGGTTATTACGGCCTCGCCGATCGCCTTGAGCAGGACGAGACGCAGCAATCCGTCCTCTACTTTCTTGTCTACCGCCATCAGCTCAAGCATTCTGGCGGCATCAAGAGATGATGGTGCCTGGAGCGGAAGCCGGGCACGCGTAATGAGTGCTCCGATGCGTGCAACGTCTGCAGCACTCAGCCATCCGAGACGACGCGACAGATCGGCTGCCATCATCATGCCAACGGCGACTGCCTCGCCATGCAACCAGCTCCCGTATCCGCTGCCAGTTTCGATTGCGTGGCCGAAGGTATGCCCCAGATTAAGAAGCGCGCGCTGGCCGGCCTCGGTTTCGTCAGCAGCGACAACGTCGGCCTTGTTGCGGCACGATCGCTCGATGGCAATACTCAAGGCGACAGCGTCTCGCGCCATCAGCTTTTCCAGGTTCTGCTCGAGCCAGACAAAAAATTCAAAATCCCCTATCAACCCGTACTTGATTACCTCGGCGAGACCGGCCGAGAGCTCCTTGTCCGGAAGAGTACCCAGGGTATCGGTGTCGATGATCACGCAGCGCGGCTGATGGAAAGCTCCGATCATGTTCTTGCCGAGCGGATGGTTGACTCCAGTCTTGCCGCCAACCGAGGAATCGACCTGCGCCAGGAGGGTCGTCGGAATCTGGATGAATGGCACACCGCGCTGATATACGGCCGCGGCAAACCCGGTCATATCGCCGACCACGCCACCGCCGAGAGCGATCAGCGTGGTGCGCCGATCACAGCGTTCGCCTAATAGAACATCGAAGACGCGATTGATGTCGGCGAGAGTCTTATACTGCTCGCCATCGGGCAGAATCGCAGTCACAGGCGCGTAGCGCCCAAGGTGCGCGGCGACCCTTTCCAGATATAGCGGCGCGACCGTGTCATTGCTGACAATCGCCACCCTGCGCCCCGGCACATGGTCAACGAGCAACTGATCGCGCTCGAGAAGCCCGGCCCCGATATAGATGGGGTAGCTTCGATTTCCGAAGTCAACAACTAGTTTCTTCATGGTGTCTCGCGGATTTGAGCCGGGTCACAACTTCACGCGCCACTGCCTGCGGGCTTCTGCGGTCTGTTTCGACAATCAGATGGGCCGTGCTTCGATAAAGCGGTTCGCGTTCACGCATGAGCTCTTCGATTTTGCCACGTGGGTCGTTTGTCTGCAGCAGCGGGCGGCCGCGGTCACGGCGCGTGCGCTCGACCAGAATTTCGGTCGCGGCACGCAGATAGACCACTGTACCGTGTTCGCGCAACGCCTGGCGATTGGCCTCGTTCAGAACAACGCCGCCGCCGGTCGCGAGCACTAGATTCGATCGGGTGACCAGGTCCGCGATTACCGCCGCTTCGCGCCGGCGAAAGCCCAGTTCGCTCTCGATCTCGAAAATGAGCGGTATGCTCGCCCCGGTGCGGGCCTCGATTTCATGGTCCGAGTCAGCAAATTCCATGACGAGCATGGCTGCGACATGGCGACCGATTGTGGTCTTGCCGGCACCCATTGGCCCGATCAGAAACACGTTTGAGCCCTGGTGTACCTCGGTTGCGTCGCTTGATTGTTTGCCAATCCCGGTCATGGCCAGCATATGCCAGCAACGGGACAAGAAATCAATAGAAAAGCGATTTGCACTGCGGCTCTGGTGGCCGGGCGGCGGAAAATGCCGCCCCGGCCACAGGCATTACCTCACAGCGAGGTTGTCCGAAAGAATTCGCGGCGTCAGGAAAATCAGCAGCTCATCCCGGTTGTTGAGGTAGTTCGTGCTTCTGAACATCCATCCGAGAAGCGGCAAATCCCCGAAAAACGGCACTTTGCTGAGGATCGTTTGCTGTGTCTGCTCATAAATGCCGCCGATCACAACAGTCTCGCCGTTATCAAGGAGAACCTGGGTGGTGATTTCCTTTTTATTCATCGTACTGTCAATCGATGACGCAGACTCGAAGTCATCCTTGGTGATCAGCACATCCAGAATAACACGGTCATCCGGCGTGATCTGGGGCGTCACTTCCAGAGCCAGCACGGCATTCTTGGTAAGGAATGACTGGGTGCCTAATCCGCCACCCGCGGCGGTAAACGTCCTCTCCTGGCCCTGTTCGATTCTGGCCTTTTTCTGATTCGCCGTGATAATGCGCGGACTCGAGATAATCTTGCCCTTGCCCTCCTGCTGCAGCGCCGAGAGCTCGAGATCGAGCAGATTGCTGTTCGGGAGGTTCATGAGCGTGAGCGCCAGGGATCCGGGGCTCACGGTATTAATGCTGTTGGCGGCCATGTTCACGCTCAGCGCGTTGCCAGTGAGGTTCACCGGGGAGCCGGTGGTGAGCGCCGCGGCGTTACAATCTAGCGTGCCGCAGGCGGTCGCAGTCGTAGTCTGGCTTCGAACTCCCAGGCGCACGCCAAGATTCCTGGCGAAGTCATCGGTCGCCTCGACCAGACGAGTCTCGATCATGACCTGGCGCACCGGCTTGTCCAGCTGTGCAATGAGCTTGCGCACCTCGCGGATCTTGGAAGCTGTGTCCTGGATCAGGATCGAGTTGGTGCGTTCATCGACCGTTACCTGTCCGCGCGGAGACAACAGGCTGTTTGATTCGGTAGAGAGCTTCTGATAGGTGACGCTGCCTGCAGACGGAGACTCCTGCTGGCCGGCCGGGTTCACTGCCTTGATGGACTTCAGAAGCGCGGCAATGTCCGTGGCCTTCGCGTAATTGATCTGGATCAATTCGGATTTGAGCGGCTCCAGCTCCTGCTGCACCTTGCCAGCCTCGAGTGCTGCCTTTTGCTTGGCGGCAATTTCCGCCGCAGGGGCAACGCTGATGACATTGCCGTTACGCTCCATGGCAAGGTCCTTCGCATCGAGGATGATGGCAAGAGCCTGGTCCCAGGGAACATCCTTGAGCCGCAACGTCATATTCCCCTTGACGCTGTCGCTCGTAACGAAGTTCAAGCCGGTGAAGTCGGCGATCACCTGCAGTGCCGCACGCACGTCAATGTTCTGGAAATTGAGCGAGAGCTTCTGTCCGGTATAATCGCCCGCCTCGGTCTTAGTCTCCTGACCAAGCACAGCGGACACAGGCTTCACGTTCACGGTAAATACCTTCCCGGCCTGGTAGGCAAGATGATCGTACTTGCCCGCGGCCACGATAACCATGCGCACGTTGCGTCCCTGCTGATAAGTGTCTATGGACTGGATTGGCGTCGCAAAGTCAGTTACATCCAGCCGGCGCTGCAATTCCGGCGTAATGTGGGTGTTGAGAAAATCAACTGTAATCTTTCCCGCTTCTTCGCGCAGATCGATTCCCACCCCGGTATCGGACAGTCCCACAATGACCTTGCCATCACCCTGGGGACCGCGGCGAAAGTCGATTTTTCTGAGGCTATGTTTTTCTCCGCCCACGGCGGTAGCAAAATGTGTCATCGTGGCCGCCGGCCCCGACGCGATGGTCGTGGTCGGGTTCTCTACCGTTACGACAAAGGTGTTGCCGATGACGGTCGTCGCATAACCGGCCGGCCGGACCAAACTCACCACCACACGCGTGCGATGCTCGGCTTCAATCGCCGTGACCTCCCGAACCGCTCCCAGCTGGACAGGAATCGAGTCCTTGTCGAGTCCGACACGGGTATTGGCGAAATCAAGTGAAATGCTGGCTGGATTGTTGATGGTAAAGGCCGCGGGCTTCTCCGGGGTCTGCGCCATCAGGACCCGGATCTGGACCCGGTCACCCGGAAGCTTGACGTAATTGATAGCCTGAATCACGTTCTTGTCTGACTCGCCTGCGGCCAGCGTCGGCGCGGGCGAGGTCGCTGGCACAGGCACGGCAGCTGCAACCGGCACGGGTGCGGGTGCTGCTGCGACTGGTGTTGGCGTGGTCGTTGCAGTGCCCTTCGAGGCGACAACCCGGTACCCGTAATTCGTGGCTTCTACCTTGAGGTGGCCGGGATCGGTCATCAGCAAATCCACGTATACTGCCGTGCCATTGTCGGCGAGATACGGGTACACGCCCTTCACAGGTCCGTGGCCATCCAGATCAGTCACAGCGGAACCGAGCTTGGTTTTTGGAAAACTCACGCGCAGGCGCTGGCCGCCCTCGAGAGTTGAAACGCTATAAGAAGACTTGCCGCTGATGTGTACCTGCAGCGTCGGTGAGGAGCCGCCGGATTCCCAGCTGATGCCGGTCATTTCAGCCGCAGTCGCGATGCCCGAAAGACAGAGCGACGCCGCAAGAAGCAGCAGCTTGATCAGTCTGAGAGGCCCGTTGGCGCCAGTTCCTGGCAGGTTTGTCATGGTTCTTTTCATAGGCTCACACCGTTTAATTACTCCGCAAGAGCGAGGCTCGCCTCGCGTTCCACCCAGTCGCCCGTCGGGCCCTGGATGAGCTCTGTTATCCGGATCTTTTCTTCCGTAATCTTGGTGACAAGACCGAAGTTCTGTCCCATATGATTTCCCACCTGGACGCGATGCACCGTTCCGTCCGGCGCCTGGATTACAGCCCAGAATTCGTTAGCACGCGAAATCGTCCCGACCATCTTGAGCGAATCGAGCGGGTAGTCTTCGAGCGGCTCCTTGCGCCGGTTCATGTCCGGCCGCAGGCCGCCCTGCTGCGTAGACTGCGGTTTCAGATTAAGCGTGGAAAACGGATCGTTCAGAGTGCCGGCCGAATAGGCGAAGGCCAGTGTCGGCTTGATTTGGGGAAGAGGTTCCACTTTGGGCTTGCGGTCGGCATAGGCATTTTTGACGAAATCACGCAGGTCGGCCATGCCGTCGCCACCGCAACCAGTCACGCTGGCCGCGATGATCCCGATGAGAAGCGCGCTCCGAAACTTCATTTGGCACCTCTTGGCCTGATTGGTCCCTTTTTCACAACCAGGTGAATCTCATCCGGCTCAAGGTACCGATAGGTCTTGGCCAGGGTGGTCATGGTCAGCCGGTCGGTCTTGTCGGTGCTGGTGATATTGATCTGGCTCAGCGTGACAATGCGCGGCAGAGCCGCCACGTCGCTCACGAATTCGCCGAGTTCATGATAGGTACCGATCACCTTGATGCTGACCGGAAGCTCAGCGTAGAAATCAAGTGGCTTTTCCTTCTCGGGCTTGAACAAGACAAATTCCAGGCCCCGGCCGAGACCCGCCTGGGTAATGTCGACGAGAAGATTCGGGACCTCGGTCTTATTCGGCAATTGCCGCAGCAGAGTGCCGAACGCCTGGCCCATCTCCTCCATTTGCTGCTTGTAGGCGGGCAGATTGAGGGCAAGAGCCTTCTTCGCCAGAAACGTCTGCTTGAGAGTCTCTTCCTGCTTTTGCGCCTGGGACAGCTCATCAATCTCGTCGGAGATGACAAACCAGTAGCCGAGGAAAAGAATCAGCAAACATACCAGCACGATCGCGCCGATTTTGACTGCAATCGGCCACGAGCCCACATCGTTGAAGTCGATATTTTTCAGATCATCGAGCGTCATGGCCCAGATCCTTCCGTCTTGGCAGATTTGTCGGTTTCGGTCACGTGCAAGGTAAACTGGCTGACACGGTCGTTCCCCTGGGCGATGACGTTGATCACATCCAGGTCCGGATTTGCAAACCAGTTGGAGGAATCGAGGTTGCGCATTAATGCGGACACTCGCGCATTGGACTGGGCCACGCCACTCAGCGTGATGCTCATGCCGCTCTGCTGGAAGCTGGTCAGATAGACACCTTGCGGAAGCTTGCGCACCAGGTCGTCAAAAACATGCACAATCTGGGTCCTGTCCGTCTGCAGCTGCTCGATTACCTGCATACGCGCGATCAGCGCATCGCGCTGCTTCTTGAGTTCCTTGATCGCTGCGATCTGATCATCAAGCTTCTTGATTTCTGCGGTAAGGTACTGGTTGCGCTTGTTCTGGTTATCGATGTGCGTGGTCACGTTCAGATAGGCATAGAACAGGATCAGCAGCATCAAAATCGCGGCACCGACACCAATGCTCAAGAGCTGTCGATCCTGCTCTTTGCGGCGCATTTGGCGCCATGGCAGCAGATTGAGCCGGGTCATACGTCGTAGCCTCGCATTGCCAGCCCACAGGTAATCAGAAGCGAAGGCGCGTCATTGCTGAGGAGCTGGGGCTTGACGCGCGAGGCCAGGGACATGCTGGCAAAAGGATTTGCTATCGCCGTCGGCACACCAATGCGCGCGGCGACCAGCTCGTCGATCCCTGATATCTGGGCGCAGCCGCCTGCGAGCAGTACCTGATCCACGCTGTTGTACGGACTCGATGAATAGAAGAATTGCAATGCCCGCATCACTTCCTGGCACATCGCCTCCATGAATGGCCGCAGGACATCTGTCTGGTAATTGTCCGGCAATCCGCCCTGCTTCTTCGCAAGCCCGGCTTCCTCGTATGACAGGCCGTAGCGGCGCTGGATTTCCTCAGTCAGCTGGCGACCGCCAAAAGTGTGATCGCGGGTGTATACGGAGCGGTTGTCATGCATGACATTGATGTTCGTCGTTGTCGCGCCGATGTCGAGAATTGCAACCGTCTTTTCCATTCCACCGCCGGGCATCTGCTTGGCGATGAGCGAGTAGGCGTTTTCCATCGCATAGGTTTCGATGTCCACGACCAAGGGCGTGAGTCCCGCGCCCTGGGTCACTGCAAGATAATCGTCAACGATTTCCTTGCGGCATGCCGCGACCAGCACGTTCACCTGCTCGGCGCTGTTCTCCGCACTTCCCAGTACCTCCCAGTCCATATTGACCTCGTCAAGCGGATAGGGGATGTAACGGTCTGCCTCCATCTCGAGTTGGGTCTGAAGATCCTGGTCGCTTAAACCCGCCGGCATGTTGATGATCTTGCTGATTACATGCGATCCGGCAACGGCTACTGCGACATGTTTGCACTTTGTCCCCGAACGCTTTATCGCGCGCTGCATGGTCTGCGCAACTTGATCGACCTCAGTGATCGTATGTTCGACCACCGCATTCTGGGGCAGCGGCTCAACAGCATATCGCTCGACCCGAAAGTGCTCGCCAGCCCTGCTTAGTTCAAGCACCTTGATCGACGATGCGCTGATGTCCACGCCCACTAGGGGTGGCTTTTTCTTAGCCAACAAACTTCCCAGGGAGGCCAATATTTTCTCTCTTTTCCAGTAGGTTAGACAGGATAACTGTAAATTTAGATTAAATGCTATCCCCAAATATAGACGATGCCATACGGAAATGACAAATTTCTGTTGGGCGCAGGGATCAGTCGTTCTATACTGGCGGCTTCCTTAAGAAGGTTTAGGCCCAATCCTGGCGTTGTCAAAAAGTATTTGCCCGCAATGAATACCCCAAGAAGTCGTTTCACCCGGCTCAGACTGATCGCGTATCTCCCGAACAAACCTTGGCAACTAGCACTGATTGCCGCATTCGGCATGTTCGTGGCCGGCGTAATCCTGCTGGCCCTGGTTGCTCTGCTGCTGACACCGACCCTGCCCTCGGTCGACACGCTCAACGAAGACCACCTCAAGGTGCCCATGCGCGTCTACACGGCCGACGGGACCCTGATCGCAGAGTTTGGCGAGGAAAAGCGCATTCCGGTGAAATTCGACCAGGTGCCGCCGATGCTGATCAAGGCAATCCTGGCAGCGGAAGATGACTCCTTTTATTACCACCAAGGTGTTGATTTTCAAGGCATTGCGCGTGCAGCCTGGAGCAATTTCCGCTCCGGACGAACAGCGGAGGGCGCCAGCACCATCACAATGCAGGTGGCGCGCAATTTCTTTCTGAGCCCGGAAAAAACCTACACTCGCAAGCTCAAGGAAGTGCTGCTGGCACTCAAGATCGAGCGCGAGCTGACCAAGGATGAAATCCTTGATCTGTACATGAACAAGATCTATCTCGGGAACCGCGCCTATGGATTTGCGGCCGCGGCGCAGGTGTATTTCGGCAAGACGCTCGACCAGCTGACCCTGCCGGAAATGGCCATGCTCGCCGGCCTTCCAAAGGCGCCGTCGCGCGACAACCCGTTCAACAATGCCGGGGCCGCTCTCGCGCGGCGCGCCTATGTGCTGCGACGCATGCTGAAGCTCGGTTTCATTGACCAGGCTTCCTATGACGCTGCCCTGGCAAATCCCCTGCCGGCTACGCGACCCACGGATCACTACAGTGTTCAGGCACCGTATGTCGCGGAGATGGTCCGCCAATACATGTACCAGACCTACGCCGAGAACAGCTATGCCGACGGCTATAACGTTTACACGACAATACTTGCCAAGGACCAGGAGGCCGCAAACCAGGCACTGCGCCGCGGCCTCATGGTTTACGATCGCCGCCATGGCTATCGCGGACCAGCGGGTCATGAACACATAGAGGCGAACACGGACCCCGACCAATTTGACGAGATGCTTAAGGACTATCCGGTCGTGGGTCCGCTCGTGCCCGCGATTGTGACTCGCGTCGATGATCAGGCGGCAGCTGCGTACACGCAAGACGGAACTGACATTACGCTCGGGTGGCCAGGCCTGTCCTGGGCAAAGCCCTATATCAATGACGATGCCACCGGAGCGGCGCCAAAAGTTGCGGCGGACATTGTGCATGTTGGCGATATCATTTACGTCGACCCGATGGACGACGGCGGCTGGCGGCTGGCCGAGGTTCCGAAAGCCGCTGGGGCGCTCGTCTCGCTCAACCCTAACGACGGGGCCATTCTGGCTTTGACCGGCGGGTTCGATTTTTACCAGAGCAGTTTCAACCGCGCGACCCAGGCAGAGCGGCAGCCAGGCTCAAACATCAAGCCGTTTATCTACTGCGCAGCTCTTGATAAGGGCTTCACCGCGGCCAGTCTCGTGAGCGGGGCGCCGATCGTAGTCGAAGACGCAAGTCTTGAAGAGGAATGGCGGCCGGAAAACTACGACCGCGAGTTCTTCGGCCCGACGCGTCTGCGCAAAGCTCTGGAGCTGTCGCTTAACCTCGTGTCGGTCAGACTGCTGCGCGCGATCACGCCAGACTACGCTGTGCAATACCTAGCGCGTTTCGGCTTCGACCCGGCGACCCTTCCGCGCAACCTGTCGCTTGCCCTTGGAACTGCCTCGGTAACCCCGCTCCAGGTAGCGACCGCCTTTGCAGTGTTTGCCAATGGCGGTTACAGGGTCGAACCTCATTTTATTGCGCGCATCGAGGATGCTGATCACCATATTCTGGAACAGGACAACTCCCCGGTCGTGTGCGATGCCCAGGGTCACACCAACGCCGCGCGTGACGCCGACGGTGGAGCACCTCCTGGCTGCCACACGCCAGCTCCACTGGCTGCGCCCGTGGCTTCCACGCCGGTGCCGCCAGCACCGGCCACCACGGCTGGCGCGAAACCTGCCTATGTGCCGCCGCCCACACGCTGGGCAACACGCGTCATCAGCGCCGACGATGCCTTCATCATGACGAGCATGATGCGCGATGTTATCAATGCCGGAACCGGACAGGGCGCGCTGGTGTTGGGGCGCAAGGATCTGGCGGGGAAGACAGGTACCACCAACGATCATCGCGATGCCTGGTTTTCGGGGTTCAATTCGGACATCGTCACAACAACGTGGGTCGGCTTCGACCAGCCGGCGCCGCTCGGTCACGGCGAAGTTGGCGGACATGCGGCACTGCCCATCTGGGTGGACTATATGCGCACGGCACTGGCCGGCGATCCGGAATCACCCCTGATACCGCCTGCGGGTATTGTGACTGCGACCATCAATCGCGACACCGGCAAGGTCACATCTCCGTCCGACCCGAAGGCCATGCAGGAATATTTTGTTGACGGCACCGTTCCGGCCAAAGGGGCGAGCCTGGACGGCACGGCTCCCGGGGAACCCGCGCCTGACAGTGTGCGTGAAGGATTGTTCTGATGCCTGAAAAACCGGGCCCGGAAACGGGACGGGGACGCCATCGGAGGAAGTCCCATCGCCCCGAACCTGGAGCGGGTGCGCGCGGCGCGGATCAGATACGTCAGCATATCTGCACGGAGGCGGCACGTATCATGGCAGAGGAAGGGGTGACCGACTTTCATGCCGCAAAACGCAAGGCCGCCAGCCGCCTGAACCGGCCAGAAACACACCATCTGCCCTCAAACCAGGAGGTCGAAACCGCCCTGGCTGCGCACCTGCGATTATTCCATGCTGATCGACTTCCGCGGGCGCTGAGCGAGCTTCGTCGCCTCGCGGTGGAGGCGATGCGCTTTCTTTCGGGTTTTGAGCCACGCCTGGTGGGTTCTGTGCTAAGCGGCAATGTCACGCCATCTTCCGAGATTCAGCTGCATGTCAGCGCCGCTACGCCGGAGGCCATAGGCTTTCTGCTGCAGGATAACGGCATCCCTTATGACGAATCGAGCCGGCGCGTCCGCTTTGGCGGCGAGCGCTATGAAAATCATCCGACTTACCACTTTCTTGCTGACACCACCGCGGTCGAGCTGACAGTCTTTACGCCGGAAGGCGCGCGTGAGGCGCCTTTGAGTCCGGTCGACGGAAAACCCATGCACAGGGCAAATCTGCGTGAAGTCGAATCCCTCCTTGTGAATGCTGCAGACTCAGCTCCCCCTGTATGATGCAGGAATCGCGCCCGTCACACCAAAACGCCGACCAGTCAGCCCGGCTTCGCCAACCTTGCCAAATTGACCCGAATTAACTACAGTCTCTTTTCAAGGGTTTATAAAAATGATTTTATAATTCGCATGAAGATATGCGATTGAACTGAGTGATTGCGGTAACTGCCGTCTGTCGCAATTTGAGGCATAGGATCGTTTGATCATTTTGGGCTAAATTTGGAAGAACCAGGGCATATCAGTAAGGGCAAGTCTTCTAGCTCAACGGCGCAATAATTAAACACTGAAAGTACATGCATTAAGGTCAGGAGTGGCAGCGATGACAGTGCAAAATTCATTCAAGGGGCTGATGTTGTTCATGCTGCCTTTGATCTTGGCAGGCTGCGGAAAAGGCAATGACGCGCCGCCGGCAGGCACGATCGCAGTTCAAGCAAGCACCACGAGTTGGAACGTTCCTGCCTCCGGCTCTGTGAATACCCTCAGCTATGTGTCCCAGCCGGTTCTTGTCACGGTGCGAGACAGCAGCGGCATTCCGCTCACCGGAATCGCCGTAACCTTGTCGCTGGATCTGTCATCGGGCACGGTTCCTGTCGGCAACGAAGCTATGGCAATGTATCTTACCGATCCCAATGGCATTCCGCAGCCTACACCGGTTACCTCTCCGATCGTAGTAAAAACCGGCAACTCCGGCACGATAGCGTTGTGGATCCTCATGGCTATCGGCGGTGACGGCGCAACATTTGACTACAACTACAAGGGGACACTCTACGCCGATAGCGGGGCATTACAGGGAATGGCAACCCTGTCCGTGACCTGCGTCAGTGTCACAGGCCCACCGGTAATCGCCTGCAAATAGGCGCGTAGCGCGTTCGAGTCGGGGCGCCTGCCGCGCACTCCCTTTCCGGGAAAACAGACAGGGTCGGCGACGGCACTGCCGCCAGTGCGGGACAGCTTCGCAACGCAACGACGCTTTCTGATCTAGAATTGAAAATGAGCCAAATCCGCGCAATTCTATTTAATCGTCTGCATCTGCCACGGCGCCAGAAGGCTTCAGTATCAATGCCGTAAGCACAAAAGCGGCAACAGGCCTTGCGTGGCTGCGACCGGATAGATGAATAATCACGAAAAATGCAGCGGGCAGCCGGCGGATACCGTTCCGACGCCGCAAAATCGCGGTGCAGCCGATTTACACCCGGAGCGACGCGAGCTCAGCGTGTTGCTATCTTCAATTCGCGGCTTTGCCGCCTTGGCTGAAACCATCCCACCGGTACGCCTCATTCAGCTTTTCGACAGCTTTCTCGCCCGCATGCGGGCCACGGTTACCATCCATGATGGGTTTCTTAACCGATGCCTGGGGGATTCCATCATGGTTCTCCATGGGATATCGCGCAACGATCACGCACTGAGTGCCTGCCACACGGCGCTAGCCATGGTGCGCGAATTCCGCGGTTTGCAGGCCGAATGGACAGAGCAGGGACATCCGCCGCTTCGACTTGATATCGGGATCAGCACCGGTCCGATGGTCGTTGCCGGCATCGGCAAAGATATCACCATCATCGGCGATGTCGTGAAATTCGGCGCTCATATCGAATCCCTGAACATATCCTACGGCACAAACATCCTGCTCAGCGAGGCGACTTACCGTCAGGCCGGAAACGGGCTCTCTGGTTCGCGCGAGATCGATATCGTCCAGATCCGCGGCCGCCTGGATCCGGCCCGGATTTATGAGCTGATGCTACCGGAGGATTATCCTGACATGAACTGGCTTCCTGAGTTCATGCGCGCCTACGAACTTTTCCGCGCCGATCTTCGGCCCCAGGCGCGGTCTGTATTCCAGCGTCTCGGCGAGCAGGTCAATGACCCGGTGAGCCGCCACTATCTGGAACTTTGCCTGGCGCCGAGGCGCCGAAGAGGAGACTGATTCCGGTCGTGCTAGCCACAGTATCGGACTCGGCATAGAATCCGGCGACAACATCCGATGCACTGCCTTGGGGACAGCGCCCCGAACTGCTGCGGGTGCTGCCAAATCAAAACAAAATGGAGGTTACCAATGAACATTCGCTCTTGCCTGACCGGAAGAACATTTCTCTCTCTGATCGCTACCTTTGGTTTCGGACTGCCTTTGGTGAGTCTCGCCGGCGGCGGTACTCTGAATCTGCAGAAAGACGCGCCGTACGCAAATGAGGACTCCGCGCCCAAGGCAGTGAGACTTGATTGCAAACTTGAAGCCCGCGTTCCGCAATATGTACAGTCCTATGCCAAGCGGGATTTTAACAGGGTCGACCTCGTCGAAAACGTATCCAGACATACGCGCGGCAGGGGGCTTGCCATGACAATCGTCGGCGTGCGGGCTACGCCGGGCGGCCCGTGGAGCGGCCGCAAGTCGCTCACCATTGAGGGGACACTGTGGGACGACGGTAAGGTAGCCGGAACCTTCCGCGGCACGCGCGAAACCCGTGGCGGCTATAACACCTGCGCCAATCTGAACTATGACGCCCGCTCAATTGGCAAAGACGTTGCCAAGTGGCTGGATTCCCCAAGCATGGATGCGCGCCTCGGCGACGCGCACTAGGCTGGGATCTACGCCGCGGGCGGCGCGTTGCGCGCCGCCCGCGGCCAACACCACCGTGCGGCCGCGGCTTCTCGCTTTGCCGTCGCCCGGATAGAATACCGTACCACGGCAGGATAACCTTGCCGCTACCCGGGTAAAGAGTTTGAAACAGCACCTCAGTGATCTTCTTGCCCAGGCCGTAACTCGGCTCCAGACGGCAGGGGTACTGCCCAAAGACCTCGCCTACACAAACGTACCGGAACGCGCGCGCAGCACGGAGCATGGGGACTTTGCGAGCAACATTGCGCTTGGACTTGCACGCGCTGCCCACACCAAGCCGCGCGAACTAGCAGAGAAGATTGTCGCCGCTTTGCCGCAATCCGATCTGATCGCGCGCGTTGAAATCGCCGGACCTGGGTTCATCAACTTCTTTCTGGCGCCAGATGCCTACCAGGACGTGGTGAACCAGGTACTTGCGGCCGGCGAGGCCTATGGCCACTCGACCATAGGTAATGGCCGCCGCGTGCAAGTCGAGTTCGTCTCGGCCAACCCCACCGGTCCATTGCATGTCGGCCATGGCCGCGGTGCCGCCTACGGCGCGGCGGTGGCGGATCTTCTCGCCGCAGCGGGTTTTAAAGTGCACCGCGAGTACTACGTCAACGACGCCGGCCGGCAGATGGATATCCTTGCTACGAGCGTCTGGCTGCGTTATCTCGAACTTTGCGGCGAAAAGTTCGCCTTTCCGAGCAATGGCTACAAGGGCGACTACATTTTTGATATCGCCGCGTCGCTGCATCGGGAATCCGGCGACGCTCTGCGCCAGTCAGCCGCGACGGTTTTCAGTGGCGTTCCGCCGGACGCGCCCCAGGGCGGAGACAAGGAAACGCATATTGATGGCCTGATCGAGCGTTGCAAGGCGCTGCTGGCGGCGGAAAAATACCGGAAGGTTTTTGATCTGGGTCTGACAGTAATCCTTGACGATATCCGTCAGGACCTCGAGGAATTCGGCGTCGTATACGAGGAATGGTACTCGGAGCGCTCGCTCGCCGAGCGCGGCCACGTCGAACGCGCGATCGATCGTCTGAAGCAAAGCGGCCACGCCTACGAGAAAGACGGCGCACTCTGGTTCCGGTCCACTGACTTCGGTGATGAAAAGGATCGCGTGATCGTGCGCGAAAACGGCCAGAAAACCTATTTTGCCTCCGACATCGCCTATCACATGGACAAGATGGAACGCGGTTTCGAGCGGGTAATCGATGTCTGGGGTGCTGACCACCACGGCTACGTTCCGCGAGTGAAGGCAGCACTTGCAGCGCTCGGGCAGGACGCAACGAAGCTCGATGTGCTCTTGGTGCAGTTTGCGATTCTGTACCGTGGCGGGGAGAAGGCACAGATGTCAACCCGCAGCGGGGAATTCGTGACCCTGCGCGAGCTGCGGCATGAGGTGGGTAACGATGCCGCGCGCTTTTTTTACGTCATGCGCAAGTGCGAGCAACACATGGATTTTGATCTCGATCTCGCGAAGTCCCAGTCGAGCGACAATCCGGTCTATTACCTTCAGTACGCGCACGCCAGAATTTGCAGTGTGCTCCGGCTGGTCACGGAAAAGGGGCTGACACGCGACCGCGACCGCGGGCGTTTGAACCTTCGTCTGCTGACCGAGCCGCACGAGCAGACGCTGCTGGCGAGCCTGTCGCGTTATTCCGGGACTGTCGAGGCCGCAGCTTTGAACCATGAACCGCATCAGCTCGCGTATTATCTGCGTGAGCTCGCGAACGACTTTCATGTGTACTACAACGCGCACACCTTTCTGGTCGAGGACGATAACTTGCGTGATGCCAGGCTCAATCTTATCGATGCCGCGCGCCAGGTACTGGCCAACGGTCTCGGACTTCTTGGCGTATCGGCGCCGGACGCAATGTAGGAACTTCCCATGGCACATCAGGCCCGGCGCACGACAACCAGACGCCGTTATGGCAAAAACCTTCCCGGCTGGCAACTGCTTCTCATCGGTCTCGCTTTGGGTTTGCTGATCATGTGGGCCGTCGAGCATTTGTTTCAGGGACGCCGGCCGCTGAGCGGCATTGCCGGGTTATTTGTCCATCATCCGGCAGAAAACCCTCCGACCCAGCCTGCCGCCCCGTCGGCGCCGCCGGCAGTCAGCCCGCCCAAGCCCAAGTTCGATTTCTACACCATTCTGCCGGACGTCGAGACGGTGATACCCGACCGCACTGGAAAGAGCGGCGCAAAAGTGGCAACACCAAATCGGCCGGAAAAGGGGATTCGCTACGTACTCCAGGCGGCGGCATACGCGAGCAACGGCGACGCCGACCATCTGCGCGCGCGGCTCGCACTGGCCGGACTTGAGGCATACACGGAAAAGGTTGTTATTGGAGGCAGGGGATCTTACTACCGCGTGCGTCTCGGTCCGTTCGCGCGTCTCCAGGACATGGATGCCGCCGACAGGAAACTGGCGAAACTGGGAATCAAGGCAATCAGGCTCAAGGTCAAAAAGGTGCCAGGAGCCTGATCCGGAAGACCCTCCGGCGCTGCGCCGGGCCAGAAATTTGCCCGACGTTGCCGCCCCGCGGCGCAGTCACCACTTTTGTCTTTGCCTGCGCGCCGGGACCAAAAAAGGCCTCTATTCGCCCATGCATTCCTCGCGCGCGTTTTGCGCGGGCTGCGATCAGCACCGCGGGCTGCCTGTGGTTCGGCCCGGACTTCGCGTACCGGCACGGCGCTCGATCGATCCGAATCTGCCGCCGGATGATCGCTGCGACTCAGTCCTCGAGATAGGTGTAGCCTTCGAGACCAGCGCGAATTTCCGCAAGGAATGCCGAGCGCTCGGCGGCATCGAGCCACCCGGCGGCATCGATCTTTTCGCGATAGGCGCTGACAAGATCTTCCGGATCGAAATGCACATAGCGAAGCACCGAGTCGGCGGTGTCGCCGCGCCGCGCCTCTACCAGGCGGTAGCCGCCGTCCGCAGTCGGCTCGACCTGCACCGAGTCGGTGTCCCCGAAAAGGTTGTGCATATCGCCGAGAATTTCCTGGTACGCCCCGACCATGAATATACCCAGCAGATAGGGCTCGCCGGGTCGTGGCGCATGAAGTGGCAAACTTGACTCCACGCCTTCGCCATCGACATAGAGATCCACGCGCCCGTCCGAATCGCAGGTAATATCCTGCAGCACGGCGCGCCGCACAGGCTCTTCGTCCAGGCGGCTCAGCGGCAGAATCGGAAACACCTGGTCGATCGCCCAGTGATCGGGTATCGACTGGAACAGCGAGAAATTGCAGAAATACTTGTCCGCGAGCTTCTCATTGAGCTCGTCCAGGGTTTCGCGGTGCGTGCGGATGCCAGGCTGCAGGCGATCGCGTACCCGCTGGCAGGTAGCGAAATAGAGCTGTTCCACCCGGGCGCGGGCGGCCAGATCGAGAACACCGTGAGTGAACATGGATTGCGCTTCGGCCAGGAAATGCGCTGCGTCATGATAGGCTTCCAGCGTTGGCCTTTGCGCGAGGCCCTGAAGCCCGCGCCACAGGTCCTGGACTACCTGCGGTTCGTCGGCCCGCGCCGGCTCCGGCAGTTCCTGTCCGGGTGCCGGCTCGACGTCAACTACATTGGTGATGAGCACAGCGTGGTGGGCCGTCATCGCCCGCCCCGACTCGGTAACAATGTCGGGATGCGGAATTTCCTGCTCTGTGCAGACCTCCTTGAGCGCCCGCACGATATTATGGGCGTACTCCGGAATGCTGTAATTCATCGAGCAGAATGAGCGCGAACGCGTGCCCTCGTAATCGACACCGAGGCCACCGCCGACATTGACGCAGCGGATATCGGCGCCGAGACGCCGCAACTCGGCGTAATAGCGCCCGGCTTCCCGCATGCCGCTCTGGACATGCTGGATGTTGGCAATCTGGGACCCCATATGAAAATGCATCATCTGCAGGGCGTCGAGCATGCCGGCTGCCCGCAGACGCTCGACTGCTCGCAGAATTTCGGCGGCCGACAGCCCGAACTTGGATTTCTCGCCACCGGTGTTCTGCCATTTCCCGGCGCCAAGAGACGAGAGCCGTACCCGCACCCCAAGCAGCGGGGCAACCCCAAGCGCGCGCGATTCGCTGACCACGAGATCGAGCTCCGACAGCTTCTCCACCACAATATGCACGCGCAGACCCAGCTTCCGGCCGATCAGCGCAAGCCGGATGTATTCGCGGTCCTTGTAGCCGTTGCAGACGACCAGGCCCGCAGGGCGCGAGCAGGCGAGCACCGCAAGAAGCTCCGGTTTGCTGCCGGCTTCGAGGCCGACCCGGTCGCCGCCGTGCGCAAGTAGTGCGCCGACAACACTGCGCTGCTGGTTAACCTTGATGGGATAAACGGCGGTGTAGCGGCCCTCATAGTCGTCCGCTCTGCAAGCACCATTGAACGCGTCACAAAGCTCGTCAATGCGATGATGGAGAATGCCCGAAAACCTCACCAGGACCGGCAGGGCGAGTTCGCGGGCGGCGAGTTCGGATGCAAGTTCCTGCAGGTCGATGGCATTCCCGGGACCGCCGCGAGCGCCACCTGGCCGGCGCGCTGCGGGGTTGGGGAAGGCGACAACGTGACCGCGCTCGTCAATATCAAAGTAGCCGTTGCCCCAGTGGGCAACGTTATAGGTGTCGCGCGCCCTTTGTATGGTCCAGTCGGTCATAATGAAAGCCGGGAGATGATACAAGAGAAAGAGGAAAAGTAATAAGATTATGAAGAATTTTGCGACTGATTGAAATCAAAGAGACCGAAAGGATTTTTCGCCTACGCTTTGCGCTTCACTCCGGAGACATTCACCGATGGCATTAGACAGCAGCTGGTATACCGAACAATGGGCCGGTCAAGGCTCGGCGATTTCACTTAAAATCAGGGATAAGGTTCATGACGAGAAGTCTGCGTTCCAGAGAATCGAGATCTACGAAACCGAAACCTTCGGCACCCTCATGACGCTGGATGGCCTTGTGATGGTCACTGACCGCGACAATTTCATCTATCATGAGATGATGTCTCACCCGGCGTTATTCGCCCATCCGAACCCGCGCCGGGTGTTGATCATCGGTGGCGGAGACTGCGGTACATTGCGCGAAGTTCTTAAGCATCCGACGGTCGAGAAGGCGGAACAGGTCGAGCTCGACGAGCGCGTAACACGTGTCTCAGAGAGGTTTTTTCCCGAGTTGTGTGCCTCAAACAGCGATCCGCGCGCGCGGCTTCACTTCGAAGATGGAATCAAGTGGGTTGCAGACGCGTCGCCGGACAGCTATGACGTCATAATCATTGATTCCACTGATCCGGTGGGACCTGCTGCCGGTTTGTTCTCCGAAGAGTTCTACCGCAGCTGCTTTCGTGCCTTGGCCGATAATGGCATTGTCGCCGGACAAAGCGAATCACCCTTGTTCCATCCGGACCTGATTAAGGCCATGCACCAGGCATTGCGCGCCGCCGGCTTCCTGGACGCGGCGGTCCTCAACTTCCCGCAATGCACCTACCCGTCCGGCTGGTGGAGCGCCACACTGGCCTGCAAGGATTCTGCGCTGTCCGGTTTTCGCGACGAAGCGGTTGCAGCCAAGAAATTTGCGACGCGCTACTACAACCTGGGCATCCATACGGCGGCAATGGCGACCCCTGAATTTCTGTATCAGGCCCTGTTGTGAGCGTTTGCGGCCCGGACAACATTGAATGTGGCAGACGATCGCGGTATAAACTCGCTCAACCGGCACTGGCCGGTCCAATTTCATCATAATCGAGCCCTGACCATGTCTGATCCGCAGATTCCACAGAAGTCCCCATATCCCCTGGACCTCGCGCCGGGCACCTACTGGTGGTGCGCATGCGGGCAATCCAAAACGCAGCCATTCTGTGACGGCTCGCACAAGGGAACCACATTTGCACCAATTAAGATCGAAATCGGCAGCCCTGCGAGCGTCAAGCTCTGCGGATGCAAACACTCGCGCAACAAACCGTATTGCGACGGAACACACAAGACGCTGTAGGCAAAAAGGACCGCGGGTGCAAAGAAGCTGGGGGTCTGGGAAGCCACGGCTGGAAACGCCGTGGCCGAGGCTCTATGCTTTCGCTGAGTCCGACTCTATAGCAGGGAGGTCGTGGTGAGAAAAATCGCCGTTTCAGTCGTTGCCGTACTGGTTATTCTGGTTGTCATTGTCGGTGGAGCATCGTACTGGCTGGGGATGCAGGCACAGAAGACCTACACCACGCTGATGCAGAACATTGGCGACAATGGACGGATTACGGTCTCCAACGTGAGCTATGAGCGCGGATGGCTGAGCTCTACGGCTGAGGCAACCATCTCCGTCCCGGGACTGCCGACCGGTTTTTCCATAATCAGCCGGATACAGCATGGCCCATTTCCTTCAATAGCCGATCTGCAATTCATGCCCGGGATGGCGGTCGTAAAAAGTGAACTTGCGGCAAACTCCCCGGGCCTTGCAAAATTGCCGCCTATTAATGCCCGTACGATGGTATTTCTCGACGGAAACAGCAAGACCCAGCTGGATATTCCGGCATTCACGCAGTCCGCACCCGGCGGCACCAGCTTCAGCTGGCTCCCCGCCAGCGGGAGTTTCACAGTGGATGCCGACCAGACGACCGTCATTGGCGACATTACTTTCCCGCAGGTGAAGCTTTCCAGCGCGGTTGCCTCTGCGCTAATAACGCAGGCGACAGTCAATTGGACTCAACCGACTGGCGCGTTGGGCGCGGCAAAGACGGAATTCAGTCTCGCCATCGGCCACCTGGCCACCGTCGGGCCCAAAGGCAAGACCAGTATTGACGGATTGCGACTGATGTCGACGGAAGGTGAGGCTGCGGGCAGCATCCTGGCTACCCTTTCCGTCCAGGTCCGCGCGGTCAGTGACGGCATAAGCAGTTACGGCCCGGGGCAGGTGGTAATGCAGCTTCGCAATCTTGACGCTTTGAGTCTCACCAAATACCAAAAGGAGATCCAGGCGCTGGAAGGCCGGAAGCTGCCAGTCGATCAGATGGGCCCTGCGATGCAGGCCAAAACCACGGAACTGATCATGAATCTGGTGCGCAAGGCGCCGGAATTCGATATCTCCAAGCTGGCATTACAGATTGGCGGCAGCGAGATCACCGGCAAGGCCAGATTTGTCCTGGATGGGAGCGGTCTGCCGCCGGGCGAGATTCCGACGACGTTCATGCAGGCGGCAAATGGGGAGGGTAAGGTGTCCGTACCAAGAGCGGTAATTGCGACCCTGGCCCAGAATGAGATTCTTCAGCAGCTGGCGGCGTATAAGACTCAGGGGGCCCTGACGCCGGATGAAGTAAAAGAGCTCACACCCGACAGGATTTCGATCATCACTGATACAGCATTGCCGTCATATATGGACCGGGTCGTTGCCAGCCTCGGCCTTGTGCCTGACGGCGGCGACTTCCAGTGGACAGTTACCGCCCACCAGGGGCAATTGCTGATCAACAATAAGCCGGTTGGCGGTGCTGCGGTCACAAAGTAACCGGCATAGCGGGCAGCCTGTTGGGCCGCGCCACACCCCCCGGCAGGCGGGTCTGTCGCGGGTATCGTCGGCGCGGTGGTGATAAGCCGGCGGGCGGCACTGGTCAATATCCAGTGCGTTCACGCCTGCTGCAGGCTCTCTCGTCGGCGCGGCTTCTAGCAGCGTCGACCTTGGGTTCTTGGTAATCTGTCACGGGTTGTTCGATTCGTCACTGACAGGATCGCTCCCGGCTTCACCGTGCGCTACGCCCGTCCACCCCGCTGGCGCGGGCATCTGACGCTTTGCCTGCTGCATCGACTTGGCCTTGAACACTTCTCCACGTTCGGCCCCGCGCCCTATCCAGGCAGCTACTACGGCCTCTGCTGACTTCTCGTTCCGGCTTGACACCGTCGCCCTTTCAGACATGAGACGAGATCTCCGTGGTCAAGAACGCACTCCTTTGCTGCACAACCGCCGGATCTACACCACCTCACCTTGATCACAAGGGCTTTGCGGCTTCTTGCCCGCTCGCCCTGTTTGGCAACGCCTTCTGTCCGGCTCTTCTGCATCAGCTCGCAGTTTCGCTCCGCGCTTCCTTCCTACACTTGGGGGCCCTCAAGCAGTTGCGCTTCGCTTCGTTTGCTGTGATCAGCTTACGGCGGGACTTGCACCCGCAGGAGTGCGCCCATGCTGGGCGCACCAAAAAAAACGGGCGCCGAAGCGCCCGTAAAACAACCTCATTCTTTCAGGTATTAAAGATTGTATGCCTTCTCGCCATGCTGCGAGATATCGAGGCCTTCGCGTTCCTGCTCCTCGGTCGGACGCAGACCAACAATCAAGTCCACGACCTTGAGGATGACGAAGGTCATGACGGCGTCATAGACCAGCACCGCGCCGACATCGATGAACTGAAGGGTGACCTGATGCCAATTGCCTTCGAGAGCACCCGCTGTGCCGCCTATCGCATTGACCGCGAATACCCCCGTCAGGATCGCTCCGAGTGCACCACCAACCGCGTGCACACCGAATGCATCGAGAGCATCGTCATAGCCAATCATGTTCTTGAGATAGGTCGCGGTCCAGAAGCACACTACGCCACCGGCGATGCCGATGAAAAGCGCACCGGTCGGACTCACGAAACCCGAGGCCGGGGTGATGGCAACAAGGCCGGCAACCGCACCTGAGGCCATTCCAAGCACACTCGGTTTGCCACGCGCCATCCATTCAGCAAACATCCATGCCATGGCCGCAGTCGCGGTCGCAATCTGAGTGGTCGCCATGGCCATGCCCGCGCGGCCGCCAGAAGACACCGCGCTGCCGGCATTGAACCCGAACCAGCCGACCCACAGAAGTGAGGCGCCGATCACGGTCCAGACCAGGTTATGCGGCGCCATGGGCTCTTTCTTGTAGCCGATGCGCTTGCCGAGGACCAGTGCGGTCACGAGACCCGCAACACCGGCATTCAGATGCACCACCGTTCCGCCTGCGAAGTCGAGCGCGCCGAGCTTGGCGAGCCAGCCGGTTGATGCCCAGACCCAGTGGGCGACCGGTGAGTAGACCAGGATCAGCCACAGAGCCATGAACCACAGCACCGCGGAGAACTTCATGCGCTCGGCGAACGAGCCGGAAATCAGGGCTGGCGTGATGATGGCAAAGGTCATCTGGAATGCCATGTACACCGATTCGGGCACTGTGCCAGACAACCCGCTGACGGTGAACTTGTCCATGCCGTGCAGAAACGCTCGACTGAGATCGCCGATCCAGGCGTTGCCGTCCGTGAACGACAGACTGTAGGCAATGGCATACCACAACACAGTAACCAGACAGGTGGTAGCGAAACTGTGTGCGAGCGTCCCGAGCACGTTCTTGGAACGCACCATACCGCCGTAGAAAAGCGCCAGACCGGGTACGGTCATCATCAGCACCAGCGCCATTGACGTCAGCATCCAGGCGGTGTCACCGGGATTGATCTTGGCGTTGGGGTCCGAGCTAATTGATTCGGTCGGCGCCGGAGCTGCGGCAGCTGCCGGAGCGGCAGCTGGCGCCGTAGCAGCTGGCGCCGTAGCAGCTGGCGCCGTAGCAGCTGGCGCCGTCGCCGGAGCGTCGTCACTGAGCGCCAGCATCGGGGCCACGATCAGCAGAGCCGCGAAAACCGCCCCCAGGAGTTTCTTGCTACTGAAATAGTTACGCATTAACGTTCTCCCATGTCAAAGTGCATCTTTGCCGGTTTCACCGGTGCGGATGCGTACCACTTGTTCGAGGTCGAAAACGAAGATTTTTCCGTCGCCGATCTTGTCTGTCTTCGCCGATTTCAGGATCGCCTCGGTCACCTTGTCCAGCATCTTGGCGTCGATTGCGACCTCAATTTTCACCTTCGGCAGAAAGTCCACGACATACTCCGCACCGCGGTAAAGCTCGGTGTGACCCTTCTGTCGCCCGAATCCTTTCACCTCGGTGACGGTAATACCCTGAACGCCGACTTCCGACAGGGCATCGCGCACATCGTCGAGCTTGAAAGGCTTGATAATGGCTGTTACGAATTTCATCATATTGCCTCCTTCAAACGCGCAGGGGGGCGAATCTCCGCCACCCCTGTGCAACCGTTAAAATTTATACAGGCCTTCCACGCCGACCGAAGACTGGCTGTCCTTTGGAGCTCCGTTGACCATGCTGAATGCGTTCTGATCCGACTTGTCATAGCGCACTTCGCCGCGCAGCTCGGTATGAACCGTGGGCATGAAGGCGAGCGTTACCGTGCCTTCTTTCCACTTCTGCACGAGGCCGGTACGGAAGCCGTTCTTATCGTCGAAGTACTCCAGGCGTCCCGCCACGCGCCACAGGCTGCTCAGATTGTAATTGGCATAGGCAGCGAGACCGTCCCACTTGGCCTTGGAGCCGGCCGTCATCGCATCCGCCTGCTGCCCGAGGTCGCCGTTCAGGGCCAGGGTCAGTGCATCCGTGGCGTTGTAGCTGACTACCAGGTCCAGTAGGTCGCGACGGCCGTTGATTCCAGTGCCGTTACCTGGGGCGTCGCCACTGTAGACCGTTGCATTGATTGAGAGCGGCTTCACCGGGGTTGCGGCTAGACCAAGCTCGACGGTCTTGTTGTAGACGCCGCTGTTGGCGGACGGCTTGACCACATCCCAGCCGTTGTTCACGCCCACAATGAGCTTGTAGGAATCAGTGAACGCGTAGCTTGTCCGCACGCCAGTGTGGGTGCCTGGCATTGCATAACCAAAGAGAATGCCGCGGGTAAAGTTGAAATCCGAGGGGCTCGTGATCACCTCTTCACCGGCAAGAGTTGCAAACTTTCCAGCCATCACGCTAAACGCTCCGGTGGCGTACTGGAGATAGCCCTGTTGCACGTCAACCTCGGAGCCGCCCGCGGTGGTTGGCAGCCCGGCTGAGGCGTTCACAGCGGCGTCGGTGCCGTAGTCAAGCTGCATGAATCCACCGAAACCGCTTGCCGGCAGGTACGATGCGGAGAGGTCGAGGGTGTGCAGATTGAAGGCGTTATGTTGGCGATCATAGACGCGATCGGGGGTTCCGGAAGTAAAAAGTCCGCTGCCCGTCAGATAGCTGTACGAAGTATCGACATAGCCGTTGATGTTGATGTTCGACGCCTTGAGGACGTCGCCCAGGGTGGGCGCCGGGTCTGCCGCGTTGGCGGCTGAGGCGCACGCCGCGATACTTGCGGCAAGTAACGACTTGCTGAAACGATTCATCAGTTTTTTCTCACGTTTGGGTATTTTCCGGGCCAGGCGCCAGTCGCTTGGGCCCCGTTCACGCATTTCTGGTAGATCTAATTCACACAAAGATTGCTGACCCCCTGTCATATAAACCAGTTGCAGGCTCGCTACAGCAGATTTCATGCCAAAGAATAGATATTCGTTAAAACAATAACTTAGCGGATTTTTTAGCGATTAGCGGGAAAGGGCTGCACCAATTCGGACCGATGCGATCAGCATAATGCACCGCAGTGATGCAACAATAATGCGCATGGAGAAAAAGGGCGCGCTACAGGAATTTTGGCGCAGACTTTAAAGACATCGTATACGGCAGCAAAGAGTTGGGGATTGCCTGTCCCACCGCGGGTCGGGCCGATCACCTCACCATGCATCGAAGCCGTCGATCCGGCAGCAGCCCGCGAGATGTCAGCCTGGCATCTCCAGATAGCGGCGCCATCCACCGAGGGAAGTGATGTCCGTGGCACTGGATAGCGCATAGGTTTCACATAGAAACCCCTGCACCATTCGCCCATTAACAAGCTCTACACCGCCAATTCCAAGCGGTGCCGGAATGCCGGCCACAAAACTGCCATAATGCGCCAGCGGCAACGCCCACACCTCGACGTCGATCGACGCGCCGCCCTCGGCAACGCGCACCAGTCCCGGTCGCGCGGGCGGACTACCCGGCAACGCGTAGAATTTGTACTGCGGAGACGTGCGCGTAATTTCAAGCAGATATCCTCCGCGCTCGGTGAGCTGGTAATTCAATGGCAACCCGACCATGTGTGCACCGCATACCGCAACAGTCGTGTACCCGGGCGGCAACACGCTCACAGGCTCAACCACCGGCCGTGGCTGGCCGGTTGCACCAAGAGGCAGTCGCATCCCTGCTTCGAGGCGCGCGGCGATCGCGAGCAGACCGGATTCACCGAAAGCATCGGCGAAAAGAGTGATACCGAATGGCAATCCAGCTCCGGTGAAACCGGCAGGCACTGCCACCGCGGCCAGATCAAGCAGGTTCATGAAATTGGTGTAATAGCCAAGATTGGTGTTGAGCCGGATTGGTTCGGCATCAAGCTCGCTGATGCGATAGATCCGGCCCGCGGTTGGGGTAACGATTATGTCTACGCCGGCGAGGACCGGCTCGACGGCACGCCGCAGCGCTGCCAGCCTGTACATGGCTTCAAACGTGTCGACTGCCAACGGCACGCGGCCTTGCCCAATGATCGCACGTGTCACCGGGGACAGTGCCTGCGGTTGGCGTTCAATGAAATTCCGAATTGCAGCATAGCGCTCCGCGAGCCACGGGCCCTCGTACAGCAGCCGTGCGGCTTCGAGAAATGGCTCGAGATCAATTTCGACGCGCTCTCCACCGAGCATCTGCAGCTTCTCAATAGCCATGTCGAACAAAGCCGCGTATTCGCTGTCACCGAAAAACTCGAGCTCCCCGGCCGGCACGCCAAAGTGGAAGCGCGCTGCAAATACTCCACGCTCCGTGCGCGCATGGCGCGAGTACGGATCAGCCGGGTCAAATGCGGCAACCACATCGAGCACGGCTTGCGCATCGTTTGCGGCAAGCGCGAAGATCGATACGCAATCCAGAGTACGACAGGCCGGCACTACACCTACATTCGACAGCAGCCCGCGGGTTGGCTTGAGACCTACCAGGTTGTTGAACGCCGCCGGGATGCGCCCGGAACCGGCAGTGTCGGTACCCAGCGCGAAACTTACCAGGCCGAGTGCAGTCGCGACCGCCGAGCCCGAGCTCGAACCGCCGGCGATATACTCCGCATCAAAGCTGTTGCGGCACGCGCCGTACGGCGAACGCGTTCCATTTAGGCCAGTGGCAAACTGATCGAGGTTGGTCTTGCCAACAGGAATCGCGCCGGCATCAATCAACTTCTGAACCACGGTTGCAGATTTCCGCGGTGTATATGCGTATGCAGGACACGCCGCTGTGGTCGGTATTCCGGCAAGATCTATGTTGTCCTTGATCGCGAACGGAATGCCGTAGAGCGGCAGACTCGCGGGATCCCGACCTTCGATCGCTCGTGCGTATTCGAGCAGTTGTTCACGATCGAGACGCGCAATCCAGATGCAGTGTGGATCATCGCCGGCGACACGTGCGTGCAATGCTTCGACGAGCTGCGTCGGCGTCAGGCTGCCGTCCAGATAAGCGCGGCGCAGGCTTGGGATAGCCAGGCTTGGGAGGCGCATAGCTCAGTCCTCGATCAGCACGAGCAGATCCTGGCCGGCCGCGACCGCGTTACCGGCGCGACAGAATAGTTTGTGCACACGACCGTTGCATGGCGCGGTGACCGCGATTTCCATCTTCATGGATTCAATTATCGCAAGCACCTCGCCCTCGTGAACGTGCGCGCCTTCCGCTACCTCGACCTTCCACAGATTGCCGGCAACATGGGCGGCCACTGCGCGGCCGCCGTCCGGCAGATCAAGCTCGGTCTCCGGGCCAGCTTCGGCAACTGTGATATCGCTGGCATAGACGTTATTGCCGGCTGCTGCCCAGCGCTCGCGTTCGG
>VFSW01001809.1_pt1 | contig 32453 bp, 25 predicted proteins | sample 5358111 | NCBI WGS metagenome assembly VFSW01 (sample SAMN11554181, study PRJNA540505) | mine drainage metagenome | isolation source: sediment from site ElyBrook_90M | place: USA: Ely Copper Mine, Vershire, VT | collected 2017
TAGCCCATGCTTCCCCGCCTTGCGGGTCAAGATCCCGCGCTCTACCCTGCCCCTAATGGACGATATCCATATCCACCAAGTGGTTGATTTTTAAGGCTAAAGTTCCAAACGGACTCAACCTGAAGTGACACCCTGGGATAATCATCTTCGCCCGTCTTCAGGCCGCAGATGGACCGCGCAACGCACTGCCCCGCGTCGATGGTGCAAGCGTCACTCCCCCCGCCGGCTCCTCTTGGGCATAACATTCCCTTTGGCCAATCGTCGTGTACAGGGCGCCGCGCCTCCTGTCTTCCCTCATAACTCACTTGATACTCCCGCGGGAAATGGCCTTCATTTTCTGCCGCAGGCTTGCCCGCCGTCGCGAATTTGCGTCGCCAGAGCACGCGCCTTGCTGTCATCCGGCGCAAACTCCAGCAGCCGGTTCAAGGTCTGCAGAGCCGCAGTCTGTTCGCCCTCGGCGCACTCCACCACTGCCAGGTTCATCCCCGCAGCCTGTTGCGCCGGGTCGTGCTCGAACACTCCCTGCCACAGACGCACCGCTTCTCCATACTCATGTGCGCCCACATCCAGCAGCGCCAGATCCCCTGCGGCCAGCGCGTCATAGGGGTCCGAGGCCAGCGCCCGCCGGTACTCCGCAGCCGCGGCGCCGGTCTGCCCATCCATCTGTTCCAGAAAGCCCAATTGCGCATGCAGTTCGTGATCGTCCGATGCGCCACCGGCCTGCTTCTCCGCCTTTGCCAGCAGGGTCATCGCCTGCCGCCCCGCAGCCTCATCGCCGCGCGCCGCCATCTGCGCATAGGCCAGGCCCAGGTCACGATCATCTGCCGCAACTCCGCCTACGGCCAGCAGCGAGCCGGTGGCGGCCAGGGGCAGCCGCGTCTGGCTCACCTGCTTCCGAATCCAGTGGTCCGTCACCTGCTCATGGGCAATATCGTTCGACGGCGGTCGCGCCATGTGGCACTCCGTGCAGTCAGGATTCTCCGGGTGATGCCGCTCCGCGAATCCCCCCTCGCTGTGACACTGCAGGCATCTTCCCCGATAGAACGCCACCCGATCGTCCGGTGCGGGCGAGCCATGCGGGTCGTGGCAGGTCGTGCAGGTCATCCGGTCGCCCGAAGCCTGTTTGCAGCGGCTCTTCAGCAGAGCCTCCCACTGACTTGTCGCCCGCCCGCCGGACCCGCTCTCGTTCTCCCGCACAAAAAAGACCGCATAATCAAACAGGTCATCGCCCGGATGAAACTCCGCCAGGCTCTTGCCCTTGCGAATCACCGCTGCCTGGCCCTCCAGATGGCAGTTCAGGCACACGGAGTCGCGCCGCACCGGCGCCAATGCATCCAGGTCCATCATCCGCACCTTGCCCCCCGCGGCCACGTGCGCCGCGCCGTCTCCATGGCATGCCGCGCACGTAATACCGCCCGCCTCAAACGGCTTGCCCACATAGTGGTTCCGCGCATCGGGCAGAGACTCGGCCACCTCCGACGCATGGCAGTGCAGGCAGCCCGGGTCCACCGGCAGCGTCAGAGGCATCTCCCTCGCCGACTGGAAGTTCGGCGCCATATCCCACAGCTGCTTCTTTGCGTACCAGTTGATCGGCGCCTCAAACCAGTAGCCCTTCCGGTCGAAGAGATAGGTTCGCCCGCGTCTGCCCGAACCGATAAAGAATTGCAGTTCCTCGCGCCCGCTCAGCTCAGCGTAAGCGCCGGATGCGGACGCCCCAATTCTCGATGTGGAGGCCGGGGAATCCACGGGTTCGCGCTCATACTCGAGCCAGACCTGCCCGCCCGTTTCCGTCACTTTGTAATGGATGCCCGAGGCCGCATGGACGAAATCCGCAGGCTGAAAGCCCTCTGCCGCCGGACCGCTGGCGTGAGCCATCGGCGTGTGCCGGTAGCGCTCATAGATGTCCTGGTGGCACGGCGCACAAGAGGCATTGGGGTCGGTCTGCTCTGCGCTTGCGGCCGCTGCCACCGGCCTCGCAAGCAGCCACCCGGCCCACACTGCTGCCAACAGAAAACACAACAGCCCGACACGAAGACGAGACAGAGCCCACACCCCACCAGCAATTGCCGCCGCTCTCGTACACGTTCATTTGGAGAGACGCGAAACCCCGGCTTGGAGTTGACCCTGCGCGCATCATTTTATGATCCGCTCACAAAACATTTTGCGTGGGCGCGTTTGAAACTGTAAATTCCAGAGCTTGCCGTATCATCATCACAACCAGAAGGGTTCAACGCCTGAGCCACCGAGCGCATCGGCAACGCCGCGCACAAGGATCGCCATCGATGAAGTCCATGATCTCCCGCCGCACCTTCCTCGGCTCCACTGCACTGGCCGCCGCCGCGTCCGCCGTCCCGGCCGCCTCCATCCCGCCGCGCCCAGAGGCGGGCGCGCCTTCACCGATTCGCCTGGGCCTGGCCAGCTATACCTTCCGCCAGTTCTCCCGCGCGCAGCTGATCGGCTTTATGCGCCAGCTTCGCCTCACTGGCCTCAACCCCAAGGACGTTAAAGACCATCTGCCCATGGACCCAGCCGCGGAAGCACAGGCGCTCGCCGACTACGCCTCCAACGGCATCCAGCTCCACGCCGCCGGCGTCATCTACTTTCCCAAAGACGAAGACTCGGACATCCGCGCCAAGTTCGACTACGCCCGCCGCGCCGGCATCCAAGTCATTGTCGCCGGCGACCCCGCGCCCGCCATCCTGCCGCGCATCGAGAAGTTTGTCCGCGAGTACGACATCCGCATTGCCATCCACAACCATGGCCCCGAGGACAAAGTCTTCCCCTCGCCGCTCGACGTTCTCAAGGCCGTCCAGCATATGGACCCGCGGATGGGCTGCTGCATTGACGCAGGCCATTGCGTTCGCGCCGGCACCGACGTTGTCGAGGCTATCCACGCGGCCGGCCCGCGCCTCTTCAACGTCCACATGAAAGATCTCGCCAATTTCAATGAAAAGGACAGCCAGGTCGCGGTGGGCGAAGGCCAACTCCCCATCCGCGAAATCTTTCAGGCGCTCATTCAGATCAAGTATCCCGGCTGGGTGGATCTCGAATACGAGATTCACGGCGACGACCCCATGCCGGGCGTCACGGAGAGCTTCGCCTACATGCGCGGCGTGCTCACCGGCATGGGCTATGCGGCAAACGGCTGAGGCGCGCATCGCTGCGGCCCTGACATGCAGAATGCGCGCCGCGGCTGTGCGCGACATTCGTTATGCCGAGTTGGAATCTGAAATGGAATCTCAAAGAGGCGCGGGCTTCAGGCCTTGCGCATGGCCCGGCTTACGCGCGCTTCGCCGGCACCAGCGCTTCGTTCTTCAAAATCTTCCCGCCCTCTTCGATCACATACAGGCGGTTCACATCCAGGTCCTTCAGCGTGTCCACCTGCCCCGACGGCCAGCGAATTTCAACGACGTCCGCCTTCTTCGCCTCGCCCAGACCAAAGTGAATTCGCAGATCGCTTGACGAGAAATACCCGTTGCACGAGCGTACCTCTTCCACCTGCACCAGAGGGGAATCCGGCTTGGCCGTGAGCACCGGCGACCCTGTGTGCGCCGTCACCTTGATCCGCGCGCCAATCCCCGTCCGGTTCGACTTCACGCCCACCACTCGAATCTTGATCCAGCTGCGCTTCACCGTCTGGTCGCAGCGCAGCAGCTGCGGCACCGCATTGACGCAGTTCACCACCGCATCCAGGTCGCCGTCGTTGTCGTAATCGCCGATGGCAAAGCCGCGCGCCTTCGCCTCCGCGGTGATGCCGCTGCCGCCGATCAGGCTGACATCCTCGAACTGTCCCTGGCGGAGGTTGCGATAGAGATACTTCCGCTCGGCATACGACGCGTCCACCTGCGTGCCGTCCACCTCGGGATACACGTGGCCGTTGGCCACCAGAATATCCAGCCATCCGTCGTTGTCGATGTCGATGAAGCTGACGCCCCAGCCCAGCAGGCGAGTGTTAATACCGAGGCCGGCCTGATAGGTGCGATCGTCAAACGACCCGTCGCCCAGGTTCTGGAACAGCGAGTCCGTATCGCCGGCAAAGTTTGTCTTCACAATGTCCAGAAGCCCGTCGCGGTTGTAGTCGCCAATGCTCACGCCCATCCCCGCCTGCGGCTTGCCGTCCGGCGAGTAGGCCACGCCCGCTTCAATCGCCTGGTCCTTGAACGTCCCGTCTTTCTGGTTCACGTAATACGTCGCCGAGGTCGAGTCGTTCGCCACGTAGATATTCGGCCAGCCTGTCTCGTCCAGGTCCGCCGCGCCGCAGCTCAGCGCATACGTGCCCAGCGTCCCCCACATGCCCGCCTTCTCGCTCACATCGGCAAACGTGCCGTCGCCCTTGTTGTGGTAGAGCAGATTCTTACCGCCGTCCAGCCCCGGCGGTCCGCACGCCACCACGATGCCCTTGTACGTGCAGTTCGCATCCTCGGGCAGGGGCGTGGTCTTCAGGTCAAGATCGATGTAGTTGCCCACAAACAGATCCAGCCGCCCGTCCTTGTCATAGTCCAGAAAGCTGCACCCGGAGTTCCACCGGAGCCGGTCCTGCATCAGCCCGGCCTCCTTCGTCACATCGGTAAACGTGCCGTTGCCGTTGTTGCGGAAGAGCGCGTTTTGCCCGTAGTAGCTGACAAAGAGATCATTCCAGCCATCATTGTTATAGTCGCCCACGCAGCAGGCCTGCCCCCACCCCGATCGCGCCAGCCCGGACTTCAAAGTCACATCGGTAAACGTGCCGTCGCGATTATTTTTGAAAAGGCGGCACACCGGCTCCCGGCCTTTCGGAAAACCCTCCAGCCTCCAGCCGTTCACCAGAAAAATGTCCAGCCAGTCGTCCTGGTCGAAATCGAAAAACGCCGCGCCGCAGCCCGTTGTCTCCAGCAGATATTGATTGCGGTGCTCGCCGCCGAAGATCATCTCCACATTCAGGCCGGCATCCTTGGCCACGTCCACAAACTGCACGCCCAGCGGCGTGCCCGTTACCGGTGACGGCGCGCCCTTGGGCGCAGGCCGGGCCACAGCCTCGTAGGCCTGGCGCGCGCTGCCTTTGGGCTTGGCCTGCGCCGGCGCACTCTGCCCCCGCGCCGGACGCGCCAGCCTCAATACATCTTCCAGCGATAAAACCAGTGCGGTCCTCGACAGCGACTTCAAAAATCCACGGCGGTTCAATGGCAAAACAGAATTCTCCTTACAGCGCGCCGCTGTTTCCCGCGGCTGCGCTCCCTGAGCCCGAGTATAGATGCTGGCTTGCACACGGCGCAGCCCGGTTCGGCTGGCGCCCTGTGAACCGCCTACATGCGTATGTAGCTGAACTGGCCTTTGCTCTGCAGCATGGCGATGGCCGACACCATCGATGGCACAATATGGACGCCTGGAATCAGATGACTCGACAGGTCTTGCGCCACCTCCTGCTGCGTCTGCTTCAGCTTCAACTTTTCTACAAGAGATCCCGAATGCGCGTAGATCGCAATATGACAGGCCAGCAGTTGCACCCCGCGCGCCTGCAGCGCCTGAATGCTCGCATCCTGAAACGCCGAGCCACTGTCGTTCGGATCCTGCGAAGCGTACTTCGGCGGATTGCCCGCGGCGCTCGCGTAGTAGATATTGCGCTTCGCAGGCTTGCCGGTCCGGGGATCGTCAATCCTGGCCAGTTCTCCGAGCCGATATTTCTCCCAAAGGGCGTCGCTATAGTTCAGCATCGTGGCCTTGGCACGAAATGCGCCCACGATCTTGACCTTCTCTGCAGGAATGCCGAAACCAAAGCGGAGTCCATTCAGCGAATTGACCATGTGCTCGAACGCATTTCCGTCATCGATCTCCGTCACGTCGTACAGCTGCTTCACTTCAAACTTCTGCTTCAGCAATTGCTGAAACAAGCCCATCTGCCAATCCGAGGTTCTATACAGAAGCTCAGCTTCGGCGGAGATTCCCGGCGTGGCCAGCGCCGCAAATCCGGCGGCTGCCTGACCCACAAACAACCTGCGGCTCATCGACATCCTTCACTCTCCTGGCTGCGCGGCAGGCGTGCGCAAAGCGCACTCTCTTCCTGCGAAGAGCGCAACATCTTGCAACAGTTTCTTGAGGGGCGGGCTTGATGAGGCGAATCCCCAAAGGATTCGAACATCGAATCGAGTGTAACCTATCACGAACGCAAATCATCAGGCCCTGACGCTGACCGCTCCGCGCAATGCACTGCTCGACGGTTGGACGTCGAAAGTAGCACCTCGGCCACCACCAAAGAGTTACATCCGGGGGATTCCCGTCACCCGTCATTAGTGTTTCAATAGCCAGTGGCGGTACTCGCTTAGATACACAACCTCCAATGGGAAAGGAAGCGGAAATCCCCATGCCTTCGATAGATTATTACGAGTTCCTGCAGATCAGCCCGCACGCCGACTACGAGACAATCCACCGTGTCTATCGCTTCCTGGCCACCCGCTTTCACCCTGACAATCCCAAATCCGGCAGTGCAGCTAAATTCCATGAGCTGAAAACCGCCTATGACATACTTTCCGATCCCGACCGCCGCGCTGAGTACGACGCGGAACGCGAAAAAGAGACCGTCGAGCCCGTTCCCTTGTCCAACTCCATTGACTTCATGGACAACCTCGACGGCGAACTGAATCGCCGGTTGGGCGTACTTGCCGTTCTCTACTACCGCCGCCGCGAAAACCCCCACGCACCCGCGGTGCCCCTGGCCGAAATCGAGACGCGTATGGGCTTTCCCCGCGATTATCTCGACTTCACCACTTGGTATCTCGAGAAGAAGGGGTACATCCAGCGCGCAGACAACTCCGACTTCACTCTCACCGTTGGTGGCGTTGATTTTGTGGAGTCCCAGCGCGCCAATCTGCCCATCCTCAGCAAACTGCTCACCAACGGTGCTGAGGCAGCCGTGGCCGAGGCTGCCTGCCAAACCGGCTCCGCCTCTACCGCAGAAGCTGTGGCAAGCCAGACCCTTGAAGACCACGCGTCAGCTGGCGAGCAACGCCCCGCAGAAAGGGAGCGCCGCAAAACCAGGAAAGAGCGCCGCGTAGGCGCTCCCGACAAACGAACCAATTCCATCGAACGCCGTGTCAATCAAGCCGACCGCCGCACTGACGAGGCCGTCCATGATGAGCAGCAACCGCACCAGATCGTGGCGGAGTCGGACCTCTGCCTGATGCAGGACGAAGAGCGCGCCGCCTGACCCGGCACCGTGCGGCCTGCGCTTGTGGCTTTCTTCAGGGCCTCAATCTGCCGGCTTTGGTCAATGCGGAGAGCGTCCGGCAAAAGAGTTGATCGCCGCAGCCGGGCTGCACCGCAACCGGGAACGGGACGAGCCTACCGGGCCATGTGAGACGGTCGGCAGGCAACCTGCCTACTTGGCGGCCGATCGCATTTGGCGCATCTGGCGCCAACAGTTCCAGACATGCGTACCGTCCGACCCATCCAGCGGAAGCAGGTTGAATACGGTGAAGCACAGATTGGCCACGCTGAAGGTGGGCGACCACGGGTAAGACGCAATCAGAACCAGATTGACGATTGGACCGGCCAGCGAGACGAACATGTTGCTGAGTGGAGGTCCAGGCTCTCGCACGGTGTACACGCCCTTCCAGCGCAGGCCCACACTCTTGATCCTGACACGAAGAACCAAAGCGGCGATCAGATGACCGGCCTCATGCACCACCATCGCCAAAATGCCGAGGAAGACTCCTTGAAAAAATGGAATGAACCACGCGGGGGTCAGATGAGGCATAGGACCACTCCTTGATGATGAGCGCGCTGTACAGCCCTATCTTCGCAAGGAATCGAGTTGCAACCTCTCATTCGACGTTTCTTCTTTACGAAGAGATCTACTTCGGAGAAAAAATGAGAGATAGTTCAATTTCGGCACAACCGGGCGCGAGTCGCCTTCGGCCCGCGATAATTCGGTGACACAAATCACAGACGCATACCGTCAGCCTGCATAGGACTATACTTACTAGTCATGAAGATTGTTGCCAGAATTGTTGCGTTGGTCCTTGGGGTCGCCTTGTGCGCCACACCCATGGTCGCGGCAATTCACTGCCTCAGCAGCGTGCAAGCGGCAGGTCACTGTGGGCCGTGCTGCGGCATGATGGCGGGATCAATGGCGTCAATGACATCAATGGCTCCAACTTCGATGGATGGCATGGCTGCCATGAGCCAAAGCGAATGGGCGCAGCCTGCCTGTTGCGAAGTAGAGTCCGGCGATACGGCGGCTGCGGCCCCTGCGCGAGAAGACCAGCGCCAGCCCGATCAGGCAGTTTCATCCGTGGTCACTTCCGCGCTTGCACTCGTAACTCCCGCTGCCCCGACAGGGAAGAGACAGCTCTTGGCGGCCAGGCCGCACGGCCAGCGCGTCCAGGCAGTTCTTTGCACCTTCCTCATTTGACTCCCTCGTTTGGTTGAGATGCGTTGGGTCATCGCAGACCTGACCCACTTCATGTTCCAGACATTTGAGGGAGTTTTTCATGAAATCTCGATGGGTGTACGCCCTATTGCTGGCGTGCCCGGCCTCGTTGCTGCCTGCGCAGCAGTCGGCAAGCGCCGCGCCCGCGATGGGCAAAGACAATTCCGCGGGGGCAACTGTACTGCAGCTCGATGACCTGGTGCGCGAGGCACTCGCCGCGAACCCTGAGGCGGAGAGCGCACAGCACGCGATCAAAGCGCTTGAGCGGCGCGTGCCGCAAGCTCGCGCCCTGCCCGATCCGACAGTCGCGGTAGGGTGGGCAGGCAATCCAGAGCCATTCAGCATCATGGCGAGGGACCCATCGAGCTACCGCGGGGGCACTGTGTCTGAGCAGTTTCCCTATCCCGGCAAACTGAAGCTGCAAGGGGCAATCGCCGGCAAAGACGCGGAAGCCGCACAGGCAGATTATGAAGCGGTGCGCCGGCGGGTGACTGCGGAGGTCAAGGCTGCCTATTACGACTACTTTTATTATGACCGTGCCCTACAGGCTACGAGCCAAAACAAGGAACTGCTGGAAAAGTTATCAAAGATTGCCGAAGCACAGTACCGGGTGGGCAAGGGGACGCAGCAGGACGTGTTGCGCGCGCAGGTAGAGACCTCTCTGCTGCTGGAAAAGCTGACTGTGCTGGAGCAGCAGAAAGCCACGGCGCAGGCGCGCATCAACGCCTTCCTGCAGCGCTCGCCGGAGTTGCCGCTGGCGCCGCCCGCGGAGGTGCAGCCGGCGGTCATTCAATCCTCGCTGGATGAACTCTACGCAGCCGCAGCCAGTCAGGACACGGCCGTCGTGCGCGATCAGAAGATGGTGGACCGTGGACGGCTTGGCGTTACGCTCGCGCAAAAGCAGTACCGGCCGGACATCGGGGTGGCCTACATGTACCAGCAGCGATCGGAGCAGTCGGCCATGAATGGTTTGACCTTCAGTGTGAACATTCCGGTGTTTTACCGGGCAAAGCAGCGGCAGCAGGTGGCGGAGGCGACAGAGGACCTGCTCAGCGCAGAAAAGATGCACGACAACCGCCTGAATGAAGTCCGCTTTGAGCTGAAGCAGCAGTACCTTTCGGCAAAAGCGGCAGAGCAACTGCTCTCCCTCTACTCGAGGGGCGTGGTACCGCAATCCTCGCTTGCCCTTGAGTCTTCAATGGCCGCATATGAGGCAGGGAAAGTCGACTTCCTGTCTGTCATTACCAACTTCACCACGCTTCTGAATTACGAAACCGACTATTACCGCCAGCTTGCCGACTATCAGACGGCCATCGCCCGGATGGAAAGCCTGACGGGCGCCGAAATCACGGCCCGGATCAACACAGACGCGCAGACACCCGCAGGACCAGCCACCGGGAAGGTGATGTGAGGATGCGCATGCGGACAGCCATGAAGGAGTTGCGAAACATGATGGAATCTTCAAAGAGAATCATCGCGGCATCGCTGCTGATTGCCGCAGTGGGAGTGGTATATCTGGACTCGGCGCACCGCTGGGTCTTCGCCGGCGGCGCACCTCAGGCAAGTGGCGACAAGCGGCAGCCACTTTACTGGTATGACGCGATGAGCCCCGAGCATCACTACGAAAAACCGGGCAAGGCTCCCGATGGAATGGACCTTGTGCCCATGTATGCGCCGCAACAATCAACGGCGCCCGCTGCCAGTGCGCCCGCAACAGGTGAAAAGAAGATTCTGTACTGGTACGACCCGATGCATCCGGCGAACCGGTTCGATAAGCCCGGCGTTGCGCCCGATTGCGGCATGACGCTGGTTCCAAGGTATGCGAGTGAACCAGGCCTCGCCGCAATGCCCGCGGGCACGGTTGTGATTCCCGCAGAGAAGCAGACCCTGGCCGGCGTACGCACAACGCTCGTGGTGCAGAAGCACCTGATCCGGGAGATTCGCACGACTGCCCAGATTGTGGCGGATGAAACCCGCATCGCCCAGGTTCACGTCAAGGTCAGCGGCTATATCGATAAGGTGTATGTGGATTACGTCGGTCAGCTTGTGAAGCAAGGCGACCCTCTCTTTACGCTTTACAGCCCTGACCTTGTGTCCACGGAAGAGGATTACCTGATTGCAAAGCGCGGCAACGCGACTCTGGGCCATGCGCCGTTCAAGGAGATCGCGCAGGGTGCTCAGTCGCTGCTTGATTCCACGCGCCAGCGGCTGAAGCTGTGGGATGTCTCCGATGACCAGATCAAGCAGCTTGATGAGACGGGCAAGGTGAGCCGCGACATCACCTTCTATTCGCCCGTTACGGGGTTTGTGACGGAGCGCAAGGCCTATCCGCAGTCTTCGGTTACACCGGACATGGCTCTCTACGTGATCTCCGACCTTTCCACGGTTTGGGCTGATGCGGACATTTACGAGTACGAGGTTCCCTTCGTCCATACCGGCCAGAAGGCCAGCTTCAATTTGAGCTACTACCCGGGAAAGACGTACTCCGGCACGATCTCCTATATCTATCCGACCGTCGATCCTGAAGCGCGTACTGTCAAGGTTCGCGTGCAGATTCCCAATCCGGACTTCGCGCTCAAGCCGCAGATGTTTGCAGACGCACAGTTGCGCGTGGACTACGGGACGAAGGTCATTGTTCCGCAGGAGGCTGTGCTGGATTCGGGCACGGAGCAGCGCGTGTTTGTGGTCCATCCTGGCGGCGTCTTTGAGCCGCGCAAAATTACGATGGGCCCGGTTGTGGATGGAAATGTCGCTGTGCTCTCCGGGTTGAAGGCCGGTGAAACGGTGGTCACCTCCGGAAACTTCCTGATCGACTCAGAGAGCCGGCTGAAGACCGCAGCCGCGGGCACGCAGTAGTGGAGAGGATGACCATGAGACTCAGAGTGATTTTCCTGACCTCCGCATTGCTGGTCGGGTTAGGCCTATGCGGATATGCGTGGCTTCGCTTTGTGGTTCACCCGAAGCAGGCCGTTTGCACCTATTGTTTGCGGCCGTTGAAGGCCAACGTTCGCGTGATTGCCGAGATTGCCGGCAAACGCGCAGAGGTATGCTGTGCCCGTTGCGCCATCACCGAGGCAAATCAGCAGCAGAAGTCCCTTCGGCTGATTGAAGTTCACGACTACCTGACGGGTGCCGCGTTGACGCCTGGACAGGCATGGTTTGTGGAAGGCAATCAGGTGACGACGTGCAGCCGAAATGAGATGCGGATGGACGAAATGAAAGAGACACAGACACGCCAATTCGACCGCTGCTCTCCGGGAACGGTTGCCTTCGCGAACAAGGCGGAGGCTGATTCCTTTGCAGAAAGAAATGGCGGCGCGGTGGTTTCCTACGCAGCGCTGATGCGGGAGGTCCGCTTCCAATGATCGACAGGATCATCGACTTCAGCGACAAAAATCGATTTCTAATCTTCCTTTGCGCCACAGTTGCCATCCTGCTTGGCTGGAACGCAATGCATCACACCAAGCTGGACGCGATTCCCGATCTCTCGGACACCCAGGTGATTGTGTATGCAAAGTGGGACCGCAGCCCGGACATCATGGAAGACCAGGTGTCCTATCCGATTACGTCGGCTTTGCTGGGACTGCCCAAGGTCAAGGACATTCGCGCATTTTCTGACTTCGGCTATTCGTACATCTACATCATCTTCGACGAAGGAACCGATATTTACTGGGCCCGCTCGCGCACTCTTGAGTATCTGAACTCCGTCGCGCCCCGACTGCCCAAGGGCGTCGATGTGGAGCTGGCAAAGGACGTAACCTCCGTTGGATGGGTCTATGAGTATGCGCTGGTCGACACGACCGGGCAGTACAGCATCGATCAATTGCGTTCGTATCAGGACTGGTATCTGCGCTACGCGCTGCAGACCGTGCCGGGCGTTGCCGAGGTTGCGCCGGTGGGCGGCTTTGTGCGCGAGTATCAGGTCAACGTCGATCCCAACAAGCTGCTGGCCTACAAAATCCCAATCAATACCGTCAGTGACGCTGTGCAGAAGTCGAACAACGACGTAGGCGGGCGGCTGGTCGAGTTCACCGGGCGTGAATACATGGTGCGCGGGCGCGGCTACATTCGCTCGCTCGATGACATTGGCAAGATCGTGATTGCGACCAACGCCCAGACTGGAACGCCCGTATTGATTCGCGATGTGGCCACAGTCACCTTTGGCCCCGACATGAGGCGCGGCGTAACTGACCTCGATGGCAAGGGTGAGGCCGTGGGCGGCGTGGTCATCATGCGCTATGGCGAGAATGCGGAGAGCGTGATTGAGCACACCAAGGCAAAGCTGAAGGATCTGGAGTCCACTTTGCCGCCGGGCGTCAAACTGGTCACCACATATGACCGGTCGGATCTGATCGATCGCGCCATTGAGAACCTGAGGCACACGCTGATCGAAGAGTTGACCATCGTCAGCATCGTCATCCTGATTTTTCTTTGGCGCATACGAAGCGCAATTCTGCCCATCATCGTGATTCCGGTCACGGTGATCCTGGTATTCATTCCCATGCAGATGTCCGGCATGACGGCAAACATTATGTCGCTTGGCGGAATCGCGGTGGCCATCGGCGCACTGGTGGATGCCTCCGTGGTGGTGGTTGAACAAACCCATAAGAAGCTGGAGCAATGGGAAGCGGACGGACGGCCCGGCTCTTCGCACTCGGTTGTGATTGCGGCGGTGAAAGAGGTCGGCGGCCCCAGCTTTTTTGCTTTGCTGGTGATTGCTGTCGGCTTCCTGCCGGTTTTCACGCTTGAGGGCCAGGAGGGCCGGCTCTTCAAGCCTTTGGCCTTCACCAAAAACTTTTCAATGGCAATTGCCGCGTTGCTTTCCATCACGCTGGCGCCGGCCGCCATGCGCTTTCTTTTTTCGCATCTTGAGAGCATGAAGTTTCGCCCGCAGTGGCTGGCCAGAATCGTCAACGCCATCTTTATCGGCAAAATTCACAGCGAGGAGCAACACCCTATCAGCCGCCCGATGATGAAGCTCTATCATCCGGTGGTCGAGTTTGTACTCAATCACAAGTGGCTGACGATCTTCCTGGCGCTGGTCGCCATGGCGGTGACGGTACCGGTCTATTTCCGGCTCGGCTCGGAGTTCATGCCGCCTCTGGACGAAGGCACGCTTCTTTATATGCCCTCGACCCTGCCCGGCATCTCGGTTGCGGAATCGACGCGCGTTCTTGAAACCCAGGACAAAATCATTCGGAGCTTCCCGGAGGTGGAACGCGTCTTTGGGAAAGCAGGCCGCGCGGATACCTCGACCGATCCGGCGCCCTATTCCATGATGGAGACCACGATCATCCTGAAGCCAGAGGATCAGTGGCCAAGAATCCAACGCTGGTACTCGGCCAGAATGCCACACTGGACATGGCGGTTCCTTAGCAGAATCTGGCCCGACCACGTCAGCACGCAAGATCTGATCTATGGTCCCGGCGGAATGAATGAGGCACTGCAGATACCGGGAATCGCCAACGCATGGACGATGCCCATCAAAGCGCGCACCGATATGCTGACGACCGGAATCCGCACTCCGGTTGGCATCAAGGTTCTTGGATCCGACCTTGGACAGATTCAGCAGATAGGGGAGCAGATCGAGACGGCGTTAAAGGACGTTCCCGGCACAACCAGTGTCTTCGCGGAACGAACCACCGGCGGCTATTTTCTTGACTTCGATTTGAAGCGCGACGCGCTGGCCCGGTACGGGCTGACGATTGATGACGCAGAGAAGGTAGTGACAACCGCAATCGGGGGCGACTCGGTTTCAACCACCGTGGAAGGCAGGGAGCGATATCCGGTCAATGTTCGCTATCTGCGCGACTATCGAAGCGACATCGATTCCCTGCAGCGGGTCCTGGTGGCCACGCCCTCAGGCGCGCAGATTCCTTTGGGCGAGATTGCGGATATCCGCATGAAGACGGGTCCGGGAATGATTCGCGACGAGGATGGGAGGCTCAGCGGCTACGTCTACGTCGATGTCTCCGGGCGCGATATCGGCAGCTATGTACGGGATGCCAAGCTGGCCGTCGAACAGAAAGTCAAAGTTCCCGCAGGCTACCAGCTTGTGTGGAGCGGTCAGTTCGAATTCATGGAGCGGGTTCGAGAGCGGCTTAAACTTGTTGTCCCGATCACGCTGTTCATCGTCTTTCTGCTTCTTTACTTCAACACCGGGTCCGCAGTGAAGACGATGATCATTCTGCTTGCGGTGCCGTTCTCGGCGATTGGCGCCGTGTGGCTTCTCTATCTGCTTCACTACAACATGAGCATTGCGGTGTGGGTAGGCCTGATTGCATTGCTGGGCGTGGATGCGGAGACGGCCGTCTTCATGCTCCTCTATCTGGATCTCGCTTACCACGAGGCACTGCAAACCGGAGGCATCCGATCCTGGGACGACCTGCGCGAGGCCATTGTGCATGGCGCTGTGAAGAGACTGCGGCCCAAGGTCATGACTGTTGCCTGCATGCTGTTTGGCCTGCTGCCCATCATGTGGTCCGATGGCGCGGGGGCGGACGTGATGAAGCGCATCGCGGCCCCCATGCTGGGAGGCATCGTCACTTCATTCCTGATGGAGCTGGTTGTCTATCCGCCCATCTTCGCCATCTGGAAATGGAACTGGGAGGTCAAGCCGTCCCTCCAACGCGGCCTGCCGCAGGATGCGGAGGCGGCTCATGACTAGCGCGCAGCGAGAGGCCTTCTGCGGAAGATTCTTCCGATGGGCCGCCATGTCGCTCTGGTTGCTGCCCTCAGTGCTGCACGGTCAGGCAGCCGCCCACGACACGCTGCGCGGCGAAGCAGCGGACCGGCCGTTTGCAGCCATTGACCAGTCCCTGGCGCAGCGGGCAGATGCAATCCTTGCCGCCAACTCTGCTCCCACGGCAGTGAATGCTTCAGGTTCCCAGAGGTATCAATCAGGCACCGCGGACGGCAGCCCGACAGCGAACCCCCGGGAAGGCACAGGGGCGTGGCCGCAAGGCGCTCAGAAGCGCATGGAGCAATTGCGGCCCGTGGTCGAGCAGATTCTGGAGAAGGAGGGCGTACCGGCTGCACTCACCGCAGTGATCCAGGTTGAGAGCGGGGGAAATCCCGCAGCACTTTCCTCGAAGGGCGCGCGCGGTCTTTGGCAACTGATGCCGGACACAGCACGCCGGTACGGCTTGACCGTGGACGCCGCCCGCGACGAACGCCTCGATGTCGCGAAATCCACCCAGGCTGCGGCACATTACTTGAGCGATCTCCACCTGCAGTTCGGCTCGTGGCCCCTGGCGCTTGCAGCGTACAACACAGGGGAGATAAATCTGCAGCGAGCCATCGAACGCAGCCACAGCACGGAGTTCCTCGTTCTCAGCTCATTGGGGCTCCTTGCTCCCGAGACCAGAAACTACGTCCCTGCGGTGATGGCTGCCATGGGTCCGCGGCAGGGCGCTCTTCTCCGGAAGCAGGCGGTCACGCAGGGCATCCCCACGGTCTTTGCCATGGGCAGCCCATAAGGCGCTGCGCCGATTCGGATTCACATGGGCATTGCGCGCCGGATTCTTTGCTCTTCGACGACTCCGCGGGAAAACTCACAATCCATGGCAAATGCAAGGGGCATCGTGATTGTGCGCTCGAGGCAAGGTGGCGTGAATTATATTCACAGAGCCGGCCTTCATCGACGCGTGACCGGGAGGAAACTGTTGACCGAATCGGATTCTACTTCTCAGCCGGCGCTGCCGCGGCGCAGTTGGATCATCGCCTGGCTGCTTGGCCTTGGGGTTTTAATCAACTACTTTGATCGCGTCAACCTTTCTGTCTCGCACGCCTCACTGTATGCCGCTTTCGGACTTTCCGACATCGCCTTCGGCTATCTTTCAGGAGCCTACAACTGGACATATGCCCTGTGCCAGTTGCCCATCGGGGTTGTGTTGGACAAGTTTGGCGTCCGGCGCGTTGGCAGAATCAGCACATTGATATGGAGCGTCGCATCTTTTGGCGCCGCAATCTCTCCCGGCATTCCCAGCCTCTTCGCAGCCCGGCTTACCCTTGGAGTGGGTGAAGCGCCTACTTTTCCCGCCAACGCAAAGGCAATTGGCTACTGGTTTCCGCCCCGGGCGCGCAGCTTCGCCACTTCCATCTTTGACGCCGCCGCAAAGTTTTCATCCGCCATTGGGGTTCCTCTTCTCGGCATTGTGCTTCTCAAGATTGGCTGGCGCTGGAGCTTTGCGCTCACCGGCATCATCAGCTTTGCCTACTTTCTTCTTTTCTGGAAGGTCTATCGCGATCCCGCTGAAGACCCTTCACTGAGTGATGACGAAAAGCAGTATATGGCGACGCAGGTTGCCGGTCCTGAAGCCCACGGCCATGTAGTTCGCCAGCCGTCCTCTCTCGCTTACCTATTGCGTGAGCGCAAGGTCATAGGGCTTGCCGTTGGGTTCGGCTCGTATAACTATATCTTCTATCTTTTGCTTACCTGGCTGCCCAGTTATCTATCCATTGCCTTGCACATTGATCTGTTGCACTCGTTTCTGTATACGAGCTTGCCCTGGCTCGTGGCCACTGCGGGCGATCTGGTGGTGGGCGGCTGGCTGGTTGACTCGCTGATTCGTCGCGGCTTCAATGCGAACACGGTGCGCCGGGTGATTCTGATCAGCGGCACAACCTGCGGGCTCGGTATGCTGGGGGCGGCGCGCGCGCATACTGCGCCGCAGGCCCTGTTGTGGATCAGCCTCTCCATCGGCGGACTCTCCGCCGCGGCTCCGGTGGGCTGGTCGATCCCTTCGCTCATTGCAAGCAAAGACAACGTGGGAAGAGTAGGCGGCATTCTCAACTTCTCCAACCAGCTCTCAGGAATTGCCGCGCCTATCATCACTGGATACCTGGTTTCGGCGCTGCATTCCTTCGCATGGGCCTTTCGCGCCTCGGCCATCTATCTTGCAGTCGGTATCGCCGCCTACATCTTCCTGCTGGGCAAGATTGAGCCGCCCGGCATCCGTGGGGAAGTCTCCGGCGCGGTATGATGATGTGTTGGTTCGCAACTTCGACCCGCGGCACAGCATGCCGATCCCTGGCCGTGCCGTCCGGCCGCCGTCAGTTGCGTAGACCTACAGACGACATGGAGATCGCATGAAAGCACTGGTGCTGTCTGCGTACAAGCAGCTTGAATTCGTTGATTTGCCCATCCCACAGCCCGCTGAAGACGAACTGCTGGTCCGCATCAAGGCCTGCGGGATATGCGGCAGCGACGTGCATGGATACGATGGCAGCACAGGCCGCAGGCTGCCTCCTGTGGTCATGGGCCATGAAGCTGCGGGCGTGGTAGAGTCCGCGGGAAGCGGCGTATCCGGCTTCCGCCCCGGAGACCGCGTGACATTCGACTCGACGGTCTACTGCAACAAATGCTTCTTCTGTCAGCGGGGCCAGTTTAACCTCTGCGATAACCGCGAAGTGGTTGGAGTTTCCACGCCAGGTTTTCGCCGGATGGGCGCATTTGCAGAGTATGTGACGGTCCCGGCGCGCATCGCCTATCCGCTGCCGGATAACATGCCCTTCGCGCACGCAGCGCTGATCGAAGCCGTTTCAGTGGCTGTGCATGCCGTGTCGCTTACGCCCTTATCGCCGGATGATACCGTCGTGGTGGTGGGGGCCGGCATGATCGGCCTGCTCACCCTGCAGGCTGTGCGCCAGGCTGGCGTGAGTAATGTGTTCGTATTCGACATCGATGATACCCGGCTGGAACTTGCGCGCAGCCTTGGCGCAACCCGGAGCTTCAACTCGCGCAATGCCGGCGTCATCAGCCAGGTGATTCAGCAAACCCGCGGCATGGGCGCCGATGTCGCGATCGAGTGCGTCGGCACCACGGCAGGCGTAAAACTCGCAGTCGACAGCGTAAGAAAGGGAGCAGCCGTAACATTGGTTGGGAATGTCGCTCCCAAGATAGAGCTTGATTTGCAGTCGGTAGTCACGCGCCAGATTCGGGTGCAGGGATCCTGCGCATCGTCGGGCGAGTATCCGGAATGCATCGACATGATTGCACGCGGCGCCATTCGCGTGGAGCCGCTTATCTCAGCGGTAGCGCCGCTTGCAGATGGAGCATCGTGGTTCCATCGCTTATACGAGCGGGAACCGGGACTGCTGAAAGTTGTTCTTCAACCCTGAGGGCATCTGCAATGAACAGTTCTCTCTTTGATCTATCGGGGCAGGTTGCGCTGGTTACCGGAACCAGTCGCGGTCTTGGGCAGTATTTTGCCCGTGCGCTTGCCCGTGCAGGTGCAGACATTGCTATGACCAGTCGAGACCGGAGTACGCTGTCCGCATTCGCCGACGAGATACAGGCCCTGGGTCGTCGCACCTTCAGCACAGAACTTGACGTGCGCGACCATGACAGCATTCAGCGGGCCGTGGCAGAGATCGAGGCGCATTTCGGCAAAATTGACATCCTTGTGAACAACGCCGGATGCAATATTCGCAAGCCTGCGCTGGACGTGACCTGGGAGGACTGGAACACAATACTTGACACCAATCTGCGCGGCTCATTTTTTGTTGCCCAGGCCGTTGCGCGGGGCATGATTGAGCGCGGCTACGGCCGTATTATTAACATCGGATCGGTCACGAGTGTGGCGGGATTTGCGGGTCTCGGCCCCTACGGCGCCAGCCGCGGAGGCATACGCCAACTCACAATGAGCCTTGCAGACGATTGGGGCAGCCGCGGAGTCACGGTGAATTGCCTGGCTCCGGGCTGGTTCAGGACAAAACAGAATCAGGTGCTCTACGACAACGCAGCATGGGTCGAATATATCTGTGACCGCATTCCCCTCAAGCGGCCGGGGCAACCGGACGATCTTGACGGCGCCGTTGTGTTTCTCGCTTCCGAGTCGAGCCGCTACATTACGGGACAGATTCTGCTTGTGGACGGCGGCATCTCTACCGGAGCTACCAAAGCCACTGTCTAAGTGAGCTTCGCGTGCGTTCCGTCGCACAGGGGCTTGTTGGCGCTGTGCTTGCATCCGCAAAAGTAAACAGTCTTTGATTCGGTGGCTTCATACTTCACCGGTGTGAATTCCGTCCCTTTGTGGCTGCCATCGCAGAACGGTTGCTTGGCGCTCCGCCCGCATGCGCACCAGTAGTAGGTCTTCGCGGCTTCTACCTGGACGGGATAGGGTTGCTTGCTGGCGATGGTCGGCTCTGCCATGCGGGTTCTCCTTTTTGGACTTAAATTTCTGCGTGAACTCCACGATTATAGTGCGCCGGGCCGGGTTCCCTGTGGCCCGGCGTCCTCCATTCGGTTGATACGTTAGCAGTTCAGAAGCTGCTAGTATCCCATTTTTCGGAGGTCGCTTGTGCTGGCCCGAACGAGTGTCCGCAATTGGACACCGAAGCATAAGTATCGCAACAGCCCATGAACTAAGGAGAATCAATGCGCAGTTTCAACCGCCTTGCGGCAGGTCTTGCCGCATCGCTCGCCTTGACTACGGTCGTGTGCAGCCCGGCTCAATCCCCCGTGCCGGGCAAATCGCCCATTAGCGTCTCAGTGTATGACCGAACGCGGGTGGATGAGTGGCAATGGTTTGCCGCTGCACCCACTTCCAACAGGTACGGGTATGTGGAGTCCCTGCTGCGGCTAGCCGTGGCACAACGGATCCGCCACTGGGACTGGCAATTGGAGCTGGCGCAGCCGGCGGTACTGGATTTGCCCAGCAATGCAATCTCGCCGGTCGCCGCGCAAGGGCAGCTTGGGCTCGGCGGTACCTACTACTCGGCGAACAATGACACTTATCCCGCCGCCGCATTCTTCAAGCAGGGTTACCTGCGCCGCCACTTTGGCGCCGACAAAAACCTGCGCCTCGGGCGCTTCGAGTTCTTTGAAGGGCAGGAGATGCAGCCAAAGAATCCGACCATCGGCTGGCTGCAGTCAAATCGCATTGCCCAGCGGCTCATCGGCAACTTCGGATTTACGAATGCCCAGCGCAGCTTTGATGGGCTGGATGGCCATTACGGCAATGGATCCTGGGACCTGACTGCGGCGGCAGGCCGTGCCGACCAGGGCGTCTTCAATATGAATGGCAACCCGGAGCTGAATGCCGATTTTCAATATCTGGCGTTTTCACGCAGTGCATTGAAGCAGCACGTGCTTTGGCGCGCTTTTGCCGCCGGGTATCATGACGGGCGAACGGGCCTGACCAAGACAGACAACCGTGCGCTGCCAGTGCGCGCCGCAGACCATCAAAACATACGCATTGGAACCTATGGCGGCGATCTGGTCGCCGTCATCCCCGCCGGACCGGGCAATCTCGACTGGATGTTCTGGGGCGTGCTGCAAAACGGGCGCTGGGGACCGCAGGATCACAGTGCCAATGCCGTGGCGATGGAGGCCGGCTATCAACTGACGAAGGTTGCCACCGCTCCGTGGCTGCGTGGGGGCTGGTTCCGTTCAAGCGGCGACAACAACTCCACCGATGGAACCCACAACACCTTCTTTCAAATGCTGCCGACTCCCAGAGTCTATGCGCGTTTGCCCTTCTACAACCTGATGAACAGTACCGATGGCTTTGTGGAGCTGATGGACCAGCCCGTGAAGCGGCTTGCCCTGCGCTCAGATCTGCATTGGCTGCAGCTGACCTCGGCGCACGACCTTTGGTACCAGGGCGGCGGCGCCTTCGACAATAAGGTCTTCGGGTTTGTCGGCCGCCCGGCAAACGGCTTCTCCTCTCTGGCGTCCGTCGCCGACGTGAGCGCGGACTGGCAGACCACGAAAAATGTCGCTCTGAACTTCTATTACGCCTACGCCCAGGGCAAGTCCGTGGTGGCCGCCATCTATCCCACTGGCCGCAATATGCAATATGGCTACGTGGAGATGGTGTACCACTGGGGGCTTGATCAGAGACCGGTCAGAAAGCAGTGAGGCAGCACAATCCGGACTGGCAACCGCGGAATGCTGCCCGCGGTTGCTAGTCGGCCTTCTTCCAGGTCGCGTCGCGATTGTAGAGCCGCATGGATTTCACGATCTCTGCAGTCTTGGGACCGAGATCTTTCTGATAGACCACACCGTCGGTTCCGACCAGAAACGTCATCACACCCGATGACCGGTACTCCGCCGGATAGGCAAGGAATGCGAAGCCGCCCGTCATCCTGCCATCCTTGACGTAGTTCTTCGCGCCACCCGGCGCACTCGCCCCCTGGCCCGTGAGCACACGGAAGAAATAACCATGGAAGGGCTCCGGCTTGCGGGTCACGTCTTGTGTGTAGCCTTCCAGCTCCGCCCTGGCCACAAACGGGCCAAGAGGACTCTCGGCTGCACCTGAGGCCACCGGCCAATAGAGGCCATCTTCTTTGCCCGTCTCGCTCAGAATTCTCTGCGCGTACTGGTTGGCAGCTGCGCCTTTGTGGGCCTTGGCAAAGTACTCTTTCTCTGCGCTGACCAGCTCGCCGCACACCTGAATCACCGTGAGTTCGTTCTCGCCAATACGGCGATAGAGGATCTCCTGGCTGCCCAGATTCGTGTCGAAATACCAGGTCAAACCGGCCCGCGCCAGCGGAATGGGATAAGGCCAGTTCTCCGCGCCTACGAAGAGCGTCGTCAATCCATCCGGTTCCGTGAGCAAGCGGTGCATCTGCGCATACTTTTGCAGAAACTGCTTCCTGCTTTCGCGGTCTTCAGCACTGTCGCCGGAGGAGATAAGATTCTTCGCGCCGGGTCCCAGAACCTTCAGCAGTGCGGATATGTCGTCTTTCTGCAGTGCATCTACCAGGGCCTTGGTGGCGAGCCGTGGAGAAGCAAAAAGCTCCTGCCCTTTCTGTGGCCTGCTCTGCGGGGCAGCCGCCTGCGCCGCAGCGGGAGCCGCGGCCGGTCTGGGAGTTGCCGTCGATTGCGCCGCGCGCGCCGGGATAGTGGAACCAATCGTCAAAATGGTGACTGCCGCCGCAAAGGCTGCGCTCCTCTTGCATCCGTGAATGCATTCCCTCAACCTGGTCATCCCCATCTCCAATTCGGCGTCCGTGCGCCGATCCGATCATTGCGCCCTGCGTGCGTCTTAGCGTCGAATGCCGCCGCCATGCATGCCGCCACCGCCAAACCCGCCGCGCATGCCACCGCCGAATCCGCCGCGCATGCCGCCGCCCATGCTGGAGAAGCCGCGCGACTGGAAGGCGCGCACATCGCCGCCGCGTCCGAACCCGCCAAACGCCCCGGTATGCACACTGGGCACGCCCTGTCCGCCAAACCCGCGCAGACTGCGGTTGCCGCCGCCAAAGGCCCCTGTGCGATTGCCTCCGCCGAAGGCGCCGGCACGGTTCCCGCCGTTATAAATCCCTCGGCCGTGAGCGCCATTGCCGGCAAAACCGTTCGTGCGATTGCCCCCGCCAAAGGCGCCGGCGCGATGGGCATCTACAAATCCGTGCTGCGGACCCCCCACGCCGCGGTAGTTGCCGCGCATAAATGCGTTGTGGTCATAAAAGGCGTGGCTGCGGGAGAAATAGCGCTGGCCACCGTACATCAATCCGCCGTCACGCCCCCATCCGCATCCCCAATGACGCCAGCCCCACCCGTATCCCATATAGGGCCCCATGCCAAAGCCGATACCAAAGGAGAGATACGGCGTGCCCACCGTCCACCATGGGTCAAATCCCGGCCACAATCCCACCGGATACCCGTAGACCATCTCCGGGTCGTATTCCGGCACATACACCACATCGGGGTTTGCGGGTTCAATCTCCACATCGCCATCGTCGTCGCTCACGGTCTGCTGCGGCCCGCTGTTCAGGTTCCCCGCGTTTTGCGCCTGCTGCCGCATGTACTGGATGGCTTGCATCACGTCCGCTTGCTGGTTGTAGTTCACATCCCCAAGCTCTGAGGTCCAGGAGAGGTTCTGGTTCATGTTGTCCAGAACAGAAGGAAACTGCGTCAGCGCCTTGACGCTGGGATCCCAATCCTGCTGGTCCACCGCGGAGGCCAGAGCGGGGCCGGACAGGCCGGGATTCTGCTCGATAAAGCGCTCGGCCTCCACAATCTGCGTGGGGTAGGTGGCAGCGGCCAGAATCTGCGCCACCAGCGCGTCGGGGTAGAGCGCGATGGGCGCAACCAACTGCTCCAACTGGTCAGGCGGCAGCGGCGCAGAAGGTACGGGGCCGTCCATCGGTGGCGGTGGGCCCTGCTGTGCAACGGCCAGTCGGCAGCAGCCGATGACGAGCAAGGTCGCGACAGCAGGTGCGACGGACAGATGCTTCAGAGAAAAAGCCAGCGGGATTCTCATTGCGAGCCCCATACGCGCGAGCCTCAACGCCCGCCGGGTTAAAGACTTCGTTCTTAACTCGTTCAAGCTCCCGCTGCGGCTATCCGAGCGGCTTGAATCTACCGCGCGCAAGCCGCAAACCGATGCTTGCGCCCAGCCTGTAAACGTGTGTTTCCGTTGTGTTTTGATGCTCTGAAGCCACACCGGGATGCCCACGAAGGGAACGCGGGGTCCTGCGCGAAGCGGCGATCAAAGAATGCGGTCTGCGGGAGCGTTGTCTGCGCGGGCAGCGATTCAGGATGGGAAAAGCGTACCGGAAAAATCGCGCAATGCCGTAGCGCGTGGACGGCGACGCGGCGGCTGCGGCTGCTCCGCGGCAAGCATTCCGGCGATTTCGCGCAACTCAGCGCGGGCGCGGCCAATGGTGGCGGCCACTGCATCGCGATTCTTGCCGGCCTTGGCCTCTGAGAGCGGCTTTGCCTGCGGATCAGGTCTCCGCGCCTGTCCCAGGGCCTGGCGTGCTCCGGCCAGGGTGTAGCCCTCGGCGTGTACCAGCCGCTTGATCTCCAGCGCTGTTTCCACGTCGCGCCGACGATAGAGCCGCTGCCCGGTTCCGCTCTTGTTCGGCTTCAATTGCGGGAATTGCGACTCCCAGAAGCGCAGCACATAGGTCTCCACACTACAGATGCGGGCCACATCTCCAATCTTGAAGTAGAGGCGGTCCGGGATCGCAGGCGGTTCCTGCACGCGCTTGTGGGACGGTTGAGAAGCCATAGCAAAAGCGAAGGAACTCCACGAAATCCGTGGAGTGCACTCCTTAGACGCAGTATAGGCCGTATTTGCACAATCTCCGCAGCAAAATCTCAGGGAAGCCCCTGTCGTTCACTGCGGAGTCAGCAGGGGCAGCCCCGCGCCGCACACGCCTGCTCCGCGCCTCAGGCCGGTTCAGGGCGGCTCAGCGGCTCGCGCGCGGTGGAGTGATGAGGCGCCGCGCGCAGATACTGCACCGGCCAGGCGGCCGTCTCGCCCAGGGTCGCGGCCGCATGAACCGGCCAGTATGGGTCGCGGAGCATTTCGCGGGCCAACAGCACCAGGTCGGCCTCGCCATTGGCCACAATGGCATTGGCCTGGTGAGGATCGGTGATCATCCCCACGGCTGCCGTGGCGATTCCCGCTTCCCTGCGGATACGTGCAGCGAAAGGCGCCTGGAAACCCGGGCCCACCGGAATCTTTGCCGCGGGCACCAACCCGCCCGAGGAGACATCTACCAGATCGACGCCACGCGCACTGAAGAGGCGCGCCAGTTCAACCGAATCGTCTGCCGTCCAGCCGCCCTCTGCCCAGTCCGTGGCAGATATGCGCACAAACAGCGGCAGGTGTGCCGGCCATACGGCACGCACCGCATCCACCACTTCAAGCGGCAACCGCATACGATTCTCCAGACTCCCTCCGTATGCATCCGTGCGCTGGTTCGCCAGCGGAGAAAGAAACTGATGCAGAAGGTAACCGTGCGCGGCGTGAATCTCTACAAAGTCAAATCCTGCGGCCAGAGCCCGGCGCGCCGCTGCTGCAAAGGCTCCCACAATCCCGTGGATGCCCGCTTGATCCAGCGCGGCGGGCACGGCATAGTCCGCGGAAAAGGCCAGGGCGCTGGGCGCAACCGGTTGCCAGCCGCCTTCCTGGGGCTTCAGCAGACGCTCGCCTGCAGACGGCGGAGCCATGCTGCCTTTGCGTCCCGCGTGGGCCAGTTGAATGCCCGCGCGCGCGCCCTGCCCGTGGATAAAAGCAGCGATCCGCGCGAGCCCTGGAACCTGCTCGTCCTTCCAGATACCCAGATCGGCGGAAGAGATACGGCCCTCGGGCACAACGGCCGAGGCTTCCAGGATCACCACACCGGCGCCGCCCTGCGCCCTGCTGCCCAGGTGTACAAGATGCCAGTCATTGGAAAAGCCGTCCTGCGAGGAGTACTGGCACATGGGCGAGACGCCGATGCGGTTGGGAAAGCTCAATGAACGAAGTTGCAAGGGAGAAAAAAGAGGATGGCTCATAAGTTGTCTTCAAGTCCGGGGGCCTGGAATAGAGGATGGCCTATAAGAGTGGATGACGATGAGCCGAAATCGATGCAGCCAGGCCGCTGACGCCAACTCTTGCGCGTCCCTGCGCTGAAGACGGCGCGGGCGCGCAAAACCGCCTTGCGCGCCCGACAACCGAATTGTCGCCCGGACCTCACTGAGGAACAGAAACCGTCAACGGAGCGGTCAGCCGGAAGCGAAGCCTGGCCTCCGCCGGAATGACGAGCGGCTTGTTGTCTGTGAAAGCCGCACCCGCAGTGCCTGCGCCGCCGCCGATCAGGCCGCCGATCAGCGCGCCGGTGCCACCGCCGGCCAGCGCACCGATGAGAGCGCCGCCACCGGCCCCGCCGCCGATGAAGCCCGCCGTGCGCTTACCCTTGCCCTTGGCGGAAATTTCGAAATCGTCGGTGCGCACCTGTTGATTGCCGATCTGTTGCAGGCGAAGCGCCAGATAGCCTGCACCCTTGAAGCGGCCCCTGTTCTTGGTGGCAACCACCACGCCGGAAACCGGCGTTCCAGGGGGAAAAACAACAGCGCCATTCGCGCTCAATAGCGGCTCATAGAGTTCGCCGCTGAAGGGGTCGCCGTCGTTCGCCGTGCGGGTGCTCACGCTCTGGTCGATACGTACCCCCACCATCGTCCCGCTATCCACTGTGATGGGGACCATCACAGGCCCCTGCGGCTGTCCGGGAGCGCCGCCCGGGCCCTGGTAGCCATTTGGGCCATTGCCGCCCGGGCCCTGGTTGGCTGCGTTGCCGCCCGGACCGGAGGTGCCGGCCGTCTGCGCGTTGCTCTGGCTGGCGTCGCCCGCCTGGTTTGAGGTGCGGTGGCAGCCGGCAAACACCAGCGCCGCGGCCAGAAGAGATGGAACAGTCAGAAGCCCAAGCCGGTTCCAAATGAGGGAACGACTCATGAAGAAATCCTCCAATCAAAATGTGAAACGTCGGCAACGGGGAGCCCTTGCGGGTGAAGCGGCCGCTGCCACAGGCGGGCGTCACAGCCGATCCGCAGGCTGTCTACCTGTCCAGTGCAACGGCGCTGAATGACTCTTGACGAATGCAGATGACTACTATGTCGCTAGGATGCGTTCCATCGCAGCCGAGTTGCCGCGCGCTGGCGTAGACTGGATGGGTTTGACCACACAACTCCGCAAAGGAAACGCTTTCCATGAAGGGGCTTCGTCTCGCTCTATTTTACCTTGGGATTCTGCTCGTAGCGCAGGCCACGCCCACCGCCTTGGCGCAGTGGAATCCGCCCAATACGGTGGTGAGCTTTGAGAAACAGGCCGATGGGCTTGAGGTGCGCCAACAGGAAGGCGTGCTTCGCCTGCGCGTGAATGCGCCCGATGTGCTGCACGTGACGTATACCCCCGCGGGCACAAGCGCTCCGCCGCGGCCTGGCGACAGGGTGGTGATTAAAAAGGACTGGCCGGCCGCCCAGTTTGACGTCAGCTCCAGCGACAAGGCTGTCACTCTGACAACCGCGAAACTTAAAGTCGTCATCGAGCGCGAGTCAGGCGCCATGCATTATCTGGGCGCCGATGGAGCGCCACTGACCACCGACAGCAACCGCTCGCTGCGGCCCGTTGAGGTGAACGGCGAAAACACATTCCACGCCGAGGTCTATTTTGCCATCTACGGCTCCCACGAGGGGCTCTACGGTCTCGGCCAACACCAGGCCGGGGTCTGGAACTATCGCGGCGAAACCGTGGACCTGTCGCAGGAGAACACCAACATCGCCATTCCCCTGCTGGTCTCCACCAACGGTTATGGCATCTTCTGGAACAACCCCTCGCGCAGCCGCGTGAACAACCGCTTTGTCCACTCGCTCTACCTCAGCGCGGAGGTCGCCGACCGCATCGACTACTACTTCCTCTACGGGCCCGAGCCGGACCAGATCATTGGCCGCTATCGCGAGCTCACCGGCCAGGTCCCGCTCTTTGGCCGCTGGGCCTACGGCTTCTGGCAGTGCAAGAACAAGTATGAGTCGCAGCAGGAGATCGAGGGGGTAGCGGCCCGGTACCGCGCCCTCCACATCCCCGTGGATAACATTGTGCAGGACTGGTTCTGGTGGGTCACCATGGGCGAGATGAAGTGGAACCCGCACTATCCTGACCCGCAGGCCATGATCGACAAGCTCCACGACGAGCACTTTCACCTGATGGTTTCCGTCTGGCCGTACTTCCGACCCGGCAGCGATGTGTACGATCAGTTCGACCGCAATGGCTGGTTCGTGGCAAAGATGAAGGCCGGGGGCTTTCATCCTGTGGGTCAGGCGCTCTATGACGCCACCAATCCCGAGGCGCGCAAACGATACTGGGACAACATCGACACCGCGCTCTTCCAGAAAGGCGTCGACGCCTGGTGGCTCGATACCGACGAGCCCGAGACCGAAGGCCAGGAAGACAACATTCTCGTCGATCACAAGCTGTATCTCGGCTCCGGCGCGCGCTACGCCAACATCTTCCCGCTCTTCCACACGGAGGGCGTCTCCGAGGGCCAGCAAGCCGCTTCCGGCAACAAGCGCGTCTTCATCCTCTCGCGCTCAGCGTATGCCGGCGCGCAGCGCTACGGCGTCACCGCATGGTCCGGCGACGTGCTCTCCGACTGGGTCACCTTCCAGCGCCAGATTCCCGCCGGTCTCAACTACGCAATCAGCGGCATGCCTTACTGGACCACCGACATCGGCGGCTTCATCTCCGGCGGCGACCTGAACGATCCCAAATTCCGAGAGCTGTTCGTCCGCTGGTTCCAGTTCGGCACGTTCTCGCCCATCTTCCGCGTCCACGGCACTCGCAATCCCAGCGAAAACGAGCTCTGGTCCTATGGCCCGGACGCGCAGAAGATTCTCACCGACTACGACACTCTGCGCTACCGGCTCATGCCCTACATCTATTCAGAAGCCTGGCAGGTTACCAGCAACCACTCCACGCTGATGCGGCCGCTGGTCATGGACTGGCGCACCGATGTGGTCGCCCAGAATACCGGCGATGAATACCTCTTCGGCCCCGCGATCCTCGTCAGCCCCGTCTACACCCAGGGCGCCACCAGCCGCGCCGTCTATCTGCCCCAGGCCACGTGGTATGACTTCTGGACCGGAGAAAAAGTCGAAGGCGCCCGGAAAATTCAAGCAGACGCGCCGCTCGCCAAGCTTCCGCTTTATGTCCGCGCCGGCTCCATCGTGCCCATGGGCCCCGCGATGGAGTGGGCCACGCAAAAGCCTGCGGACCCCATCGAGCTGAGAATCTATCCCGGCGCCGATGGCCACTTCACCTTCTACGAAGACGAGAACGACAACTACGACTACCAGAAGGGCGCACACGCCACCATCGCGATTCAATGGGACGACGCCGCCCACACGATCACCTTCGGCGCGCGCCAGGGAACCTTTCCCGGCATGTTGGCCGAGCACACCTTCCACGTCGTTTTAGTTGGCAAGGACCACGGCGTCGGCATTGGGGAAACGTCCACCGCCAACGCCACGGTCAACTACAAAGGCGACGCACTCACCGTAAAGCCCTGAGGAGCGAAAGCCGGGCGTGCGGACCCCCCCAGCTGCGGGCCGGGCCGCGCAGCGAAACCATTTGGTGCACCCAAAACCCCAACGAGGCGCCCCACCCCCCACCCCCCCCCCAAACCCCCTTCGGCCGACACGGGGGGGCGCCCCCCCCGCGGGTTGGGGGCTCCGCCGGGCGAAGCTAAATCTTTGCGTCCACCGACTCCAGCATCGTCGCGACCAGCGCCAGAGGCAGCCCCACTACGTTGAAGTAGCAGCCCTCGACACGCGGAATCCACCGGGCCGCGAGCCCCTGGATGCCATAGGCGCCGGCCTTGTCCATCGGCTCGCCCGTCGCGACGTAAGCTGCGATCTCCTCGTCGCTCAGCGTTAGAAAGCGCACGCCCGTCACCTCCGCGGCCACCTCCACGCGCTGTGCCGTCACCACCGCCACGCCGGTCATCACGCGATGCGTCCGCCCGCTCAGCAGCCGCAGCATCCGCGCCGCATCGGCCGCGTCTTCCGGCTTGCCGAGAATGTGGTTGTCCAGCGTAACCGTCGTATCCGCCCCGAGCACCACGGCGTCGGCTCTGTGCGCGGCCTCAAACACCGCCTGCGCCTTCTCCCGCGCCAGCCGCGTCACATAGGCGATTGGATCTTCCTCGGGCCGCGGGTCCTCATTGAGATGCGCCGCCCGCACCTCAAACGTGAATCCCGCCTGCGCCAGCAGTTCCTTCCGGCGCGGCGAAGCAGAGGCAAGAATCAGCATCCGTCAATCCTCAGCCCCGTTCGCATCCCGCCCGGCGTCGCAATTCCCCACGCCATCGCCGGCGTATTATGCGCCAGCCCAAACCGCCCATCGGGCCCCAGCAGAATCATGCCGCCGTGCCCGCCCAGCCGGTTATAGAGATAAGCAATCGCCTCCTGCGCAGCCAGTTCCGGCGCGGTCCCCTCAGCCACGCGATCGGTGGCCCACTTGCCCAGCACCAGCTTCATAATCGGCTCGCCCCAGCCGGTCAGCGATACCGCCGCCGCCAGGTTGTCCGCATAGCATCCGCACCCGATCAGCGACGAATCGCCCACCCGCCCCGGCGTCTTGTTCAGCGTGCCGCCGGTCGAGGTGGCCGCCGCCAGATCGCCCTCGGCATCCAGCGCCACCGCGCCCACTGTGTCGTGCGACTCCAGCGCCCACGCCGTCTCCGGGCCCTTGTCGTCGTGCAGCACATGGCTCGGAATTGCCTCTGGACCTGAGAATGTATCGTCGGCCAGTCCCGCCCGCTCGCGCGCCTTGGCATGGGCCAGCCGCTCGCGCTCGCGGGGCAGCACCAGTTCGCTGTTCTCAATCAGCGCCATGCCATGCGCCCGCGCAAACTCCTCCGCGCCCGCGCCCACAAAATACACATGCGGGCTCTTCTCCAGCACCAGCCGCGCCGCCTGGATCGGGTTCCTCAGCCGCTCCACGCACGCCACGCCGCCGGCCTTCATCCGCCCGCCGTCCATCAGCAGGGCATCCAGTTGCACGCGCCCATCGGAGGTCAAAAAGCTGCCCCTGCCCGCGTCAAACGTCGGATCGTCTTCGAGCACGGTCACTGCGGCTTCCACGGCATCCACCGCCGCGCCGCCGCGCTCCAGCACGGCATAGCCGGCCTCCAGCGCCGCGCGCACTCCAGCCTCATGCGCCGCCGCAGCATCTTCGGGGATCGCCCAGGCTCCCCCATGCACCAGCAAAGTAGGAACATGTGTCTCTTGAGTCTTCACCCGCCTATGGTAGAGCATCGGCGTCCCATGCGGCGCTGCCCCCTGCGTCTATCCCTTCGCCAGCATCGCCTTGATCCCTCTGAGCGCCTGCCGGGTCCGCTCCTCATTCTCAATCAGCGAAAACCGCACGTGCCCGTCGCCGTAGTCGCCGAAGCCTATTCCCGGCGAGACAGCTACCTTCGCTTCAGTCAGCAATCGCTTTGAAAACTCAAGCGAGCCCTGCTTGCGGTATTGCTCGGGAATCTGCGCCCACACAAACATGGTGGCCCTGGGGCTTGCGACGGGCCAGCCAGCCTTGTTCAAGCCATCGACAAGCACGTCGCGGCGCTTTCGATAGTTTTCGCAGATCTCGCCAACGCACTCCTGTGGCCCTTCCAGCGCAAGGATGGACGCAACCTGAATGGGCGTGAAGGTGCCGTAGTCAAAATAGCTTTTGAGCCGCGCCAGCGCGTTGACCAACACCGGGTTGCCAACCATGAAGCCGACGCGCCAGCCGGGCATGTTGTAGCTCTTTGAGAGAGTGAAGAACTCCACGGCCACGTCTTTGGCGCCGGGCACCTGCAGCACGCTGGGCGGCTTGTAGCCATCGAAGGCGATATCGGCGTAGGCCAGGTCGTGGATGAGGTGGAAGCCGTACTCGCGGGCCAGCTCGACCAGGCGCGCAAGGAAGGGCAGTTCGACGCACTCCGTGGTGGGGTTGGACGGGAAGTTGACAATGAGGGCCTTGGGCCGCGGCGTCATGCGCGGAATCAGCTCTTCAAGCTGCGCGAGAAACTGCTCCTGGTCATGCACGGGCACGCTGACAATGTGCGCGCCGGCGATGACCGGGCCGTAAATATGAATGGGATAGCTGGGATTGGGCACCAGCACCGTGTCGCGCGAGTCCAGAATGGCCAGGCACAGGTGCGCAATGCCCTCTTTGGACCCGATGGTGACGATGGACTCGGTGTCCGGATCCAGGTCCACGTTGTAGCGCGTCTTGTACCAGTGGCAGATGGCCTTGCGCAGGCGAGGAATGCCCCTGGAGACGGAATACCGATGGGTGGCGGGCTTTTGCGCCGCCTCAATCATCTTGTCCACGATGTGTTTGGGCGTGGCCCCGTCGGGGTTGCCCATGCCAAAGTCGATGATGTCCTCGCCGCGACGGCGCGCGGAGACTTTCATCTCGCCGGTAATGTTGAAGACATAAGGCGGGAGACGCTGAATTCTAGAAAACTCTTCCATCGATCAAGTTTAAGGCAATGGGCTCAAAAGGCGGAGCGCCGGGGCTGGTCTTTCCAGCCCATTGCCATTAACCAACCAGTTGCGCTGCCCGTTACTTCCCGATGGCAAGCACCACACGGAAACGCGCCTTGCCGCTCATCATGCGGTCGTAGGCTTCCTCCGCCTTCTCCAGCGGATAGGTCTCGATCATCGGCTTGACACCGGCGAGCGCGCTGAAGTTGAGCGTGTCCTCTGAATCCATGCCCGTGCCGGAGGGCCATCCGGTCACCGTGCGCCGCCCCAGCAGCAGCGGGAACGGCGGCACAACGA